>Ga0209087_1000160_pt1 | contig 42347 bp, 36 predicted proteins | sample S_130805_EF_Meta_FD_187321 | JGI IMG/M metagenome (GOLD analysis project Ga0209087, IMG submission 187321) | Freshwater microbial communities from Lake Simoncouche, Canada to study carbon cycling - S_130805_EF_MetaG (SPAdes) (version 2) | ecosystem: Environmental > Aquatic > Freshwater > Lake ... | reverse complement strand
CATTTGGTGATGCGCGTCTGGGAACGGGGCGCGGGTCCGACCCTGGCATGCGGCACCGGCGCCTGCGCCACGCTGGTGGTTTGCCAGCGTCTCGGGCTCTGCAGCAACCGGGCACGGCTTGATCTACCGGGGGGACCGCTGTGGATCGAGTGGGCCGGTGAGGGTGCCCCCGTGATCATGAGCGGCCCCGCCGAGGCCGTGTTCGATGGGGTGGTGGTGCCGGGTCTGCTGGGCGAGTCGGCGGATCCCCTTCAACAGCTTTCCGAGGAAAGCGCCGATCCTGTGATCCCCCTGGCGGCGGCTCCGGCCCAGGGCGGCGAGCCTGCCACCGGCACCACCGCGACGCCTCATCCCCAGCCAATGATCGATTGCGCCACCGCCTGCGGCAATGGCTGCCTGCGGCCCGAAGCCTGCAGCAGCGCCGAAGCGCGGGCCAGGGTGACGGCCCTGCTGGAGGGTCGCTCTCTCGACGAATTGGTGGCCATGGCCACGACCACCGGGGAACGACGCATCGTGGAGGGCCCTCGCCCCGATGGCACCCCCTGAATCGCGGCAGGATCTTTCGGGCTATCTCGATGCCTGCGCCACAAGCCCCCCTACCGAGGGGGTGGTGAGGGTGATGGCAGAGTTGCAACACTCAGCCTGGGGAAACCCGTCCAGCCTCCACGGTTTTGGCGTACGGGCAGCCGAGGTTCTTGAGCGCAGTCGGTGGCAGCTGGCTGAATTGCTTGGAGCCAGCCAGCACGATCTGATTTTTTGCTCCGGCGCGAGTGAGGCGATCCACCTGGCACTGATGGGCCAGGGGGGGACCGTTCCATCGGGCCGGTTGCTCATCTCCCCGGTGGAGCATCCCGCCACCCTGGCGGCGGCGGAGCTTCTGCAGCGGCAGGGCTGGGAGGTGGCCAGGGTCCCAGTGGATCATCGCGGTGTGATCAACCTCACGGCCCTGCGGGAACTCCTGGTACCCCCCACCCGCCTGGTGTCGTTGATCTGGGGCCAGAGCGAGGTGGGCACCCTCCAGCCGATCGAATCCGTGGGCCGGCTGTGCCGGGAGGCCGGCATCCCCTTGCATGTCGATGCGGTGCAGGTGGTGGGGCACCGGCCCGTTGATGCCGACGCCCTCGGCGTGGATCTGCTGAGCTGCACCGCCCACAAGCTGGGAGGGCCACGGGGCATCGGCCTGCTGCTGCGTCGCCGTGGCCTTCCACTGCTCCCCCAAATCGGCGGGGTGCAGGAAGGCGGGCTGCGGGGTGGCACCGAAGCGGCCGTGCTGGCGGCGGGGTTCGCGCAGGCTCTGGAGGAGGCCTACGAGCGGTTCCGCCACCACGGAGGTCTGGATCCCCTGGCGGGCCTTCGCGACCCTCTGCTGGCCGTCCTGCTCGGGCTGCCGGGCGTAAGCCTGAGCGGCTCCGCACCGGAGGATCAGGAAGGGCGGCTGCCGCACCACATCAGTCTGGTGGTGACCAGCGAGGCGGGAGAGCCGCTGCCTGGCAGGGAGCTGGTGCGGGCCCTCTGGCGCCAGGGGTTGGCGGTGAGCAGCGGCTCAGCCTGCAGCGCCATCGCGTCCCCGGGGTCCCGGGGTGGGGGCAGCGCGGTGTTGCGGGCTCTGGGCTATCCCGAGGCTCTCTGCGCCAGCGGCCTCAGAATCAGCCTTGGTCCCTGGCTCCGTCCCGGGGATCTCGAACGGGTGCCGGGCGCCCTTGAACGTGCCCGAAGGGAGGTCAAGACTTTGGAGCCGGGCCATTAAGGTCCATGCTCCTGTGAGGATCGGCCGTTGCTTCCCCACGACCTTCAAACGGCCGAGGCCGAGGCCCTGGCATCGTTGCGTTCAGCTCTGGCTGCCAGCGCTCGCGGCCGCTGGACCTTGGAACTGCGCTTCGAGGGCCTGCGCCTGCTGCCCGTCGTTCTGCGGCTTACCGGGGAGCTGGAAGCTGCCGGCACAGAGTTCCGGCTCCTCTTCCCGGACGCCGGTGCCGCTGCTCTGGCACGGCGCGATGGGCCTGAGCTGGCGGAACGCATCAGCACCTTCAGCGACCATCTGCGGGCCCAGGGTGATGGCGACGCAGCTCCTGCTGGCCCAGGCGGCAGCGGGACCGAGGTGCTGATCCTGGTGGGGGCAAGCCAGGCTGAATACGGGATCGTGGAAAGCGTCTGCCAGACCCACACTGGCCCGGTGGTGCTGGTCAATCCGGGCCTCGAAGATGGCGCCGTGGGCATCGGCAGTGTGGGCCGTGAACGGCGACGGGGATTCCTGGCCCAGTGGGAGGCCGCCTACGCTCTCATCCCCCTAAGCGGATCCGCCCTTCGCCGGGCCCATCCCCTCGACTGGGAGCTCTACCGCCTGGATCCCGATGGCTATCGCCTGGCCGCCAACTTCGACCATCGACCCGATGGGGAGGAACGGGATGGGGCCTTGCAGAGTGATGGCAGCGGCATCGGCATGACCCTGCGCTCGGTCGATCGGCTGCTGGATGGCTTGCAGCGCTGAGCGAGTGGAGCGGCCCTTCAGCCGCTCAGGGGCGATCCTTCCCTCTTGCGGGCTGGTGTCTTCCAGGTGAACTGCTTACACTTCGCGCACTCTCCGGATTCCATGGCCTCCTCCCCCAAACCCGGCCGATCCTTCACTCCACTGGATGGGGCGGCTCTCGCCGCCGTGGTTCTGGCCGCCGTGGGGGTGCTCTGGAGTCCGAAGCTCTCTGGCGCCGTGGCGAAGGCCACCGGTGCCATGCGACCCGTCACCGTGACCGTCGATGTGCGGGGCGTGCCCAGTGCCGATCCAATCGCCCTGCTCAAGAGCGCTGAATCGGAGGGCAAGGTGGCGATCGTGATTCGTAATCAGCCTCACGGCAGCGTCAAGGTTCGGAAGATCGTGCCCTTGGAGCGCCGTCTCACGATCCTGACGCCGGATGGAAAGTTCGTTTCCGCTCCGGATCCCAACCAGAAGACCTTCGGAACCTTCGATGGCCGTTTCGTGCTCGAGGGTGAGGGGCGGCGTTCCGCTGGAGGCATTGTGTTCGGCAACCAGAGCATCAAGATCGGCGCCCCCGTGGAACTCGAGGGGAGCAACTACCGCTTCAACGGCACCGTGACCGACCTCCGCATGGAAGGCAACTGACCATGACCAGCCCCTTGCTCCTGAATGAGCGTGCTGCCCTGAGGTCTGGTCAGGAGCTTGGTGCCTGCCTCGGCAGTGGCATGGTCCTTCGTTTGTTTGGATCCCTCGCCTGCCTTGGCGTGCTGCTGCCGGCCGGAACCGGAGCGGCCCTGGCCCAGGCTTACAGCCCCGCTATTCCTTCCAGGGTCCGGGGGCTCCCTCCGCGCCTCGCCGCCTTGCCTCCCTTGCCGGCGGCTGTGGCAAACCCGGTTCTGCAGTCCGAGATCAGCTGCCCTGCCCTGCAGCAGCGGGTGGCGGCGGTGATCGGTCCTGAAGCCGACGTCTGGAGTGTGAGCGTGGCCGATGCCCGCGGGCGCCTGCTGGCTGACGTGAACGGCACACGCTCCCGCCTGCCGGCCTCCAACCAGAAACTCATCAGCACGGCCTTCGCCCTCGATCGCCTCGGACCCGATTTCCGCCTGTCCACCCGGCTATGGCGTCTTCCCGATGGACGCTTCCGGCTCACGGGCCAGGGAGATCCCGATCTCGCCCTTCCCCAGCTGCAGCGCTTTGTGCGCATGACGGCCCTCAGCAGTGGTGCCTCCGCCACCAATCCTGTGCGGTTGGAACTCGCCGAGGAGGATGCCAGCGCCTGGTGGCCGCAGGGTTGGCACCCGGGTGACCGCGGCACGGCCTACGGCGCGCCCGTCACCCGGTTGGCGATCACCAGCAACACCATTGATGATGCGGTGATGAATCCTCCGGCACGGCTGCAGCGCCTCCTGGATCGCACCGTCGCTAGCCAGGCACCGGGGGCCATCACCCTCAATGTGATTTCCGCCAGAGAGCCGCTGCCTGCGAACGCGGTGATGGTTCATGAAGAGCCCTCCACCTCGATGAATGGGCTTTTGAGCCTTGCCAACACCGAGAGTCACAACTTCACCGCCGAGGTGCTGCTGCGCTCCGCCGCCGGCACCTGGAATGAGGAGGAGGCCGCCCGCCGTGCCACCGCCTGGCTGCAGAGCCAAGGACTTCCTTTGCAAGGGGTTCGCGTTTTCGACGGCAGCGGCCTCGACCGCTCCGATCGTGTGACCAGCCGATTCCTTACGGCTCTCTTGCTGCGGATGGACCAACATCCCTATGCCCGCTACTACGTGGGATCAATGGCCATTGCTGGCCAGCGAGGCACCTTGCGACATCTCTTCAATGGCACCTCCCTCGACGGGATGCTCCACGCCAAGACGGGAACCCTGACCGGTGTTCGGGCGATCAGCGGTGTCCTGCAGACGACTGACGGACCCCGATTCGTGAGTGCGATCTCCAATGGGGCATCAACACCGAATCGCACGATCGGCAGGGTGATGGAACAGGTACAGAACGTCTCTCTCTGTGCCGGCAGCACCGCTTCTGCCGCTCTGACCTCTCCCTAGGGCGGCCAGGCCATAGAGCACTTGATTGAGGGGCCACCGGAGCGTCTAGAAATCCTGTAGCCCTGGGAGCGTTTAGGGGAAAGATGGATGGCCCTGGCGTGATCGCTCCGCCAGGGCAGCCACCAGCTCCCAGGTTCGACTTAGCTGGCCAAGCCGCGGCTGGCGGCTCGCCGCAGGCGGCCGGCGGCACGGCGAGCCCGGTTCACCGGTTCGTCCTGGTCGGCCGGCACCAGATCGGAGGGGCGGGTCGACGGCTTGGCATCAACGGTCTGCAGCCGCACCAGCTCCCGTCGTCCGCCAAGCACCACCTGACTGAGTTCCTTGAGTCGACCTTCCAATTCCCCGAGGACCTGTTCGGCGTAGTGGTTGGCACCCTCTTGAACCGTGGAGGCCTCATGGCGGGCCCGGGCAATCAGCGATTCACACTGCTGCTGGGTCTGCTGGCGGAACTGGAGGGCGTCGTTGTGGAGTCGTTCGGCTTCGGCCTGGCTGTCGCGCTGGATGCGGTTGCCTTCCTGGCGAATCGTTTCCAACTCGGCCATCGCCTGCTGGCGGCTCCGTTCATGCTGCTCAAGTAGCTGGCGGTTGCGTTCAGCGGCTTCCTGGTCGAGGTGCTGGCGTCGCGCCTGGGCCTCCTGTTCCAGCTGTTGGCGCCGGGCGGCAAACTGTTGCTCGAGCTGGGCCATGCGGGTCTGCAGGTCCTGTTCCGCCTGGGCGACCTGCTGACGTGCGGCGAGGATCAGCTGCTCCCCCTGCTGGCGGGCCTGCTCGCGAAGCTCGGTGCTGTGCCGCTCTGCCTCCTGCCGCACGGAGGCGGAGGCAATCAGGGCCTCCCGTTCCCGCCGAGCCTGGCTGAGGATTTCCTCGCCCTGCTGGCGGGCTTTCTCGATGAAACTTTCACGCTGGCGAAGCAGATCCTCAGCCTGGGCAATCTGCGCGGGCAGGGCGGCGCGAAGGGCGTCCATCGTTTCGATGGCGTCCTGCTCATTAACCAGGCGTCCGCCGCTGAAGGGGATGCGGCTGCCTTCAAGAACGATGTCCTCAAGCTGGTCAAGCTGGTCGAGAACGGTGATGGGCGCCTCGCTCATGTCATCCGGGAAGTCATGGCCGATTAAAGAGCCTTCTCAGGTCCTGCGCCACTCCCTCCGGCACCATGTGACTCACATCGCCACCGAATCGGGCAACTTCCTTGACCACTGAACTGCTCAGGAAGCTGTGGTTCACGGCGGTGGCGAGGAACAGGGTCTCCAGGTCACGGTCAAGGCTCTTGTTGGTGTGGGCGATCTGGAGCTCGAACTCGAAATCGCTCAGGGCCCGCAGCCCCCGCAGGATCACCCCAGCCCCACAGGCGCGGGCGTAGTCCACGGTGAGCCCATCGAAACTGCCCACCTCCACTCCTTTCAGGTGGGCAGTGGCCCCACTGATTTGCTGCAGGCGCTGCTCCAGGGGGAAGGCGGGCTGTTTGAGGGGGTTCTGGAGCACGGCTACCCTCACTCCCTCAAAGAGCCGGCTGGCCCGCTCGATCAGGTCGAGGTGGCCCAGGGTGAGGGGATCGAAGCTGCCGGGATAGAGGGCGCGCATGGCCTGGGCGGGCGGGGTCATCTCCCTAGAGTTGCTCCAGGACCGCACCGCACCAATCATGACTGAGGTCAGCCTCGACGCCGCCGCCAAGAAAACGCTCCTGCGCAAGATTCCCCACGGCCTATTCATCTGCGGCGTGGCCGAGGGTGAGGCGGTGAACGGCTTCACCGCCAGCTGGGTCACCCAGGGGTCCTTCGAGCCTCCCCTGGTGGTGATGGCAGTTCGGGCCGATTCCACCAGCAACGGCATGATCCGCCGAACCGGCCGCTTTTCGCTGAATGTTCTCCGCGCCGACCAGAAAGACCTGGCGGCCGTCTTCTTCAAGCCCCAGGAGGCGGTGGGAGGGCGCTTCGATGCCGCCCCCTTCCGGCTCGGTCCCCTGGGCCTGCCGATCCTTGAGGACGGTCTGGGTGGGGTGGAATGCGCGCTCGTCGGCACGGTCGACCATGGCGACCACACCGTGTTTGTGGGGGAGGTGAAGACGGCCACCCTGCTGCGGGAAGGCGATGCCCTGGAGCTGGCTGGCACCGGCTGGCAGTACGGCGGTTGAGGGGAGTGGACGCCGCTGTTGCCCCGCCGTGAGCGTTCGCAAGGAAGAACCCCTTCGCCAGCCGAAGCTTGCCGAGTCCGGCTCCGATTCCGCCCAAATCGGCGGAGAGCCGGCGTCCTCGGCAGGACTGCAGGCCCTCTCTCGAGGCCCCGGTGCGCTGAACGGCGGACCTCTTGGCGTGTCGGCCGACGAGAGCGATCAGGACTTCCCTGAAGCAACCGTGCCTCAGCTCACCACGGCCTCCGCCCAGGAAATGGGCTCCGCGCAACCAGTCCTGATCCAGCAGCCGGCGAAGCTCAAGGCGCGCCTCAAGGAGGTGCCTTCGGAACCGGGCTGCTACCTGCTGCGGGATGGCGAGGACAGGATCCTCTACATCGGCAAGGCGAAGGTGTTGCGCAACCGGGTGCGCAGCTATTTCCAGAGCGGTGGCGGCCACGCCCACAGCCCGCGCATCGCCCTGATGGTGCGTCAGGTCTGCGAGATTGAATTCATCGTGACCGACAGCGAAGCCGAGGCGCTGGCGCTGGAATCCAACCTGATCAAGCACCATCAGCCCCACTTCAACGTGCTGCTGAAGGACGACAAGAAGTACCCCTACCTCTGCATCACCTGGAGCGAGGCCTATCCGCGCATCTTCATCACCCGCCGCCGGCGTTTTCGCTCCCCCCTCGATCGGTTTTACGGCCCGTACGTGGATGTGGGCCTGCTGCGCCGCACCCTGGCGATGGTGAAACGGGTCTTTCCGCTGCGGCAGCGACCCCTGCCCCTCCACCGCGACCGCACCTGCCTCAACTACGACATCGGCCGCTGCCCCGGCGTCTGCCAGGAGAAGATCAGCTCCGAGGACTACCACCAGGGCCTGCGCAAGGTGGCGATGGTGTTCCAGGGCCGCAACGACGAGCTGCTGGAGTTGCTGAGAGCCCAGATCGAACGCTATGCCGAACGGTTGGATTTCGAATCTGCCGCCCGCGTGCGCGATCAGTTGCAGGGCCTTGATGCCCTCACCGCCGACCAGAAGATGAGCCTGGGCGACAGTTCGGTGAGCCGCGATGTGGTGGCCCTGGCCGGCGATGGGCGGGTGGCGGCGGTTCAGCTCTTTCAGATGCGGGCCGGCAAGCTGGTGGGGCGGCTTGGCTTCACCGCCGATGCGGTGGCTGCCGATGGCGGCGCCCTCGATCCGGGCCGCATCCTGCAGCGGGTGGTGGAGGAGCACTACAGCCAGGTAGAGCCGGTGGAGATCCCTCCGGAGCTGCTGCTGCAGCACCCCCTGCCCCAGCAGGAGCTGATCGGCGAATGGCTGCAGGAGCGGCGGGGAAGAAAAATGCAGCTGGCCGTGCCCCAGCGCCAGCAGAAGGCGGAGCTGATCGAACTCGTGGAGCGCAACGCCGCCTACGAACTGCTGCGGGCCCAGCGGGGCGCCGAACAGCAACACCTCGCCACCGAGGACCTGGCCCAGCTGCTGGAGCTGCCCACAGCGCCGCGCCGGATCGAGGGGTTCGACATCAGCCACATCCAGGGCAGTGATGCGGTGGCCTCCCAGGTGGTGTTCATCGATGGCCTGCCGGCCAAGCAGCACTACCGCCGCTACCGGATCCAGAGCAGTTCGATCCGTGCCGGCCACTCCGACGATTTCATGGCGATGGCCGAGATCATGCGCCGCCGCTTTCGCCGCTGGGCCCAGGCCAAGGCGGAGGGAGCGGACCTGGCGGCGCTGCGCCGCGCCGCCGACACCGCACTCCACACCGGCGGCCTGAACGACTGGCCCGATGTGGTGATGATCGATGGTGGAAAAGGCCAGCTCTCAGCTGTGATGGAGGCCCTGCGGGAGCTCAACCTGCACGGCGATCTGGTGGTCTGCTCCCTGGCCAAGCAGCGGGAGGAGGTGTTTGTGCCGGGGGCGAAGCAGCCGCTGGAGAGCGAGGCCGACCAGCTCGGGGTGCAACTGCTGCGCCGCCTGCGCGATGAGGCCCACCGTTTCGCCGTGAGCTATCACCGCCAGCAGCGGGGGGAACGGATGAAGCGCTCCCGGTTGGGGGACATCCCTGGCCTTGGACCCAAGCGTGTGCGGGACCTGCTGGCCCATTTCCGTTCGATCGATGCCATCCAGATCGCCACCCCGGAGCAGATCGCCGCCGCCCCTGGCGTGGGGCCAGCCCTAGCCAAACAGGTTTGGGACTACTTCCATCCCGTTCAGGGATCCGAAGGGGGTGATGAGGGGAGTCAGGAGGGTGCCCTCCTTGAACCGGTCGGTGAGGATGCCGGTTCGGGTGATGGGCATCGTTGAACCTCTGAACTAGCCGCCGGCGCCTCGATGGTGGCGGTAGGTGCATCAGTCCCCGATTCACCGGGCTGAACCGTCAAGATGGGCTCCCATAGCGACCTCCCTTGCCGTCCCCGATGACACCGAGCAGCCCGCCGCTGCATCCAGCACGGCGGCTGCCAGGGCTCCGCTGGGCCGGGGCCTGGCAGAGACTCATGGCCGTGGCGCTGGGGTCAGGCCACTGGATCGCACAACGCCTGACCCTGGGTGTGGGGCTGGTCATGCTTTTGGTTGTGGGCGTTCTCCCGGTGATGGCCTCCCCCGGGCTCTGCGTGGGGCCGGTCTGCGGCGATGAATTCAGCCGCAGTGCGCAATACCACTGGCAACTTCGACTGCGGGTCAACGACCAGCAGGGCCACCGCGAGCGGCTGGTGGTGGATTGCCGCAACGGTGCTCTCAGCCCCCAGCAGGGCCTGGTTGGGCGGGGCTATGCCGGAGCCGTGGCCCGCAGGGCCTGCCGGTTGGCGGGGGAGGGGAATGGCTGAGTCGCGGAAACCCAGCCCTGCTTACATCCCAGCATGAGGACCACCTCTGGGTCCCTAGGCGCGGGCCAGCCTTGATGATCGGCGGCCTCAGAATGGCGGTCTGGGGTGTACAGCAACGCTGGCTCCCTGGAGGCCCCGCAGCGGCCCATCGCACGGCCCAGGTCCCTGAACACCTGCCTGACGGGGCGACCCCCTAGCGTGGAGATCGATCTCAATACGGCCGATGCTCCTGGCCTTCAGTTGGCCCCCGGAGGCCTACCTCTGGTTCAAGACCCTCCACATCGTGGGCGTGGTGGTGTGGTTCGCCGGGCTCTTTTATCTGGTGCGGCTGTTCATCTACCACCGCGAGGCGGCTGAACTCGAGCCCCCGATCCGGGTGGCCTTCGAAGCCCAGTATTCGGTGATGGAGCGGCGCCTGGCCAACATCATCACGACCCCCGGAATGGTGGTGGCGGTAGCGATGGCCGTGGGCCTGCTCAGCGTGAATCCTGCCTGGCTCCACCAGGGCTGGATGCACGCCAAGCTGGCCTTCGTGGCGGCGCTTCTTGCCTATCACGCCTTCTGCTACCGCCTGATGGGGCAGCTGCAGCGGGGGGCTTGCACCTGGAGCGGCCGTCAGCTGCGGGCCCTTAATGAGTTGCCCACGCTGCTGCTCGTGGTGGTGGTGATGCTGGTGGTGTTCAAAAATCAGTTCCCCACCGGTGCCGCCACCTGGTTCCTGGTGGCCCTGGTGATCGCCATGGCGGCCTCGATCCAGTTCTATGCCCGCTGGCGGCGCCTGCGGAGCGAGAAGGAGGCCGAGACTGCCCGTATGGCAGTTGTCACGGTGAGCACAGGGGAAGGAAGCGGTGCTGCGGGCTGAGGCGCATCAGCATCCGCTGGCGGCGGTGCTCCGCGAGGTGGGTCCCGAGAGCTGTCCGAGCCGCTTCAACTTCCATTGCCACACCCTCTGCAGCGACGGCAGCCTGGCCCCAGAGGACCTCGCCCTCCAGGCCTTAGCGATCGGCCTGGAGCACCTGGCCGTGACAGACCACCACGCCCTGGCCTCCCACGACCGGATCGCGGCTGTGTTTGCGCGGGAACGGGACGCTGGACGAGCGGCACCAACCCTCTGGCGTGGGGTGGAGATCAGCTGCTTGTTGGAGGGCTGTTTGGTCCATGTTCTGGGCCTGGGCTTCGACCCAGACCCCGAGCCCTTGGCCCCCTACCTGCAGGGCGAGGCCGTGGTGGGTCCCGGCCTGCGAGCGGAGGCCGTGGTGGCGGCCATCCGGGCCGCCGGAGGGCTCGCGATGCTTGCCCATCCCGCCCGCTACCGCCTACCCCATCAGCGCCTCATCGCCGCCGCCGCCGAGGTCGGCCTCGATGGTGCTGAGGTCTGGTACGACTACACCATGGCCCCCCGCTGGAGCCCCACGCCGGTGGTCTGCGAAGCCATCGCCCGCAACCTTTCCGATCGTGGCCTTTTGCATAGCTGCGGCACCGACACCCACGGTCTGACCCTCCGGGGCCGCTAGGGTTCCTTTACAGATTGTGCGCCGCCCATGGGTCTGTTTGATCGTCTGCTCGGCTCCCGCTCCAGCGGGGTGAAGATCTCCGGGCAATCCGAGCCCGCTAAGGCCAAGAAGACCGAAGACGCCTTCTTCCTGGATCCCGATGCTTCCACCAGCATGGGGGACGTCAACTTCATGCGGCGCTCGAACACGATTCGCCGCACCTTCCCCGGTAGCGCCGACAGCCCCGGCCAGAAGGAAATGATCCAGGAGGTGGCCTCGATGGAAGCCCGCCTCGAAACCATGACCCCCGGCCTGGCCGGCATCAGCACCGACACCGACGTCGATGTGAACCTCACCGGTGGGGTACCGAAGCCCGTCAAGAAAACCTTTGCCCAGACGTTGTCGCCATCCCAGCTTGCCCAGCGTATGAAGGGCAGTGCCGTGGCCGTGAACCAGCCCGGTGCTGCTCCAGCGGCCCGGCAGGCCAAGTCCTCTGAGAGCGAGGGTGCAGCCACCCCAGCGGCGGGCCGTGCCGGTGCCATCGACCCGTTCAAGGCGATGGCCAAGGATCTGAACGCCTGACCCCTCAGGGCACCTCGATCAGGGCCTCACTCTCGAGCACCAGCTCCCTGAGGCCTTCCAACTGATCCGCCGGGGCTCCTTCCCAGAGCCCGCGATGGTGGGCCTCCAGCATTCTTTCGGCCATGTCCCGTAGGGCCCAAGGGTTGCTCCGCCGCAGAAAGGCCAGCACGGTGGGATCAGCGAGCCAGCGCTCACTCAGGGCTCCGTAGCTCCAATCGGGCACCCTGCCGGTGCTGGCGTCATAGGCGAACAGGTAATCGAGGCTGGCGGCCATCTCGAAGCCGCCTTTGTAGCCATGGCCCTGCATGGCCTCGATCCAGCGGGGATTGAGCAGGCGGGAGCGCAGCACCTTGTCGAACTCCTTCTCCAGCCGATGCATCCGCGGCCGCTCGCTGCGGGAATGGTCGGCGAACCAGAGCTGGGGTGCGGAGCCGCTCAGATGTTCCACTGCGGCGCTGAGTCCCCCTTGGAACTGGTAGTAATCATCGGAATCGAGCAGGTCATGCTCGCGATTGTCCTGGTTGTGGAGCACCACCTGCACCTGGCGCAGGCGCGTCTCCAGACCGGAACGGTCGGGGCAGGCCTCGATTCCCGCCTGGCTGGGATCCCAGGCGGAAGCCCCACGTCCCGAATCCCCCTGGCCGGGCTCCCCCCCTGCGACTCCTGATTCGATGGCCGGGCCGTAACGCCAGGAACTCCACTGCAGGAAGGCCTCGCCGAGGTCGGAGCGGCTCTCCCACTGCCCGGAATCGATCAGGGCCTGCAGGCCGGCCCCGTAGGCCCCCGGAGCCGATCCGTAGACCCGCCAGGCCTGGCCCTCCCGCCGCGCCGCCGCCGCCAGGGGATTGGTGTCCTCAGCTTCGTCGAGGGCGGCCACCAGGGCGCAGGCCCGGTTGAACCAGCCCACCAGCTGGGGGAAGGCATCGCGGAACAGGCCGGAGATGCGCAGGGTCACATCCACCCGGGGCCGGCCCAGAGCCTTCAGCGGCAACACCTCCAGATCCACCATGCTGCGGGTGGGACCAGCCCACCAGCTGGGGGAAGGCATCGCGGAACAGGCCGGAGATGCGCAGGGTCACATCCACCCGGGGCCGGCCCAGAGCCTTCAGCGGCAACACCTCCAGATCCACCATGCGGCGGGTGGGACCATCCCACACCGGGCGCACCCCCATCAGGGCCAGGGCCTGGCCGATGTCCTCGCCGCCGTTGCGCATCGTGGCGGTGCCCCACACCGAGAGGGCCAGGTGGCGCAGGTCGTCGCCCTCGCCTTGCAGGTGCTCCTCCAGCAGCAGATCGGCACTGCGGCGGCCCAGATCCCAGGCGGCCTCGGTGGGAAGTCCCCGCAGATCAACGCTGTAGAAATTTCGGCCGGTGGGGAGCACATCGGGGCGCCCCCGGCTGGGGGCGCCACTGGGCCCGGCCGCGATGCGGCGCCCGGCCAGACCGGCGAGGAGGGCAACCCGTTCGGCTGCGGCGCAGGCCAGCAGGTCGGGGAGGAGCTTTTGCCGGATTGCACGCAGCACGCTGCTGCAGGTGGAACCCTGACCGATGGCCTCGCCGTCGGGAGGAGCCGCAGGCGGGGGAGCAAGCATCAGGGCGGCGCTCACCTCCTGTTGGAGGAGGCCAAGTGCCAACGTCTCGAGATGGGCGATGGCATCGCCGCACTGGCGCCATCGCGCCGATTCAGGTGCTCCGGCCACTCCGGGCGAGCCGGCAGCGTCCAGCGAGCCTGGGGAGCCGGGGTTTTCATGGCGATCAAAGCGGTGATCGGCCCGCTGAGCTGCTGCTCGTTGCCCCGGAGTTGGCGAAGACATGGAGGCCCCAGCAGGAGTGGCAAGATCCTGCAGGCGCAGGCGGTCCGCCTCCCCCAGCGAAGCTTCCTCCCGGTCCGCCCAGGGGTCCAGGTGCAGGCCCAGATCCATGGCGAGCGCCTGGGTGAGCCCCGGGAGGCCTCCCTGGGGGGGGCGGGCCAGGCAGAGGAGAAGTTCAGCGAGCTTCTCGGGTTCCGGCAGGGTGCCGTAGGTGTGCAAGCCCAGCCGAATCTGGGCTTCCTTCAGTTCACAGAGGTAGCCGTCCGCGACATTCAGCCGGTCGTCCTCCGAAGACGTGAGCCCCTGGGGGGCCGGGAGGTTCAACGCGACCAGCCTGCGATCGACCTCAAGCCGCAGGGAATCGGCGCGCTCCGCACCGAGTTGGCGGGCCTCCCAGTACTCATCGAGCAGGGCCTCTAGGGCCTGAAGTTCCCCATGCAAGCCGGCCCGACCCAGCGGCGGCGTGAGGTGGTCGAGGATCACGGCCTGGCTGCGGCGCTTGGCCTGGCTGCCCTCCCCCGGATCATTCACGATGAAGGGGTAGAGGTGAGGCATGGGGCCCAGGGCCCATTCTGGGAAACAGTGCTCCGAGAGGCCCACCGCCTTGCCGGGCAGCCACTCGAGGTTGCCGTGCTTGCCCACATGCACCACGGCCTGGCAATGGAAACTCCCACGCAGCCAGAGGTACTGGGCCAGGTAGGCGTGGGTTGGTGGGAGGTCGGGGCTGTGGTAGGTGAGCTCTGGGTCACGGTCGTAGCCGCGGTCGGGCTGCACCAGCAGCGTTACGCCACCGAAATCCAAGCCCCGGATCGGGAAGCCCTGCCCACCATCGGCCATCCGCTCCAAGCCTCCATCCAGTTGCGGTGCTCCCCAAACGGCCTCGAGCCGCTCCCGGCCCTGAACGGGCAGGGTGCTGTACCAGCTCAAGTAGGTCGGCAGGGGCAGGTGGGTGAGCGGCGCCCGGTGGCCGCTCTCGGGGTCGTTGGTGCGGCCGGCGAGCAGCGCTTGGATCAGCCCATCGCCATCCGCTGGCAGCGGCTCCTTCACGAAGTAGCCAGCCTCCGCCAGCCAGCGGAGCATCAGCACCACGCTGGCGGGGGTATCGAGGCCCACACCATTGGCTAGGCGGGAATTGCGGGTGGGGTAATTGGCCAGCACCAGGGCCACCCGTCGCTGCTCCGCCGGCGTGCGGGCCAGCGCGATCCAACGCTCCACCAGCTCGCTGATCCAGGCGAGCCGTTGCGGATCCGGTTCGGAGCGGTGGAGGGCTGTGCCCAGATTCGGATCACTGGCGGTCCATTCCTTGAAGGCCGCCACCCGGGTGGTCAGGCGCCCATCCAGTTCGGGCAGCACCACCTGCAGGCTCAGGTCGAGGGGCCCCAGACCGATGCTGCTCTCCTGCCAGGCGGCACGACCCCGGGCACTGCAGAGCATCTGGAACACCGGCACATCCAGCCGCTCCCAGAGGGGAGCACCGAGGCCTGCCTCCTCAAATCGCACCGAGGCAAACCCCGTACCGCAGAGCACCGCTTCCACCCCCTCGCGGCGGTACAGGTCGGCCACGCCCTCCTGTACGGCGGCATCGCGCAGGCTGCTCACCCATAGCCCCCGGGGCGCCAACCCCCGTCGGCGCAGGGCCTCCAGTGCGGCTTCCATCAGGGCCGTGTCGCCGGCCTGGCGTAGGGCTCGATAGAGGATCACCCCCACGCGGGCCCCGGGCTCGTCGCGCCAATCGTGGGGAAGGGGATCGGCAGCTGGCTCCACCATGGGCATCAGCCAGGGTTGGCGCAGCCGGAGCCGCTCCAGGCACAGCAGAACCTGCCGCAGGTTGGCGACGCCGCCCTCCCGCATCCCGGAGGCCAGGGTGAGGGTGAGATCGGGATCGGCGTTGCCCAGGTCCGCCAGGGAGCGCTCCTCCTCGGCCGTACCGCCCAACACCAGGAGGATGCGTTCCGCTCTGCCCTTGCTCCAGGCCTGGAGCCTTTCCAGGCCGTAGCTCCAATGCCCCCGGCCGCCCAGCAGCCTCACCACCACCACCTTCGCCTCTTGAAGGCTCGTGGCCACGTAGTGGTCGATCACAGCGGGATGGCCAAGGGCCGCCAGGTTCAGGGCCCTCAGCGAACCTTCGATCAGGTGCGGTTCGCTCTCCAGCAGGGCCCCCACGGCGCTCAGATCGGTGTCGGCGCTGCTGAGCAGAACCATCTCAGCGCCCTCCTGCTCCACGAATGGCAGGGAGCCGTCTCCGGGTTCGGGGGCGCCGGGAATCGTGGCAAGTCGGTGCATGGCCACCATCCTGCTGTCCGCAGTGAGAAGATCGCAGCGTCAGCACCGCCCGCCATGCATCAATTCCTCCCCTATGCCTGGTTCGGCGGAGCCTGTGTTCCCTTCGCCGAGGCCACCCTCTCGGTGGCGACCCACGCCCTCCATTACGGCACAGGTGCCTTCGGTGGCATGCGGGGGCTGCCCAACCCCGATGATCCCGGTGAGGTGCTGCTGTTCCGCGCCGATCGCCATGCCCGCCGGCTCACCCAGAGTGCCCGCCTCCTGCTCACCGAACTCAGCGAGGAGACGGTGCTCAGCGCGATCGACGCCTTCTTGCAGGCCAATAAACCGCGCAAACCCTTCTACCTGCGTCCCTTCGTCTACACCTGTGGACTGGGCATCTCGCCGCGACTCCACGATGTGGAGACGGATTTCCTGATCTACGGCATCGAGATGGGCGATTACCTCTCTCCCGAGGGGGTCACCTGTCGCATCAGCAGCTGGACCCGCCAGGAGGACCGTTCCCTTCCCCTGCGGGGCAAAATCAGCGGCGCCTACATCACCAGTTCCCTCGCCAAGACCGAGGCGGTGAAGAGCGGCTTCGACGAGGCCCTGCTGCTCAACAGCCGCGGCAAAGTGAGCGAGGCCAGCGGCATGAACCTGTTCATCGTGCGCGATGGCGTCCTGATCACCCCCTCGGTCGATCAGGACATTCTCGAGGGCATCACCCGCGCCAGCATCCTGGAACTGGCCCAGGCGATGGACATCCCGGTGCTGGAAAGGCCGGTTGACAAAACCGAGATTTTCATTGCCGATGAGGCGTTCCTGAGTGGCACCGCAGCCCGGGTCACCCCGATCCGCCGCCTAGAAACCACCGATCTGCCTTCCCGCCGTCCGGTGATGGAGAAGCTGCGCGACCGGCTCACCGCGATCACGGAAGGCCGAGATCCCGCCTATGAACACTGGGTTACCCGCATCCGCCTCGATCCCTGATGACCGCCGCCACCGCCACCAGCCGGACCGGTTTCCTCGATCGGCTCCACGATGCCTCCAGACCGGTGCTCGTGTTCGACGGCGCCACCGGCACCTCCCTGCAGCAGATGAATCTCGGCCCGGAGGATTTCGGCGGCCCAGTCCTGGAGGGCTGTAACGAAAACCTGGTGGTCACTCGGCCTGACGCGGTGCAGGCGGTGCATCGCCAATTCCTGGAGGTGGGGGCCGATGTCATCGAAACCAACACCTTTGGCGCCGCTTCCATCGTGCTGGCCGAATACGGCCTGGAGGATCAGGCCTTTGCCCTGAACAAGCGGGCCGCCGAACTGGCCCGCGAAATGGCCGATCAATACAGCACCCCTGAGAAGCCCCGCTTCGTGGCCGGCTCAATCGGGCCTACGACCAAGCTGCCCACCCTGGGCCACATCGATTTCGACACGATGAAGGCCTCGTTCCGCGAGCAGGCGGAAGGTCTGTTGGCCGGTGACGTCGACCTGTTCATCGTCGAGACCTGCCAGGACGTGCTGCAGATCAAGGCGGCCCTGCAGGGGATCGAGGAGGCCTTCCGGGAGGCTGGCGAGCGCCGGCCCCTGATGGTTTCGGTCACGATGGAAACCACCGGCACCATGCTCGTGGGTTCCGATATCACCGCGGTGGTGGCGATCCTCGAACCCTTCGCGATTGATGTGCTCGGCCTCAACTGCGCCACCGGCCCGGAGCAGATGAAGGAGCACGTGCGCTATCTCAGCGAGCACTGCCCCTTCGTGGTGAGCTGCATCCCCAATGCCGGTCTGCCGGAGAACATCGGCGGGGTGGCCCATTACCGCCTCACCCCCACCGAGATGAAGATGCAGCTGATGCATTTTGTCGAGGATCTGGGGGTACAGGTGATCGGCGGCTGCTGTGGCACCACCCCGGGCCACATCGGTGCCCTAGCGGAGCTGGCCGCAGAGCTCCACCCGGCGCCACGGCCGGTGCGCCGCAGCCACGGGGCCACCGGCTCAGGCGGCGCCGCCGTTCGCCCGGCCCTCGGCTACGAACCAGCAGCTGCCTCTCTCTACGGCGTTACCCCCTACCACCAGGACAACTCCTTTCTGATCATCGGCGAGCGGCTCAACGCCAGCGGCTCAAAGAAGGTGCGTGAACTGTTGGCGGAGGAAGACTGGGATGGCCTGGTGGCTGTGGGGCGCGGCCAGGTGAAGGAGAACGCCCATGTGCTCGATGTGAATGTCGACTACGTGGGACGGGACGGCGAGCGCGACATGCGTGAACTTGTGAGCCGGTTGGTTACGAATGTGAACCTACCCTTGATGCTTGATTCCACTGAGTGGCAGAAGATGGAGGCCGGCCTGAAGGTGGCCGGCGGCAAATGCATCCTCAATTCCACCAACTACGAAGACGGCGACGAGCGCTTCTTTAAGGTGCTCGAACTGGCCCGTGATTACGGGGCCGGCGTGGTGGTGGGCACGATCGATGAGGAAGGAATGGCTCGCACCGCCGAGCGTAAATTCGCCATCGCCCAGCGGGCCTACCGTGACGCGCTCGAATTTGGCATTCCAGCCCACGAAATCTTCTACGACCCCCTGGCTCTGCCGATCTCAACTGGTATCGAGGAAGACCGGCTCAATGCTGCTGCCACGGTGGAGGCGATCCGGCGCATCCGCAACGATCTTCCGGGTGTGCATGTGGTGCTGGGGGTGAGCAATGTGAGCTTCGGTCTGTCACCAGCAGCACGCATCGTGTTGAATTCGGTGTTCCTCCACGATTGCTGTGAAGCGGGCATGGATGCGGCGATCGTGAGCCCCGCCAAGATTCTTCCCCTCGTGAAGATCAGCGAGGAGCATCAACAGTTGTGTCGCGATCTCATCTACGACCGGCGCCGCTTCGAGAACGGCATCTGCAGCTACGACCCGCTCACAGCCCTCACCACCCTCTTTGAGGGTGTGTCAGCCAAGGAAGCCCGTGCCTCGGGGCCCTCCCTGGCAGATCTGCCGGTGGAGGAGCGCCTCAAGCAACACATCATTGATGGCGAGCGGATCGGCTTGGACGCTTCGTTAGCCGAAGCGCTAACAACCTATCCACCGCTTCAGATCATCAACACCTTTTTGCTCGATGGCATGAAGGTGGTTGGCGATCTCTTCGGTTCAGGACAGATGCAGCTGCCATTCGTTCTGCAAAGCGCCGAAACAATGAAATCAGCGGTGGCCTTCCTTGAGCCCCACATGGAGAAGCAAGAAGATGACGATGGCAATCAGAAGAGCAACAGCAAAGGCAAGTTTCTGATCGCCACGGTAAAGGGTGATGTGCATGACATCGGCAAGAATCTGGTGGATATTATTCTCACCAATAATGGCTACGAAGTGATCAATCTTGGCATTAAGCAAGGCGTCGAGGCGATCGTCGAGGCCCAGCAGCGCCATCAAGCCGATTGCATCGCCATGAGTGGTTTGCTGGTGAAGTCGACAGCATTTATGAAGGACAATCTCCAGACTTTTAATGAAGTGGGCATCAACGTGCCCGTGATTCTTGGCGGTGCAGCCCTCACGCCCCGCTTCGTGCACGGCGACTGCCGTGCCGCTTACCAGGGCCAGGTGATCTATGGCCGCGATGCCTTCGCCGATCTCCGCTTCATGGATGCCTTGATGGAGGCCAAGGCCGCCGGGAGCTGGGAGGACAGCCAGGGTTTCCTCAACGGAATACCTGATGGCCTTGGGCCCAGCCTCGGCAGCGCCCATGGGACAGAGGCTGGAGCGGAGGGTGGCGAAGTCGCGCAGGCGGCCGTGGCGACCTCCCCCACCCCGCCGGCCGAACCGGCCAGCGACCACCGTTCGGAGTCCGTCCCAGAGGAAGCGGCCGTTGCCCCAGCCTTCTGGGGCTCGCAGCTCCTCGATGAGTCCCAGATTGATCTGCAGGAGGTTTTCGCCTATCTCGATCGCAATGCTCTCTTTGCCGGCCAGTGGCAGCTGCGCAAGGCCCAGGACCAGAGCCGCGAGGCCTATGAGGCCATGTTGGCGGAGAAGGCAGAGCCCGTGCTCGCCGTCTGGATGGAGCGCTGCTTAGCGGAAGGGTTGCTCACCCCCCGGGTGGCCTACGGCTACTTCCCCTGCGGCCGCTTGGGGAACGCCGTGGTGGTGCTCGATCCGGCTGGCCTGGCGGATGGCGCCGCCCCCGGCGATGCGAATCAAGTGCTTGGTCGCTTCGAACTCCCCCGCCAGCGAAGCGGCAACCGCTACTGCATTGCCGATTTCTACCTCGATCTCCGAAGCGGGCCAGATGGAACCCCCCGGGGCGCCGATGTGCTGCCGATGCAGGCCGTCACGATGGGGGAGAAGGCCACCGCCTTTGCCCGTGAGCTGTTTGCCGCCGACCGCTATAGCGATTACCTCTACTTCCACGGCCTGGCGGTGCAGATGGCCGAGGCACTGGCCGAATGGACCCACGCGCGCATCCGCCGCGAACTGGGATGTCCCGATCCCGAATCCATGCCCCTACGCGATGTGCTCGCCCAGCGCTACCGAGGCAGCCGCTATTCCTTCGGCTATCCCGCCTGTCCCAACGTGGCCGATTCCCGCCAGCAGCTCGCCTGGCTCGGAGCTGATCGGATCGGTCTTCAGATGGATGAGAGCGACCAGCTCGAGCCGGAACAGAGCACCACGGCCCTCGTGGCCATCCACAGCAAGGCCCGCTACTTCAGCGCCTGAGCGGATGGAGCTGCCCTCCAGGGCGCCATGGCAGGCTCACGGGGTTCCTCCCAGTCCAAGCCATGGCCATTGCCGGTCCCGGTGGCGTTGATGACGCCATCGCCGCGGGTCTCGACCTCGACGGCACCCCCATCCCTGCCCCCATGCTCGCCCTCTACAACGAGGTGATGGAGCTGGAGAGCCAGCGGGCCCGCAGCGGCGTGAAGAAGTCGATGCGTAACCGGATCGTGAAGACCGGCTCGAAGCATCTCGATCAGGCCAGCCTCGATGCCCGCCTCAAGGAGGCCGGTTGGGAAGGTCTCAAGGACAAGGAAGTGGCCTTCTTCTACGGCTGATGATCCGCAGGGGCCGCTGCGGCTAGTCAACGCAGGCGGCCCGCTCCAGGCAGCTCCCTCGCGCTGGCGCTGCCGATCGGCAGCGGATTAGCCGCAGAGCTCCTCGAGGCTGTCAATCACCTCCTGCTGGAACTCCTCAAGGTCGTCGGAGTCGCTCAGATCGATCCCCTCCCCAGCCGCGTTCTGGGCCAGCTCCTGGAAATGGAAGGCTCCTTCGCCATGGGCGAGGAACTCCATGGCGGAGGGTTCACCGCTTTCCTTGTAGGCGTCGCAAAGGGCCATAAAGGCCGCGTCCTCGTTGAAATCCCAGCTCATGAAGAAAGTGTTGGCGCGGAAGGTGGTGTGGTCCTTTCCAAGACGTTTAACGCCTCACCCCCGGAATCCGTCAACCATCCGTCAGCTTTTGGTGCAGGACCACTTCAGACTCGGAACCCTGATCCATCCCCCGCAGGCATGTCCCCATCCCCCCTCGAGCCCCTGCCGCCCATCGCTGAAAACCCTTCTGCCCCCCGCCGGAACGTGCTGGGAACGCCCCTGGCGACCTGCAGCTGCCAGCCCCTCACCGGCTGGTTCCGGGATGGTTCCTGCCGCACCGATCCCGCCGACCTGGGCCGCCACACCGTCTGCTGTGTGATCAGCGAATCCTTCCTGGCCTACACCCGGGCCCAGGGCAACGACCTCAGCACGCCGGCGCCGGCCTACGGCTTTCCCGGCCTTCGAGCCGGCGATGCCTGGTGTGTGTGCGCCCGTCGCTGGCTGGAGGCCTACGAGGACGGCATGGCCCCGCCTGTGCGGCTCGAGTCCTGTGAGATCAGCACCCTTGAGGTGATCCCCCTGGAGCTGCTGCAGCGGCACGCTGCTGCCTGAACGGTCGTCGTACGCCTCACCAGGGGATCGGCTGGCCATCCCAGGCCACAAAACCACCGCTCTGCTCCGCGTTCCGCATCGCCAGAACCTCCAGGAGCTGCTCGGCGGCCCGTTCGGGGGAGAACAACCCCGACGCCGGAACGGAGGAGCGGAAGGGCTCCGAGAGGCCTGTGGCGGTGGTGCCGGGATGGAGGGCCGTCACACAGGCGAGGGGCAACCTGCGGCGCCACTCGATGGCCAGGGTGCGCAGCAGTTGGTTCTGGGCGGCCTTGGCGGCCCGGTAGGCGTACCAGCCCCCCAGACGGTTGTCGGTGATGCTGCCCACCCTCGCCGAGAGACTCGCGAAGTGAAGGGGGAGGTCGCGGGGAAGGGCCGGCTCAAGGGCCTTGGCCAGCAGGAGTGGCCCGAAGGCATTGAGCTCGAAGCTGCGCCTCAGGTTGTCGCGGTTCACCTGGAGGAGCCGCTTCTCAGGCTGCAGGGACCCCCCATGCAGCAGGCCGGCCGTGCAGATCACCAGCCTTAGGGGCCGGAAGCGCTCCAGGGCCAGCGCCGCGAACGACTCGAGGCTGGCGTCATCGCCGAGATCGAGCCGCCAGATTCCCCGATTGGGTCCGGCCGTATGAACCTTCAGCCCCTTTGCCCGCTGCGCAAGGCCATCGGCCAGGGCCTGGCCGATGCCGCCAGCCCCCACCACCAGCGCGTGGCCCTGCCAACTGAAGAGATCATTGGCCTGCTGTTGAGGATCCCTTGCGGCTTCTTCCAACGACTGCGAAGGAAAGGGCTCCGGCGACTGATCGGAGAACACGCTTGGGATCCGCAGATGGCGCATGATGGCAGCGCCATGCCGATGCCGCGTTTCGCCGACGCGGCCGCCTGAGAGTCCATGGGTCCTCGTCTCACGCTGCTCGGCCGCGGTGCCTGGGGAAGCACCCTGAAGAAGCTGTGGAGCGACCAGGGCCTCGAGGTGCGCAGCTGGTCACGCCGTGACGGCGGCAGCCCCGAACACCTTCTGAGCGATTGCGATCTTGTGGTGGTGGCCGTCTCGATGGCGGCTGTTCGTCCCCTGGCCGCTGCCCTGGCACTCTCCTGGCCGGCCGGACTGCCGTTGCTGTCCTGCAGCAAGGGGATCGATCTCGAGGGGCTCTGCACCGCCAGCCAGCTGTGGGGGCAGCAGCTTCCCCAGGCCCCATCGGCCGTTCTTTCGGGGCCGAATCTGGCGGATGAGCTGCAGCGGGGCCTACCGGCGGCGAGCGTGATTGCCAGCCACGATCCAGCCCTGGCCAGCCGCCTACAGCTGGAGCTGCGCACGCCGAACCTGCGGCTATACACCAACAGTGACCCCATCGGCACGGAAGCCGCCGGTGCCCTCAAGAACGTGATGGCCATGGCGGCCGGTATCAGTGATGGCCTGGGGCTGGGGGCCAATGCCAGGGCTTCGCTCCTCTGCCGCGGGCTGGCGGAGATCGGTGTGGTGCTGAAGGCCCTCGGGGGGCAGCCGTCCAGCCTTTACGGTCTGGCGGGGCTCGGCGATCTCCTGGCCACAGCCACCAGCAGCCTTAGCCGCAACCAGCGCTTCGGCGGCCTGCTAGCCAGCGGCCTCAGCGAGCAGGAGGCGCTCCGCAGCATCGGAGCAACCGTGGAGGGAACCCACACCGCGCGCGCCACCGTGGCCCTGGCCCGCCGCCAGGGTTGGCGACTGCCGATCTGTGAGCAGGTCGTGCTGCTCCTTGATGGTGGCATTGATGCCCAGGGGGCGGTGCGGGCCCTGATGGAGAGAGATCTGAGGCCGGAGGCATGAGCTCTGGTCCCCTGCCGGCCGTGCTGATCGAGGCGTTCAGCAACGGTCCCTTCGGCGGCAACGGAGCAACCGTGGTGGCACTGACCAGGCCAATGTCCGCCGACTGGATGCAGGCGGTGGCCGCCAGTCTTCGCCAGTCGGAAACGGCCTTCCTGCTAAAGAGCGAGCAGGGCTGGATGCTGCGCTGGTTCACCCCTGCCTGCGAAGTGCCCCTCTGCGGCCACGCCACCCTGGCGGCCCTGCTGGCCCTGGCCCACTGGAGGCGACTCGCTCCGGGTGAACGCACCTGGCTGCACAGCCGCAGTGGTCCCCTGGAGGTGGAGTTGCCGGAGCTCCAGCCCGGCTGGGGAGCAATTGTGCTGCCCAGTGGCGAACTCCACCCGAAAGCTGCTCCTGCAGGTCTCACGGCACTCCTGCGCGATCGGCTCGGATGCGAGCCCGAGGGATGCTGGAGTTCCGAACTGGGCTACTGGGTGGTGTTGCTCCCCCGGGAGGCACCCCTGGCCTCGATGCACTGTCTCGCCCAAGCCTTGGAGGGGCCACTGCGGCAGGGTTTGGTGCTGATGCAGGGCCTCGATCACACGGCTGGAAGGCCGCTAATCGGTGCCGAACCCGCGGATTATCAGCTCCGCTTCTTCGCCCCAGGCCTGGGAATCCCGGAGGACCCCGTCACCGGTTCGGCCCATGCCCTGGTGGCTCCCTGGTGGCAGAAGCGGCTGGGTCGGCCTCTGGTGCGGGGCTGGCAATGCTCTGACCGTCCTGGGGGGATGGTCTGTGAGGCTGTGTCATCCGCCATGATCCGGCTAACCGGATCGGGACATCTGCTATGGGATGGAACCTTACGGACAGCCTCCGAAGGCTGGGCACTGGCTGCCGGGCGACGTGGCGATCGGGAAGACGCTCCCTTGCCCGATCTGTGGAGCGCCTGGCAAACAGCGACCCACTTGCCGTGCTCCACAGCCTCCGGCGACATCCCTTCATGATCAGCGCTCCCCTGGCCGCGCTGGCGGTGGGAGCCGGCATCGGAGCCCACGCCCTGCTCCGGCCAGGCACCTCGGCCACTGAGGGCGAACTCCTGGACACCTTGATCGCCAGCCCGAAGGCCCGACCTGCGTTGGCGCCACCTGCAGAAAACCTGGCTGCCCCGTCGCCCGTGGCTGACGGCCTGGCCCCTCCGAACCTGCGGGCCCAGCGCGCCGCAGCCCAGCCGAACTCGGATGGGGGATTGATCGAACCCGAAGCCGGTCCCAATCTTGATCTCGAGATTCGCGTCGCCCTGCTGAAGCTGCCCGCCTATCCCGATTTCGCCGCCTCCGGATCCTGGCGCCTGCTCGACCGTGATGGTCGGGTGCTGCGTCAGGGTTCAACGGCCCAGGCACCCGATCCGGCGGCCTATCTCGCCCAAGAACAAGAAGTGTGGCTGGAGACAGGAGCCAATGAACATCTCAGCAGTGGCGGTCGGAGCTACCAGGGCCGTTTCCGCATCCTCAGGAGCAGCAACGGGCTGAGGGTGATTAACCACCTGCCGCTCGAGATCTACGTGAGTTCGGTGGTTGGAGGCGAGATGCCCCCCACCTGGAACCGGGAAGCCCTGCGGGCCCAGGCCGTGGCGGCCCGCTCCTACGCCCTGGCCCACATGGCGCGTCCGGCCGATGATCAGTGGCACCTAGGAGACACAACCCGCTGGCAGAACTACGAGGGACTCTCCAGCGTGACCGCCAGCACTCGGGAAGCCACGAGCAGCACCAACGGACTGATCCTTAGCTACCAGGGTGGGATCGTGGAGAGTCTCTATGCCGCCACCCAGCAGATCGTCGAGGAGGCCCACGGCAATCTCGGAGCCAGCATGAGTCAGACGGGTGCCCAGGACCTGGCCCAGCAGGGTCTGCGGTACAACGAGATCCTGGGCCGTTACTACCAGGGCGCCTCCCTCGCGCGTCTCCAGGCCGGTGCGAGCTGAACGCTGGTGGCAGCGGGCGGTCGAGGTGTCGGGCCAGGCCCTTGCCGTCGGTGCCCTGGTCCCCCTGGAGACCCGCGTGATCGAACAGCCGGGCATCGCACCGTTCCTGATGCGGGAACTGGTGTCACGCTCGCCACGCCACCTTCGGCCCGAGGGACCGAAACCCAATCCCTTCCTTCCCTGGGACCAGCCGCTTGAGGTGGGTCGGATTGGCGAGGGCCACGTGCTGCTCCTCAATAAATATCCTGTTCAGGCCTGCCATCTCCTGGTGATCAGCCAGGACTGGCGGCCCCAGAGCGGCTGGCTGGATGACAGCGACTGGGCCAGTGTGGCGACGGTTGGGACCGACACCGGTGGGCTCTGGTTCTTCAACAGCGGGGCCACGGCCGGGGCGAGCCAACCCCATCGCCATCTGCAGCTCCTCCCCCGCCACGAAGGGGAGTCCAGCTGCCCCCTATCGCTATTGCTGCAGGCGCAGCTCGAGGGGGCTTCCCCCCCCTGGCCCTGGTCCTACCGGCTCAGCCCCCGCCTCGATCCCCACCACGGCCGAGATCTCGAGGGGCTCTATTGGAATCATTGCGAAGCCCTGGGCCTTGGTCGCCGGCACACGGATGCGGCTCCACGCCATCCCTACAACGTGCTCTTCGACGACCACTGGTTCCTCACGGTGCGTCGCTGGCGTGAGCATGGAGCCGGTTTCAGTGTGAATGCCCTCGGATTTGCCGGCTACCTGCTTTGCACGGAGCGGTCCGATCGCGACTGGCTCGGGCGCTATGGACCCTGGGCCCTGTTGGCGTCCGTGGCGGAGCCAGCCTGAGCCAAACGCCCGCTCTCCATCGGCCGAGCCGTCATCACCGGCATGAATCAGTGTTTTCACGGTTGCGGCCTACAGCCGTCGGTTGCTTACTGAAGGGAGGAACACCAGCGTTCTCTCCGGTCCTCATCAAGGTCCGGACAGCTTGCCCCCTTGGCATCACACGGTTCCTGAAGCCAGCTTGGTTTCAATCTTTTTTTATTTCGGTATTTATTGATTTTGGCTATTTCCACCACCAATCGCCGCCTGCGGCGCCGCCTTGCCCTGGAGCAACGCAATCGCCTCGTTGAAGCCCATCAGAATCTGGTGCGGCCCATCGCCATTCATTACGGCCGCTGTTGTCGAGAAAGCGTGGAGGATCTCCTCCAGGTGGGCCTGATCGGCTTGATTCGGGCTGCCGAGCGGTTCGAGGCCAAACAAGGAACGCCCTTCGAAGCCTTCGCCCGGCCCCACATCCGCGGTGCCATCCTGCACCACCTTCGCGATGTCGCCCCCTCGGTTCGCTTACCCCGCCGGCAGGCCGAGTTGCAGGAAAGGCTATTGCGTCTGGAGCGCCATGTCTTGCAGCAGGGTCAGATGGCGACCCCCGCTGCCCTGCAACGGCTGCTGGGCATTAACGCTGAACAGTGGAACCTGCTGATGCGGCAGCGGCTGCTCAATCGAGCCGAGGCACTCACGGAGATCTCCGAGGAGGAACTCGATCAGGCAGTGGAAGCGGAGGGAGTCGAGCCAAACGAAGGTGAGGGGCAAACCGTGCGGTCTCTCCTAGGGAGTCTGGATCCACGACAGCGGGAGGTGGTTCAGCAGGTCGTGCTCAAGGGCCTGAGCTACCGACAGATGGCCCGCCGCATGCAGGTGAGCCCGATGACCGTGCAGCGACTGCTCCATCGCGGCCTGGAGCAGCTGCGAGGCAATCTCCAGCCCGGGGATCTCAGGAAACCTGACCCTGTTGATCGCGGGCGATCTGCTGTTCGAGTGTGATGATCGCTGCGTTTAAGGCCGCAAGGCGTCGTTCGGCTCCATCCCGGCAAAAGGTCAGGAAACGGAGCTTGTTGTGCTGATGCTGGCGCCAAGCCTGGGCTCCATCAACGGCTGCACAGCAGGAGGCAAAGGGGGAGAACATCACGATCAACCAGAAGCACTTTGTTTTAGCGAGCCCGCATAGGCGTCTGTGGTCCGATGGGCCTTGGGCAGGGGAGGATGGAGAGCCTGTGCGGGGTCGCTGCCCTTCCGATGGCCAAGGAAGCCCTGATGACCCCCGCCGGGGAGGATGGGGCTGACCTGCCGACTAGGGCAGCCTTCAGTGGGCAGCCGTCTTCCTCGCTGGTCATCCTCTGCCGGAGCATCCATTTCCGGTTCGGATGCTCATTGGCCCTGGGCCTGGCGATCTGCCCCGCTGGCTGGGCGCAGGCGCCAGCTCCAACAGCCCCAGCAGTTCCCATCCAGGGAGCCACCCTGGCAGTGCTGAATGGACAGAGAGTCCGCGCCCTGCAGGGCAGCTTCAATCGTGTTCCGGTGCTCCATTCCAACCAACCGGAGGCGGTGGGTGGACCTGGCATTCTCATCGATACCAGCCCGGGGATGGTCTACGCCGAAACAGGCGTGGCCCTGGCCAACCCCTCCTTTCGGTTCCAGGGGCCCTTTGGGCTGCATTTCCATCACCTCTACAGCCCAGCCAGCCCCGGGCCTGACCGCCGCGGACGACGCCCCGAACTCAGCCTCGCAGCGGTAGTGATCAATCCGGGGGATGGGCCGGTGCGGCTGCGGCTGCTGCGGGGGGCCGTGCGCAACAGCTTCAGTTCGCCCTATCAAGGCCAACAGTTGCTTGGCGTGAAGCCCCTTGGTCCCCGTGCCTGGAACACCGGCCCTGGCGATGCCACGGCCGTGCAGATGTTGCGGGGCCGTCTTGACCCTGACCTACCGCAGGATCTCACCATCTCACCACGGTCTCAGAGGGTACTGCTAAGAACAGACCTGCCCGCCCTAGGCGTCGTGAACGGCTTGCTGTATGGGGAGAGCGATGCTCCCTTCCACCTCGCCATGGTGGCTGCGCCAGCGCCGGCCACGGATCAGGAGATCTTCGCCATCCTGGCCAACCGCCAGCTGGCTCCTGGGAGGACCTACCTCAGCCAGCTAGATGCGATCGAGCGGGGCCTTGTGTTCTCCAGGGTCAGTGGGGTGGCCATCGGTGATACCTATCAAGCGAGGCTCAGCCATGACCTGGAACGGCAGGGACCACTGCATGTCCCGCTGACTAGCACCGTGCGCCAGAGCTTCGGGACCGGCGAGGTCCAGGTGAATCCCCTAGCGACCCGAATGGCTGATTCAGCCCTCGACAATGTGGGGACCTACGGCGTCCGCTTTGACATCGATCTGATGTTGCGGGGAGCGGGTGCCTATGCCGTGGTCCTGAGTCATCCAGAGGTTCCCGGCTCCGGCTCCTCGATCGCGTTCAGGGGGTCACTCGAACTCAGGCAACCGGAGGGGATCGAGGCCCTGCACGTCGGCCTACGCACCGGCGAGAGCCTGACGCTCACGACCCTGCAGCTCCGGGAGGACAGGCCGCTGCCGTTGCAGATGAGTCTCGTGCAGCCTGCCGATTCGATTCCGGGCCATCTGCTCAGCATCGTTCCCATAGGCCAGATACCACCGGCAGTGGCCGTGGGCCCAGCCCCAATCCAGCCGAATCCCATCATCACTCCCAGCACTGGACTGGCTCCTACAACTGCGGCGCCGCCTCCCCGCGCGGCAACGGCTGCTCCGCGTCCGCGTGCGGCAACGGCCGCATCATCTCCAGCCGCTGCAACTGCGGCTGTAAAACCACCGGTGACTCGGCGCCCGGGCAAGGGGTCCGCTTCTGGCCAGCGGGGTCTGATCGTTGCACCGCCGATCCTGCGCCCTTCTGCCCGCCTGCCGCTCACCCTGCCCATCAGCCTCACTGATCGCTACCGTCAGGCCCTGGAAGCCCAGGAGCGTCTGATGCGCAGCTGGCTGAAACCATGACGCCCCCAACAGGAAAGAAGCAAAGGCGTCGCCTGACCCTTGAGCTTTCTGGCACCCGGATCGAGCACATCGATGAGCTCAAACGGGAATGGGGCCTCCGCAACCGGGGGGATGTGCTGGAGCGGCTACTGGATGGCCTCTTCCCGTCCATAGAGGAGGAGGGCGATGCCATGGGCCTTGCTCAGGTGGAAGGACTCCGTGAAGCCGAGAGTGACCTTGACGAGCAGGCGGCCTTGGTTTTGGTGGGTTCCGCCGGGGCCCTGGAACGGATCCAAAGCGAAGCTGGGGATGGCTTTAGCGGCTCCGCGCCGGCCGATGCTGGGGCCCAGCAGAGATCCAGCGTCGGCATCGATCTTCCGGGCTTTGTGCGCAAGCGTTCGAGGGACTTGCGCCACAGCCTTCAGACCCCTTCGGAGCCTGCCCCTGGCATCGCTCCCATGCCCCGTCTGGCCGCCGATCTCGCCCAGCAGGCCATCTCCCAGGCCAGGGACCACTGGCTTGGGCTCTACGGAAGCTCAGCCAATGAGGCGGTGCTGGAGGCGGCGATGACCTGGTTGGCGCAGGACGTGTGGCCTCAAGCTGAACCGGTTGAGGGGAGGGCCTTCACCTGGAGCGCAGCCTGTGCCCTGATGCAGCAGCTGGTCGATGGCTGGAGTCCTGATGCGGCGAGCTTTGAGCGAGTGGTGGTTACGGCAGGCGTTCTCGAGGATCCCTTCAGTGCGACAACCCTGCCGATGCGGATCCCGACCCTGATCCATCGCTTCGTGCAGCGATTCCGGCGTCGGCCCAAGGGAACCTCATTCCAGACCCTGGAGCACACGATGACCCTGCAGGGGGCGCTTCGCCTGCTGGAACTGCCGACCCAACTGGGCCAGCGGGTCACCCTGGCGGAGATCCGTGAGGCCTATCGGGAGCTGGCTCTGCGCCACCACCCTGATTCCGGTGGCTCCGTGGAGGCCATGCGCCAACTCAATGAGGCCTATCAGCTGCTCAAGGAGCTCTATCGCCATCCAGCAACAGAAGCAGCTGGACCACGGCTTCGTTAGCGGGATCGATAGGCTCAGACGAGAATCGAGCCGAGACTTATAATGAGACTCAATCGCACCTTTTGCGACCCTTTTTTGATTGCACGCTGCCCGTTCGAAGCCAGGTCATGGATCAATTGATAAAGACAGGTGCGGTCATCGCGAATGGGTCTCAACGCAGGTCCAATTACACGTCGCAATCAAGAATAATGATCAGGGCGATGGGGACCAGGCCGCAAGCGGCAGCGATTCTTGCCTCACTAGTCTCACATGGGTCAATATCTGTGTCCCATAATGCGACACAACCGATCCCCATGGGAATTTATTTTTGCGGTTGATTTCAGCTGTCATGGCCAGGGGTCCTCTGTCGTTGATGACGCCAAAACAACCGAGAAAACAAGGCGTGCCATTCGGGCCAAAACAACGGACCAGCAGGTCATTGGAGCGATCCGGCCGGGTGAGGTCTTCGCTCAACCTGTTTCCCTGACGGGGTTTGTGCTTGAGCAAGGAATTCTGCGTACCTGTGTCTTACACAGGTACGCAGAGCGCACGGCGCTGATTTCTGGGTTTCAAGCCGATGGCGTGTCTGCGTGATCACCCTCGCTGCAGTCAGCAAAGCAAGGAGCCAGCAGTTTCGTGCTGGAAGCCTGTATTCGAGCGCGCAGTCGGATGTTCACGCAAAGCACTGGCTTGTCCGCGCCAATGATGATCGGCACTCGCCTGTTTCTCTAAGAGCATCGACCACCAATCACAACCGAACCACAAGTCGCAATTAAGACTATATACTGGTCTAGTCACGAGACCCACCTGCATGGATAGGGATTGGAAGGTGCTGATGTGGCGCGGCCGCAAGGATTGGTCGATGCCAGGAACTCTTCACGCAGAACTGAGCTTGATTGATTTCTCCTGCGTGCTGGGAGCAAGCATCCGGCAGGCTCAGTCGAGTCCCGTCACGAGACCCAGCCCGGGACCCACCTGAGATATAAGTGGCGCCCGACGGGCCAATAAAAAACCCCGCCAAAGCGGGGTACAGGTCGAGAAGATCGATACAGGGGGATCCAACCAGGAGCTGTTCAGGTGGTGGTTTGCATGCCCTGAATCAGGAAGTCGAAATAGGGGGTCACCAGGGCGGCCTGCTCGGTGTTCACCAACGCCACCGAGGCCTCCTTCAGGCAACGAATCGCCTCCACCATGCCTGGCATCGGCACACCGAGGCTGTTGTACATCTCCCGGGCGCCGATCAGGCCAATGTCCTGGATCCTCTCGGTGCTGCCGGCCAGAACGCCATAGGTGACCAGGCGCAGGTACCAGCTGAAGTCACGCAGGCACTGGGCCCGCTGCTTTTGGCCGTAAGCATTGCCCCCGGGGGCCACATACTCGGGCTTGCGGCTGAACAGCTGGCGGGCCGCCTCGTCAACGATTTTTTTCTCGTTGTCGGTGAGCACCCGCACCACGGATAGCCGGGCATTGCCACCGCTGAGGAACTCCACGATTGATCGAAGCTCGCCTCCGGTGGGATACCGAAGCTGATCGTCAGCCTGGATGATCAGATCGCGAACGACGCTCATTGCACGAACTCGGACCCGTCCATCCTATCGAGCCCGCCACGCGGATCCAGCTTCCATCGTCAAGGTGTAACGCCCCTTTGCAAGCGATAGGGTCAGGGTCCGGGGCATGCGATCGGGGCGATGGGCAAGGCAGGGGAACTCGGTGAGATCAGCGTGGACGATCTCTCCCATCAGGGCGAGGGGATCGGACGCCTCGGCACTGAAGTGGTGTTCGTGCCGGGCGGCCTGCCGGGGGATCGGCTGCGGATCCGCCTGGTGCGCCGCCACAAAGGAAGCTGGTCCGCCGAGATCGCCGGCATCATCAGCCCCGCCCCCGACCGGCGTCGCCCGCCCTGCATCCTGGCCGACAACTGCGGTGGATGCAGTCTCCAGCCCCTTGATGATGGGGCCCAAGCCCGCTGGAAGTTCCAGCAGGTGCACCAGACCCTCCAACGCATCGCCGGGCTCGATGCACCCGTGCGGCCCATTCTTGCAGCGCCTGATCCCCTGGGCTACAGGAACCGGGCGATCATCCCCTTGGAGCGCAACGCTGATGGCTGTTTGCGGGCGGGCTATTACCGGCGCGGCTCCCACCGCATCGTCAACCTCAACCGCTGTCCCGTGCTCGATGGACGGATTGACCGCCTGATCCAGCCCCTCAAGCAGGATCTGGAGGCCAGTGGCTGGCCGGTCGATCGCCACGGTGGCGGGGGGCTGCGCCATCTGGCGTTGCGGGTCGGACAGGCCACGGGCGAGGTGCTGCTCACCTTGGTCTCCGCCGACCGAGACCTGCCAGGGCTGGAGGCGATGGCCAACGATTGGATGGCCCGCTGGCCCGAATTGGTGGGCGTGTGCCTCAACCTCCAGGATCAGCCCACCAACCGGCTACTGGGTGAACACACCCACACCGTGGCTGGGCGCCCCTGGTTGGAAGAGGGCTTCGCCGGTCTGCGCTACCGCATCGGGTCCGACACCTTTTTCCAGGTGAACACCGGCCAGGCTGAAGCCTTGATGCCCTCCCTGCACGAGGCCCTCGCTGATGAAAGCAATCCAGGGCCCAGGGAGCTTGTCGATGCCTACTGCGGCATCGGTACCTTCTCCCTGCCGCTCGCCCAGCGGGGATGGCGCATCCACGGTCTTGAGCAGCATCGGCCCTCCGTGGAGCTGGCCAGAAGCAATGCGGCCCTTAATGGTCTGGAGGCCATGGCCCAGTTCGAATGCACCCCCGTGGCGCCGGTGCTGGTTGATCGCCTCCATCCCCGCTCGGCATCGGATGGTCCCCACCTGTTTGTGGATCCGCCGCGCCGGGGCCTAGAACCTGATGCCGTGGCCGCGATCAAGACGGCCCTTCCGGCCAGGATTGCCTACCTCAGCTGTGACCCCGCCACCCTTGCCAGGGACCTGGGCCAGTTGGCTGCCGGGGGAACCTATGAGCTGCTCTGGCTCCAGCCGATCGACTTCTTCCCGAACACCAGCCACGTGGAATGCCTGGCCGCGCTACGCCGACGCTGAGCGTTCGATCCCCACAAAGCGCCGACTGAACGACCAGCTCAACAAGCGTCTGAACTAACTGCGCAGCTCGGCAGCAAATTGGCGTTCCAGACTCTGGCGTACCCGGCCATGGGCCTCCTCCACCTCCGACTCGGTGAGGGTGCGGGTCGCATCGCGGTAGCGGAGCCTGAAGGCCTGGCTGCAGAAGCCCGCCTTCACCTGCTCACCGACGTAACGGTCGATCAGCTCGGCCTGCTCCAGCAGGGGTTTTCCTGCCTTGCGGATCGCCACAAGCAGCTCCGCCGCCGTGACGCCGCCTTCCACCACAAGGGCCAGATCGCGCTCGGAAGCCGGCACCGTGGGGTAGGGGCGGAACGGCGGCTGCAACCGAGTCGGCCGGCACGCTGCTGCCATCAGACCCTGAAGCTTCAGCTCAAACAGGAAAGTGGCCTCGGGCAGATCGAGGTCCTGGGCCCGGGCAGGATGCAACTGCCCGAACCAGCCCACGGGCCGGCCCTCCACCACCAGCGTGGCGCAGCGCCCCGGGTGGAGCAGGTTGTCGGGAGCTTCACCAGCCGCTAGGGGCCTGTCCTGCACAGGCACCAGCAACGGATCGAGGCCTGCCTGGAGGACCCCCCGTGCAAGGTAGTAATCAGGAGAGCGTGATTTGCCACTGGTGCTCCAGAGCTCGCTGCGCCGTTCCCCGGCGATGAGCCCCGCCAGCAGCTCCCTCTCCTGGATCACCCCTTCGGCCTCGCTGAACACCCGGCCAATCTCGTAGGCCCAGAAACCAGGGCGGGAGGCCTGAAGATTGCGGCGGGCCGCCTGCAGGAGCTCCGTGTGGAGGTCATCGCGGAGGTGGCCGTAGTCGGCTAGGAGGGGATTGGCGAGGGCAACCCTTGCCGCTCCGGCCGCCACCAGGGAAAACCCACAGGTTTCCTGAAGCCCGGCCGCGCAGAGGGCCTGGCGCAGCCGGCGTTCCAGCAACTGGGCCGGCTCTGGCCCCCCCGGTTCCAGAGGATCTGGGAGGTGGGCCGCGAACTGGTCGTAGCCCACCAGCCGCGCCACCTCTTCGATCAAATCCACCTCCCGGCGCAGATCCATAGCCCGCTCTGGAGGCACCGCCACGGCCCAGCCACCATCCTCAGGGGTGAGGGAGCAACCAAGAGCTACCAGGGTGCGCTCGATGCGGCTGTCGTCGAGGTCCTCGGCCTCGCCATCGACCAGCACCGGACCCAACAGGTTGTGGAGGGCATCGCGGCGTAGCATCACCGCTTCGGGCCCGTTTGAGAGGCTTTGGTGCAGCCAGCGGCCCTCGATCGTGGCGCCCGCCAGCTGCTGAAGCAGTGCCACGGCCCGATCACTGGCGCTGAGGGTGCCAGCGGGAGGCAGCCCCTTCTCAAAGCGGCTGCTGGCCTCGGTGCGCAGTCCCACGCTGCGGGCCGAACGCCGCACGGCCTGGGGCTCGAACACGGCCGCCTCCAGCCAGATGGACGTGGTGGTGGCGGTGACAGCCTCTTCAAGGCCGCCGATCACGCCGGCCAGGGCGATGGGCCGGTTGGCGAGGGTCACCACCAGGGCTTCCGGGTCAAGGGTTCGCTCCACCCCGTCCAAGGTGAACAACCGCTCCTGCGGTTCAGCCTGACGAACCCCGATCGCAGCGGGATCGGCTGGTGCACCCACCGCCTTTGCCAAGCAATCCCGATCGAAGGCATGGAGAGGCTGGCCTGTTTCCAGCATCACCAGATTGGTGATATCCACCACATTGTTAATCGGACGCACGCCGGCTTTCTCCAGGCGCTGCTGCAGCCAGGCCGGGGAGGGCTCGACTGTGAGATTGGCCAGGGCGGTGATGCTGAACAGGCCGCCGGCCTCGATCCGCCGGCCATTGTCCGGATCGGGGCGGAGTTGGGCCGCCTCGATAGCCGAGCCGGTTACTGGAAAGCTGGTCTGGCCGCCGCAGAGGGCCGCCACCTCCCGGGCAATCCCCCGCATCGACAGACCATCGGGCCGATTGGCGGTGATGGCCAGCTCGAGCACCTGATCATCGAGGCCGAAGGCGGGTCCGATCGGGGCCCCGAGGGGAGGCAGGGTTTCAAGCAGGTCTTCGAGAATGGCGATGCCGTCCACGCCGGCAGGAAGGCCGAGCTCCTGAAGGGAGCAGATCATCCCATTGCTGGCCACCCCCCGCAGCTCGGCGGGTTTGATGGTGAGGTTCACCGCCGGCAGGGTGGTTCCCACGGGGGCCACGGGCACATGGATGCCCGCCCTCACGTTGGCAGCGCCGCAAACGATCTGAAGCGGCTCCTCTGCCCCCACCCGCACGCGGCAGACACTCAGTTTGTCGGCGGCCGGGTGGGGATCCCGCGCTTCCACCAGCCCCACCACCACACCGGCGGCCCGGACGGCCAGATCCTCCACCGCCTCCACCTCGAAGCCGGCGATCGACAGCCGTTCAGCTAGGCGCTCCGGATTGAGGGCCTCCGGTTCGACCTGCACGAGTTCCCGGAGCCATTGGAGCGAAACCCGCATGCTTCTGGCATCAGCTTTGATGGGCGTGATCCTAGGCAGCGGCTGCGGGCCGCACCCCATGGGGTGGGTCTTTTTCAGGCGCGGGGTTGTGGGGAGTCTCCAGCCGAGGCGGCCTGTTGAAGAGGGAACGGCGCAGAGCTACAGTTGGCCGTTGTCACATCGCTTCGCTCAGCGGCGCAACGTCCTTCCATGGCAAAAAACAAGGGCGTCCGGCTCGTCATCACTCTCGAGTGCACCGAGTGCCGGTCCAACCCCGCCAAGCGGTCCCCTGGCGTGTCCCGTTACACGACCCAGAAGAACCGCCGCAACACCACTGAACGGCTGGAGCTGAAGAAGTTCTGCCCGCACTGCAATTCCTCCACGGTGCACAAGGAAATCAAGTGAGGCCAACGCCGCTCCGGAATCCTTCCGGGCCCGGCGTTTAACCCCGCCGTGGGCATGATTGTCACCCGACCGGTCCGCCGTTGGGATGGCCCATCAGGCGCCGTGCAGCGCAGAGCATTTTTTCCATTCCTTCCGTTCCCCCAATCCCATGTCCAGCTCCTTTTTCAAGAAGCGTCTCTCGCCGATCAAGCCTGGTGATCCGATTGATTACAAGGATGTCGATCTGCTCAAGAAATTCATCACTGAGCGCGGCAAGATCCTTCCCCGTCGCCTCACCGGTCTCACCGCCAAGCAGCAACGCGACCTCACCAACGCCGTGAAGCGGGCTCGCATCGTGGCACTCCTTCCCTTCGTGAATCCTGAGGGTTGATCTAGGGGGACCCCTCGGTGTGGCCCAGCCTGTCAGCCTCCAACCAGGGGATCTTGTGGGGGTCAACGACGCCCGTGGATACCAAGTCGGCGTCGTGCAGTCCGTGCGCGGTTCCAAGGTGGAGTTGCGCACTGGCTTTGATGCGCGGCTCCACCAGGTACCGCTGAGGGATGTCGAACGCATTGCCGCGCTGCCGCCAACGGCGCCAGGCACCCCTGGCCGAGTCGGAGATTCACCCTGGAGCCTCAGCCTCGCCGGCCTGACGGAGAGCCGACCCAGCTCCCGTGCATTCGGTGAAGCGTGGGCAGTCCTCGTGGAGGAACCCGGTGGCTGGGAAGGCACCCTGGCCGATCTGGCCGGCCTGGTGGGATCAGCGGCGGATCCTTCTCTGCTGGCGGCCTGCTGGCTCTGGCTCCACGGCGATCAAACCCTTTTCCGCATCCGCCAATCCAGGATCACGCCCCGTCGTTCGGAGGAGCTTCGTCCCCTACGGCAGGAGCGGCGGCAGCAGGCCCTGCGCCGAATGCGGCGAGCCGAATGGCTCCAGCAACTTCAGGCCAGGCAACCTGTGAATGCCAGCGGACTGACCGCGGAGCAGAAGCACGACCTCAACCAGCTGCTTTGTTGGGCAGGCGGAGCGACGGAACAACCCCTCTCCGACGACCTGCAGCGCCTGCTGCGCGAATGCCACTGCCCCCTTGAGCCGGGGCCGATCCGCCACCTGCTGGTCGATCTTGGCCAGTGGGAGCGGCACCAACTGCCATCGCTGCAGGCCACCACCTGGCAGCACGGCTTCTCCCCCCAGCTGCTGGAGGAGGCCGATCAGCTCGTTGCCCAAGCCCACCTGTCCTTCCCCGGCGACGGGGAGCGGGTCGATCGCTGCGGGCAGCGGGTGGTCACCATCGACGACGACGACACCCTCGACATCGACGATGGCCTCGCCCTGGAAACCACCGCCGACGGGCGCCAGCGGCTGTGGATCCACATCGCCGATCCCGGAAGGCTCGTGGCGGCTGGCACCCCCCTCGACCTGGAGGCCCGCCGGCGTGGCACGAGCCTCTACCTAGCCGGGGGCAACCTGCCGATGTTTCCGCCCCAGCTGGCCCATGGCCCGATGAGTCTGAGACGCGGGGAACGCAGCGCGGCCTGGAGCCTCTGGGTGGAACTTGACAGCGGTGGCACCGTGCTGGCCGATGGATTCGAACGAAGCTGGATCCAGCCCACCTATCGCCTCTCCTATGCCGATGCCGATGAGTTGATCGAACTTGCGCCACCCCAGGAGGCCGATCTGCTGGCGATCCACGAACTGCTGACGGCTCGCCACAAGTGGCGCACAACCCAGGGAGCCCTGAATCTGGAGGATCCCGAGGGCAGGATCCGCTGCCGCGGCGAACGGGCCGAGTTGGAAGTGGTGGAGTCCTCGCCCTCCCGACGCCTGGTGGCCGAAGCCATGGTGCTAGCCGGCAGCCTCGTGGCGGAACGGGCCATTCACGAGGGGCTTGCTCTTCCCTTCCGCAGTCAGCCCACCTGTGCGTTGCCCTCGGCCGCAGAACTGGACCAGCTTCCCTGCGGGCCCGTCCGCCATGCGGCGATCAAACGCTGCCTCAGTCGCGGGCTGGTGGGAACCTCACCGGCACCGCACTTCAGCCTCGGGTTGCGTGCTTACGTGCAGGCCACATCGCCGATCCGGCGCTATGGCGATCTTCTGGTGCAGCGCCAGCTTCTAGCTCTGCAGACCGGTGAGCCCCCCCTGGCGGAACAGGACCTCGCCGCCCTGCTCACGGAGCTGGAAGCTCCGGTGCGCCAGGGCATCCAGATCGGCCGGGAGGACCAGCGTCACTGGCTGCAGGTGTGGTTTGAACAGCAGGAGCAAAGGCAGTGGCCTGGGCTCTTCCTTCGCTGGCTCCGGCAGGACCATCAGCTTGCCCTGGTCTGGCTGGACGATCTGGCCCAGTCCCTCCCCTGCATCTGTCCATCCCGCAGCGAACCTGGAAGCGCCCTGCTGGTGCGGGTGAGCGCTGTGGATTCCCTCCAAGACCTGCTGCGTTTGGAAGCGTCGGCTTAAAAGGCCCCCCCAGGCTCAGGGGCACTGTGATCAAGAGCCGGCCAGTCGGCTCACCCGCAACCAGCGCCCCCAGGGATTGGCACAACCCATCAGTCGCACCGGCGTCGGCCGTTCCAGCTCGAGAAGCCAACGATGGAGGGCAGGTTCCAGCGTGATCACGGGCCAGGGACCCTCCGCCGTGTGGAGCACGAAGCCGCCTCCACCATCCGGAACCAAATCCCCCTGCCACAGGCGCTCTGTGGCCTCCGGTGGAGCTTGGTAGGGGTCGGCGCTCACCCAGTTGGAGGGGCAATTCGCAAGATTTCCCTGGCCATCGAGCCGGCTGGGATCGCTCAGCGCGGCCCGCTGGCCCTCGGCCCATCGGGGGTGATGCCACGGCAGAGACCAAATCGGGAAAGGACCCGCCGGGGCTAGGGGATCGCTGATCAGGGCCTCCTGGAGGCGTCGTACGGGCAGCTCGGCGGGACGAAGGCCGTCGCGGACGCATAGGGCGGCCGCCAGACCGGCCGCCTGACCGATGTTCAGCACCAGGGGCTGCAGGCGGCTGGCGCCGTTGGCCATGTGGCTCACGCTGATGCACTTGTCGGCGGCCAGCAGGTTCTCCACATCGCGGCTCACCAGGGCTCCGTAGGGGATGGTGAAGGGGGTGCCTGTCCAGCGCCCACCCCAACGGCAGCTTTTGGGGGCCAGGGGCCAGTCGGCTCCTGGATAGTGGTGGTCGTTGGCGTAATTGCCCACCGCAATGGCGCTGCTGCCACCGCCCTCGTCCCGGGGGAGGGCGGCGATGCAGGCCCCCTGGCCAACCGGCAGTAGGTGCTGCTCCAGGACCAGCTCCTGTCCCACCAGGCGCCGGCCCTCCCGCCAGTAGGGCATCAGGGCGAGTGTCTCGCTCCCCTCCAATGCGCCGGCAGTGGCCTGCTCCGGAGTGGGGAACAGGCCGCCGGGCCTCAGAGCCCCGTCGCTCACCGCCTCCAGCACCCGGGCGAAGTGGAGGCTGTGCTCCCGCATCGAGGCTGCTAGCTCCTGCTCTGGGGCTGAAGCCGGAAACTCGGCAGCCTCGGCGGCCTGGAAAGCTCGCCCGAGGTCCGCGTGCCAGTCATTGCCTTCCAGGGGCCAGTTCAGCATCACGGCGCCTCCAGGCAGACGTCCGTAGCAGAGGGTGCGGGCCACACCGAAGGCATCGCAGGCGCCCCGAAAGGGCGCTGGCAGGGTGGGCGTTTCGCTGATCGGAGCGATGGCCTCTGTCGTGGGCTGCGGTGCCTCCGCATCGGCCAGCTGGCCCATCACCACCCAGGTGGGGGATTGCACCGGCTGGGCCGCGAAGAAGGGCTCCGCCAGATCCGCTCCGGCCGGGGCGCTTGGCTCCCCCCAGAGCTCCCGGGCTTCCCAGCCGAGCCGGAAAGGGGCTGCCGCCAGGGGAAAGAGGTCGCCGCGATCGCTGCCGTCGATCACCAGCTCCGGGGTGATGGTGATCACCTCCTCGATGGCGCTGGAGGATCCAGGCGATCGGAGCACGGAGACCGCGTTGATCCGGGCACCCCGGCGCTCGACGTCGATCACCCGGCAGAGCGGCCACCAGGTGAGCTGGGATTCGGCGGCTAGCCAGCGCCGCAGAATCCCCTCCGCCGTGGCAGGTCGGTAACCAAAGCAGCTCACCCAGTTGTGATCGAGGCCGTCCGGCTCCTGGGCGGCCAGGCTGCGCAGCAGGGCCCCCCAGAGTCCGGTCTGCCAGGGCGTGAGTTCGTTGCCATCCGGGCAGCACACCCCCGCGGCGCTCACCATCCCGCCCAGCCAGGATCCCGGGGTGAGCAGCAGGGTGCGGGCTCCTGAGCGGGCCGCCTGCAGGGCCGCCGCCACGCCGCCGCTGCCACCGCCCCAAACCAGAACGGCCACGGGCTGGGAGGTGGGACCGACCATCGGAGGAGAGCTTCGGATCAACACCATGGCAGCCCCCGGGCACCACCAGCCGCACGAAAGGCGAGACAGCGGAGAGCTCCGCACCGCCTCAGTAGGATCACCCCACCCAGAGGGTTCATCGGCTGCCCCGCCGATCCCCCCGCATTCGGCCCGATCCGTTCGCGCATCCTCCGGGCCCGTGCCGGTGCCGGCGAACGCCTCCCGGGCCGCATCGCGTCAAGCGGTTGATCCTTCCGGGCCAGACAGGGTCCAGCCGCGACCTTGTTTTCCAGCGCTGCCGCCCCTCCTGATGCCGATCTACACCCTCACAACACCCCTTTATTACGTCAACGATCGGGCCCACCTCGGCAGCACCTACACCACCCTGGCCTGTGATGCAATCGCCCGCTTCCAGCGCCTGCAGGGCCAGAGGGTGTGTTTTATCACCGGCTGCGATGAACACGGTCTGAAGATCCAGAGGACCGCGGAAGCGGCGGGGCTGCTGCCCCAGGCCCATTGCGATGCTGTGAGCGAGGGCTACCGCAATCTGTGGCGCCGCTGGCAGATCAGCAACGATCGCTTCATCCGCACCACCGATCCCCGCCACCGCCAACTGGTGGAGGCCTTCTTCGCCCGGGTCGAGGCCAGCGGCGATGTGGTGGAGGGGCGCCAGCAGGGCTGGTACTGCGTGGCCTGTGAAGAGTTCAAGGACGCCCCGCCCAATGACGTGGAGCCGAGTTGCGCCATCCACCTTCGAGCCCTGGAATGGCGCGATGAGGTCAATCTCTTTTTTCGTCTATCTCGCTATCAAAAAGCAATCGAATCTCTGGTTGCCCAGCCAAACTTTGTGGCTCCAGCATCCCGCCGACGTGAGGTCGAGAATTTCGTTGCTGGTGGGCTAAAGGACTTTTCAATTTCCCGCCAGAATCTTCCCTGGGGCATTCCTGTTCCTGGCCATCCCGGCCATACCTTCTATGTATGGTTTGATGCCCTGCTTGGCTATCTTTCCGCCCTGCTCGACCCGAGCGATCCGATTGATCTTGACCTTCTCGTCTGCAGGGGTTGGCCGGCCCGGGTTCATGTGATCGGCAAAGACATCCTGCGCTTCCACGCTGTGTTCTGGCCGGCCATGTTGCTCTCCGCTGGGCTGGATGTGCCGGGTTCGGTGTTTGGGCATGGCTTTCTGACCCGCGAGGGGCAAAAGATGGGCAAATCCCTTGGCAATGTCCTGGATCCTGAGCTGCTACTCGAGCGTTGCGGTACGGATGCGGTGCGCTGGTATCTGCTTCGAGATATCCCCTTTGGTGAGGATGGTGATTTTCAACAGCAACGCTTCACAGACCTCGTCAATAACGATCTGGCCAACACGATCGGTAACCTGCTGAATCGCACCTCTTCGATGGCACGCAAATGGTTTGCAGGATGCGTGCCCCCTCCTCCGGAACCCCTCGCCCCTGACCATCCTCAGGATCATCCCCTTGCCCTGGCGGCTGAGCGAAGCTGCGCAGTTGCCGTCGCCTCCCTCGAGACGTTCGACTTCCGTCGTGGTGCCGAGGCCATCCTGCAGCTGGCGATCGAGGCCAATGGCTACCTCAACGAGCGGGCCCCCTGGAAACTGATGAAACAGGAGGAGAATCGCGATGCCGTCGGTGCCGACCTCTACGCGGTACTGGAGACCTGTCGGCTGGTGGCGGTGCTGCTCACCCCGCTCTTGCCTGAGCTCTCCGCCAGGATGCTGGCCCAGTTGGGGCTAGAGGCCATTCCGAGCGGTGCTGGAATCTCTGCTTTGGATCCCGCCCCCTGGCCCGAAGCGCTCCGTTGGGGCGGCCTTCAGGGGGGCAGCCCCCTTCCAGAGCCAGTACCTGTCATGCAACGGCTTGAGCTGGACCCGCCCCTGTGAACCGTTCCATCTCCGCCGCTGTGGTTTTGGCGTTGGTCCTGCTGCCCCTGACCGCCTG
>Ga0209087_1000159_pt1 | contig 42462 bp, 50 predicted proteins | sample S_130805_EF_Meta_FD_187321 | JGI IMG/M metagenome (GOLD analysis project Ga0209087, IMG submission 187321) | Freshwater microbial communities from Lake Simoncouche, Canada to study carbon cycling - S_130805_EF_MetaG (SPAdes) (version 2) | ecosystem: Environmental > Aquatic > Freshwater > Lake ... | reverse complement strand
AGCCATACCTCGCCATTATCGCAATCCTCCCGGGCCTGTAAAGGCCAAATCCAACAGGCCCTCGACTCAAACTGGGCCAACGAAAACCTCCAACCAGCCAAAGCGGCTCCCAAATTTCTTTTTTTTTATTTTTTAGGCCAAGGGCAATCGCTCGCCTGCAGCCCCCTACCCCCAGGGGCGTGTTTGCCCCCAGGTACACACCCAGCAGTCGGAACGGTCAAGGTAGCTCTAGGCAGTCGTTCATCTGAAGCAGTTGGTACTCTTGGCTAGGTCACGGCGGAAGCCGAGGGGGTGTAAGACTGGGTGCCCGTTTTACGGGCTGGCTTATATATAGGGGGTGCTGCAAAAATGCGAGCGTTGGAGTGACAACGACTTATGTAATTTTGGTGCATTTGTAAAAAAAAATCGTACTTCGTTGACTATCAACAACTTAATTTTTTATATATACATTTTGATAGCAATAATTATGCCCAATAAGTGCCCACAGTTGCACTTTTTTTACATAAACCCTTGTAACCTCAACACTTTCACTCTTTGAAAAATGTCAAGTTAGGCCCCTTTTTTTCAAAACTTGCCTAATTGTTTGTAATAAAACACATGTCGCCCCTTGTTGCCCAGGGCGACCAGGTGGCGGTCGACGAAATCCTCTGCCACTGCCATGGCCCCCTCCCTCGTGACTGAGAAATGGGTCTTACTTGTAAAAGTGTAAGCCACCCCCCACCCTGAGTCTCGTTTTTGGATCTCCGCAAACTCGGCAGTTAAGAAGGGGATGGCGCCGACTGATTTTAGGCAAAGCCGATTATTTGACCACCAAAGTTTGGCCGTCGTTTTTACTCTACGAAGTCTTGGCATGTGACGGTCTCGTGGTTGAGGGTGAATAGCTTTCCGCTGACCACCGGCGACTTAATAAAAGCCGCCTGAAGCATACGCCGGACCGTGGTAAGATGACGGCGGTTAAACCGCTCGAGCGCGTGGACTTTGACGCACACCTCCGTGAAAGGTAATTTCGTATCATTCAGCATCATGCCGGTGAGAGCTTCAAGAGCTTCTCTTTGCTCTAAAGTAAGGCTTTCCTCCTTCACTTGCCGGCCATCGGCCAATCGCATCCTACCCTCTTCCCACACAAGAAGAATTTCCTCCCCCGCCTTGGCGTAGTTAGACTTCGCCCGCTTCAACGACATGATAGTGTCGCTCTCCTCCCACCTCGACAGTGTCAAACGGTTGCGCACGGCGTTCTCCCAGGCCGTCGAGCCCGAGAGCATATCCCCACTGTTTTGGCCGGAGCGAGAGGGGTGAGCCAGTAAGAGGATAGTCAGCTCGTGTTTAATGGCCAACGAGCCAATGTGGGTCTTAATAAACTTGTTGACCTGGTCTCGGACATTCTCATCCCCCATGTAAATGTCCGATAGAGTGTCTAAAATAAGAAGCTTTGGGCCTTTAGGAAGTTTTGAGAGCGCCTCTTCCAGCGGCTTACGAAAGGTACCCGGGACAACGTCTGTCTTGTGCTCATTGAGCCTGGCCAGGTCGTTAGACTCCCCTACCCGAGGCCAAAGGAATATGGGCGTCTCGGTGGCTTCTAAAAAGGCGTATTCTGGGGCCTTCTGGATGGCGTTAATGCGCCGGTGCAGCTCGTCCCGGGTATCCTCACAGAAAACGGCTAGGACGGGCATAGGGCGCTCCACCGGCACGCCCATGAAGGGTGTACCAGTGGCTACCGAGTAAGCCAGCTGTAAGGCTATCAAGGACTTGCCTGAGCCTCCCTTGCCGTACATTGAAGAAATCTCACCCAGAGGCAGCCAGTCTTTGACGAGCCATTGCCGATTAGGCGGCTCGCCTGTAAAATCAGCAACGGGAATAGGGCCCTTCAAAGGTACAGGGTTTTGAGAAGCTGCTTGTGGCCCTGCCGGCTCAGCCACTGCTTGAGTTGGCGCGGGGTGGTCAAGAAGTCCAAAGTCTGCAAGCGCGTGGAGAGTTTGGCCTTCGGCCGTCTTGTAGCCAATCCCTGTGTTTTGGGGGTAGCGATAGGCATTCCTTAGTTTACTATCAAAATGTCTCTGGTCACCGTCGTTTGAGAAATCCCATGGCGGACTGCAGCGGGGATTGTAATGCTGTAGGACAAGCTCCTTTGCTTTGTCTTTAGAAATGCCGCGGTCTCGGACCTCGTAAAATACCTGCAAGAGATGCTCACCGCCGGGACTGCCGCCTTCAATACACGGGGTAGCTGTGTAGCTGAGGTACTCGACGGCCCGGCCGATGTTCTCTGAGGTATCCAGCTGGCTAATAGAAGGCAGCTCAATAGCCTCGCGCTTCGGCTTCCCCAGCTCTTTTTTTATCCACTCTGGGACGGGCGAAGCCGCTGCCGTGCTAATCGGCTCGTAAGCTTTGCCGGCTAAGGTACTGTAGGGGGCCACGACGTACCCGCCTTTTCCCCGGGTATCCAAACCAGCGCCAAGCTGATCGTGGGAGTTGTTTAGCGACCCTGTGAAATAGTAATGCCTGCCGCCGGAGGGGGTGTTAACCGTGTAGGTGGGCGGTAAACCCCCGTGAACTTGTAAGAGTTCCTTTAGAGTTGCGTAGCCATCCGCGCCCTTGCAGTCAACATCAAGTACTGAGTGGCCAGAGAAGTGCACAGCGACGCCCCAGTTACAGTCGGGGTGATCCGCCGCGTAGCTGTCAATCAGGTCGCGCGTCGATGCCTTGGCCCAGTCTTGCCAAGAGGATACAGCCGGCGTCTTGCCGTTGGTGATGAGTGGAAAGACAGCGAAGCCAGCGGCTTTCATGAGCCGAGCGCCGTCCAGGGGTGTTTTTGCGTTTTTCATGGGGAAATATCATCTTCCAAAGAATGCCGGATGTGTCGAGGTTATATTTTCTCGCCACACTTCAGCCGGGATTGGCAATGGCATTATCTCAAGACAGACGCGGGCTAGGTTGGCTGCCATTTTCCTACCCACCCGTCGACGGCGGTGCAAGATGTCCGATAAATAAGACTCTGAGATAAAAGCTTTTCGGGCCAGGTCACGGCGCATGTTCCTTGGCCAATAGTTAAAGGCCGAGGGCGTGGAGACTTTCTGCTTTGCTGCGGGCAAAGTCGAGCCTGACCAGGTCCGGTCGTTCAGGGTGTTCTTGGATTTTAAGTTCTTTTTCAATGGTGAGAATGTAGGTGCGAAGAGTTCTTAGCTCGTCGGTGGTTAAGGTGCCCAGCTTGTATCGGGTGGCTAGGTCTTTAGACTTTTCTATGATGGGTTGCCACATGTGGAATTGTTTTGTGCCGGTGGCGGGCCCAGCAGTAGCCCGCGGCAAACCAAGCAATAGGCGCTACGATTGCTGCGATGGTGATAATGAGGTAGGAGAGCATGGGAATGGTAGGGGTAGACTGGGTTCTTGTTGTGTCCCGAATAATACTGCGGTGCGAAGCCACAGTGCCACGGGCTTAGTGTTATGAAGCTGACAAGCGCCTTCGGCAATTACCTTGGCCTCTTGAGCGCTGTCTGCTTCGATGGGGATGTAAAGCCCCGGCGTGCTAGTTTGTACTTGGTATTTCATAGCGGCATTTCCTCCATTATAAACTTCTGTAATACGAAATCTGAGGCACCGGCTTTAGCCTGTGCGCGATAGTTGATCGCCAGATCCATTGCTGCGGTGTCGTCGCTTGTGCCGACGAACATCAGCGGCTGAGCCATGTCGATCAGGCGTGGTTCGCCATCGGCAGGAGTGTAGAGCTCCTTCCAGCGTAGTGAGTAATAGACTTTTTTCATTTGATTTGATAGAGGTGAAAGACGAGGCCCGAAGTGGGGTATTGGATGGTGCCGACGTAGGCGCCCCTGTCGGGTATCGGCTGACCGGTAGCGGCAAGCCAGAAGTGCATAGAGGCCGGAACTTTGCCTGGGTCAAGCTCGACCCAAACGGTAGGCGCAGAATTTTGCCATTGAAAGGCTACCGGGGTAGCTCCTTTGGTGGCTTCAATTTGCCAAGGGCCGCCTTGCATGGCGGAGTCGTATGCGTATTTATAGATTCTTTTCATGTGGTAAAATCATCCTCCTCATCTTCGTCCTCGGGCCACTGGGTGACTTCTGTTTTGGCGTCCTGCTCTTTAACCCATGTGACAGCCATGCCGTACAGCGTGTAGTAATTCCCGCGTGAGCTCTCTAACAGTTTGCAAGAGGCCGGCTTGTTCTTCGTCTCAGGCGTTGAGGTGCTTGCCAAGATCAACACGCCGTCAAAATGCTCTGAGAGTTTGACGACGGCGTCTTCTAAAATCTTTTGTTCAGGGGTCATATTTTGTTTTCCTGTTCAGGTTTATCCGGGCGGCTGTTCTTTTTTGAATATGTTAAACATTTTTTACTCCTATAACTTTTTCTACCCACTCTAAAGCTTCGTACCTGTTCTTAAAAGTTTTTTGATTTGCGAAGATGTTTAGCCACTCCGGTTTATTTCTTTTACGCCCCAGTACAAAAAGACTGTGGCCTGCCTTTTGCTGTTTTCCCTCTAGTGTCACCAAAAGAATTCCAGTAGATGTGACTAAGGAATAACCTTCGTCGTTTTCAATCCACTCTGCGTCTATGCGGATCTCTTTCATTTTCCACCCTTCCATTCTTCTCCTTCATCAAAAGATTTCTCTATGGAGCTTCCTAATTCCCAGCAGTCGTCTAAGAAATCTTCTAAAGGTATTACAACACTGCCGGTTCTCCCTATCTGTGGGACGTTCGGGCTATCAAATAACTTGCCATCTTCGGCTCTGATTATAGCCTCTACGACACTGGCGTGATAGGGCTTGTAATATTTTTCTTCAGGGACGCTGCTGCCTGCATAAGAAAAGTTCAAAGCTCCGTTGTCGTAATACAAAACATATCCTTTTACCTTATGGCAAATGTTAAAGCTGCCTTTGCCGGCGTCAATTGACTTTATGATTTCAAAAAAAGTCATACCTTGTCCTCCCCTCTTAACGCCTTGGCTTCGGCGATAGCTTCATTAGATTTCTCAATTAATTTACCTCTAAAAAAAACATCTGGCACTCCTTCAACTACTGAGGCATCTATCATATGGTCTCTGAATTTAGTAATTAGCTCCACCAGCCTGTCGTTCATGGCTTTGTAGGCTGCAAGGTCGGCTTCCATTTTAGACAACGCGCCCCAACTTATGTAAACAGAGGGTACAGGGCTTTTTTCTTTTTCGTGTTCGGTGGTCATAAAGTTAGTCGTTCTTTCCTTCGTCTCCTTGCCCAACTTGTCAAAATTGCTTACAAGTTCGGCATTTTTCTGTTTTAAGACTTCAACCTGGCGTTCAGAATTAGCGACTTGATTAATTAATTCGTCTTTCTTTCTCATAGCTGCTTTTAAGGTTCCGCTGCACAATAGGTTAATTGCGTTTATGTCTTCTTCTTTAATCAGCCCCATTGCCTTCAAGGCCGCTGGGTTTTTGCGAAGACGTTGAAGCACCATTCCGATAATTTCAGAAGACGTCATATCTTCTATGTGTCTCAAAAACCCAAGCCTTTCGCCTATCGCTTCGTAATCAGGCTCGTTGCTGGGTTGTGGGGTATTTTGGTTAGACATAAACTATTCCTTTTTGCTCTACTATTCCCAATGTCAGCCAAACGCTGTGAAATGGAGAGCCTCCTGTTTTTTCACCTCTTAATATTTTGGGATTAATGTAATTTATTCTTTTTTCTGGTATTAAAACGGTTATAGGCAATCCCTTTAAAATTCTAGTAGCGTTTACGCCGCCTAAATGCTCAAGTCTTATTAAAATTGCAAATGGTTTATCTAGTTTAACTGCTCGTTCAATAAACATTTTGTTCCCATTAAAGGGAGGATTTGTAATAAATACATCCCAGTGTTCGGGACAGCTAACTAAACAATCAATTTCTTTTTCTCCAACCACATTAAAGCCTTTGCTTTTAAGTAGTTCGGCCATGTGTCCAAGCCCATAGCAAGCCTCCCAAAAAAGTAAATCTTTATTTAAAAAAGGTGTTATACAATCTACTGCATATTTAGGAGTATAAATTTCGTTATAATTGTTTAGTTTAGGAAATTTTCGTTCGCTGGGGTGTGGGGCGGTGGTCATACAACATGCCCCCTTCTAATTGCTTCGTCGGCAAGGGCTTCGGCAACATCGAATAAATGCCTCAAATTATAAATGTTTATTGTTTTGCATTCAAATTTATCTTCTTCAATGACATAATTAATCGCGACGGAGGACGCCAATTGCATAGAAAACCGCAGAACTAGCTCGGAACGTTTACGGTTATTATCTTGCTCAGCATCTTTTTTAAAGTTGCAATATTTATATAATCCAGAGGGTGGTTTCATATTTATTTCTCGCTTTCTGTTTTACCGATGCTGCGATAGGCGACTGTAAATCGCTCTACTTTTTCATCTTGCGGAACCCATTCGTCTTTTTGTGCCAGGACTTCTCGCCCGCGACCGATAGCAAAGTGATTTTCTTCATTGTCAGGAGCGGAGTAAGCGACTTTTATTAGCTCACTGACGGCGTTCCTCAAACTTATTATTCTCTTTTGCAGCGACAAAATAAATAGTGTATTGGCCGAATCGCAAGCGGGGTCAACGTTGGCTTTTAGTCGTTCTATTTCTTTGCACAGCGCTTCGTGCAGATTAACCGCCTTTACGATGTACATTTGGTTCTCAGTAGTAACCGCGCAAGGGTAATACATTTCGTTGTCGGCCACTCGTTCGCCATCAGCGTCGATGATCTCGCACTCCGGCTCGCTAGAGATGTGCGTCGGGGGTTTTATATTTAGCTTCCAAGGGAGGGGGCTGTGTGTTTTGTTCATGGGTTTACTTTCTAAAGAGTTCAAATATCAGGTGCACAACCAATACGCCGTATATAGGTAGGCGTCTGAATTCGTAGCTTAAATCATCAATTTTCATCGTCTGCCTTTCTTTAATCCTCCGAAGGTTTTGATCGAGCGCAATGCCCAGGCTTCGGCTTGTTCCTTGGCTTTAAAATAGATATTAGTATAGGCGCAGATACCAAAACACCGGTAGGCAAAGCCGTCCATAGATGTGATGTAGCGCTTGACGATTTTACCGCCACTGACTATCTGCCATCTAAGATAGTTTTTGTCTTGAGACGCCATAGTCTCGATTATTTGGTTTATCTCAATCCGGTACGGGCGCCAGAAAAACCAGATAAATTTTTTAAGATTTTGCATGAAGTTTTTTAAAGTTGGTGTAATAGCGTTGTTTTGTTTCTTTGGCCATGGCTTTCTTGCGTAGCCTTATTTGCCAAGATTTCAGCGGGGTTCTTTCTGTGGGGACAATCCGCTCCGGCTCAACAGAAGAAACAAGCTTGTTTTCTGGGTAGTTTGGGAAGTTGCAATTTATTGGTTTTGTTTCCATAGTTTTAATTACGAAGGGAACTTTACCTGTTCTATTTTTAAAGTAAAGAAAAATCTTTAACTTTTTTTATGGTGCTTTCGCGCCTTTGTTTATGCGGCTTTCATCAGCAAGTGCAATTTTTGCACACGGTAATAAAAATATTTTTGATTATTTTTTAAAATTCCCTTGACAGTTAAAATGTTTTCTGCAAAAACATCTCGCAACGAAAGAAAAACGCAATGAAAAATCCCGATCATCTAGATGTACTATACGCCGCCGCGGTTGCAGCAGTGCCTGTAATCGTGGCTATGTGGCTTTACTTCCGCAAACGCCCAAAGTTAGTTGACTTAGATGATCACGCTAGTGAGGTAACTCAGCCGGGCTTTCTAACAGAAAAGATAATAGAATGGGCTAAAAATGTACGCCGCTATAGGCCCTTTCGTTTTAGCGAGGTGGCTATCGCTTTCCCTGAGTACGACACCAGAACACTAAGACAGGCAACAAAGACTCTATTATACAAAGGGCACCTCCGCCAAAACAAAGCCGGCTGGATGAAAGTAAACTAATATGGTATACATCTTACTAAAAGGTAAAGAAGACGCACGGGCCTTCATTGGTTTTGAGGGCGATGAGTGGAAGGTTGTGGCTAAACTAGCAGAGGCCCATGTGTTTTTAGAGCCTCTCGAAGCCGAGGATTTTGTAGCAGAGCAGGCGGAGTACATCGGCGAAGACGGCTGGGCGCCTTACATAGTGCAACCCTCGCTAGCAGCCAAGGTCGATAAGCACCTTGAGACTTTAAGAACCCAGGTAGACACCACTAAACAAGAATATCAAGACAACGTGATCAAGCCACAAAAACTTAAACGGAAATAATTCTGTGAAAATAAAAAACGCAAACCTTAGACCGTACCAAATAGAAGGTGCACGGTTTTTAGAGCGCAACAAGAATGCGCTCCTGGCCGATGAGATGGGTTTAGGCAAAACAGTTCAGGTCATCGCTTGGCTTAATAGCTGCGTGCCCCAAGGTTTGACTGCTAGGGTATTAATCGTGTGCCCGGCGAGTCTTAAGATAAATTGGTGCAAAGAGTGGAAAGACAAAGCGCTGTCGGATCTAAGTATTGACTATGCACACGGCGCCTACTTTCCAAAGACCGACATTGTAGTTATTAACTACGACATTCTGCACAAACACCGCGACGCTTTGCGCGCCTTCACTTGGGATGCGGTGGTGTTAGATGAAGCGCACTACATCAAATCCCATGACTCGCGCCGGACCATCGAGCTTCTCGGCAGCCGCAGCAAAGGGATACCCGCCATAAAAACACGCCGCCGTGTAGCCCTGACAGGTACCCCAATACTTAACCGCCCAATCGAGCTTTACACAATGTTGTATTGGCTCGGCCTAGACATGCCCGCACGGCATGAGTTTGCCCTACAATACTGCGGAGCGAAGCTAGTTGAGAAATACGTCCGTGGCGGACGTCGCGTAAAAATGTGGTGGTATAACGGCGCCACGAATATCAGCGAACTAAGGCAGAAGTATTTAGCCCCCATCATGTTAAGGCGCTTAAAAGATGACGTACTGCAGGATTTGCCCGAGAAGATCAAGCAGGTTGTCGAGTTGCCAAACGTAAAGACGCGCCTCCCCGTAAGCCGGACATTCCGGTCCGGGGAAACTTTTGAAGAAGTCGTAGCCATACTGCAAAAAGAATTCCCAGAGGCTATGGACAGCATCCCCACACAGCGTAAGGAAGAGGGCCTGGCAAAGGTGCCTACAATTATCGAGCACCTGCATGACTGCTTGGAGGTTGAGGAAAAAGTAGTTTGTTTTTGCTACCATCGCGACGTGGTGCAAGCCCTAATGGAAGAGTTTGGTGATGACGCTGTTTGCGTGATTGGTGGCATGAGTGCTGAGGCCAAGGACGAAGCAGTTGAGCAATTCCAAAAAGGAACTAAAAGACTTTTCATTGGCAACATCACAGCGGCAGGAGTTGGCTTGACTTTGACGGCCTCTCGGTTAGTAGTATTTGCGGAGCTGTCTTGGGTCCCTGGCGAGATACAACAAGCCGAAGACCGCTGCCACCGCTTCGGCCAGCGCGACACCGTTCACGTGCAATACCTTGTTGCCCACGATAGCGTTGAGGCATTCATGGCTGAGATACTCGTTCGTAAAAATAAAATTTTGGAAAAGGTCTTAAAGCCGATTCCTAGAAAGTAAACATGAGAGCAACATCAACCACAACAATGAAAGAACTCGTCCTTGCAGTCCGGGCGCTAACCGCCCAACTGGAAAGACTAACGGCTGGAGGGCCAGTACCTTCGGCACCTAGCAACGCAGAAACGCCAACACCGAAACCCAGTGTCGCAGCAGAAACCGCTGAACCAGAAAAAGCAACGCCGCCAGTCAAACAGAAGTATACGTTTGACCAGATAAAGAATGCACTGCTTGATTGCAGTGCGCGCTTCGGCGTAGATGTCGCCCGGGAACTCTTGGCCAAGGTCGGATGCGACCGCGTAAAGAGCCTATCCGAAAGCGATTACCCGGTGTTGATGAACCACATCGAAGAATACCTGACGAAGTACACGGCAGCAAACCCCGACCTACCTCAGGTAGGCAAAGATGAGTAGGCCATGTCTAAAGCCCACAAGAGACTTTCGCCAAGCGCTGCCCATCGTTGGATGGTTTGCCCGGCAGAGCCAAACCTAAGGGATTCATTGCCGCCTCCGCCGGATACTGATTTCTCTAAGGAGGGGACGACGGCGCATTGGGTGGCTGAGCAATCTATTACTCTCGGGGCTGAGCCTCATGAGCTAGTGGACAAAGTCTGCCCTGATACCGGGGTAACTGTAACTGAAGAGATGGCCGATGCGGTAAAAGTGTATGTCGATGAGGTTAGCCGGCATAAAGGCTTTTCTCGTACCGAAACGCGCTTTAACCTGGCTGAGGTTCATCCTGACATTGGAGGTACATCGGACTATTGCGTCTATGTTAAGGAGGAAAAAACCCTATACGTTTACGACTACAAGCACGGCCAAGGCGTGTTTGTTGAGGTAGATGATAACCCCCAGCTTAAGATTTATGGACTCGGGGCGGCAGCCGCCATCGCTTCTTTGATCGGAGAGCCGCTTGAGAAGCTAATTGAGCACATAGATTTTTACGTAGTTCAGCCCCGGCACCGTGGTGGGAGTGAGCCTATTAGGCACAAACGCTACGAATTAAAGGATGTAATTTATTGGCGTGATAAAGTGCTCAAGCCAGCGGCAGAAGCCACTGACGCACAGCCTCCAAAATTTGTTGCAGGAGAACACTGCCGCTTTTGCCCAGCTTTGGGTATCTGCCAAGCAGCTCGTAATCACGCAGCAGAATTAGCAAAAGTAGATTTCAACCGCGTCGTGTTGCCATCACCGGCGCTTCTTTCCCAGAAAGATAAAGCCAGGATACTACAGGCAGAGGAGCTTATTAGCGCCTGGTTTTCTGCAGTACGGGAACAAGCGTTCAATGATTTGCAGCGCGGCGTGGCTGTACCAGGATTTAAACTGGTGGCAAAGCGCGCTAACAGACAGTGGATTGACGAAGCTCAAGTCGAAGCAGTTCTAACAAAACGGCTTGGCCAAAAGGCTTTCATTAAGAAACTTCTTTCCCCAGCGCAGGCAGAAAAAGAACTGGGCAAAAAGGAAGGCAGTGCTCTAGTAGACCAGCTGACCTTTAAGCCCGACAATGGCGTAACGATTGCACCTGAAGAGGACCGCCGTCGTGAAGCAACCGCAGGAGCAGTTGCGGATTTCGATGATGTTGTACTCGCTGCTCCGAGTACGACGCAAAAAACACTAAAAAAATGACAACAGAAAAAAAGAAATCTCTAGTAACCCCGGAAGGCCGCGTAAGCTTTCCTGACGTCTTCAAGGGCAAACCTTCGGAGAACGACCCAAATACAACAGTGCGCGAAGTGACTCTGCTAATTCCAAAGACGCAGAATATCGACGTGATTAAGAACGCAGTTCGCGCTGCGGTAGAGGCTAAGTGGCCGGATGCTAAGAAGCGCCCGGGCAATCTAGCCTTGCCAATACGCGATGGCGATACTGAGAAGCCCCATCTTGATGGCTATGCCGGTCACTGGTTCATGGCATTCCGTTGCCGTAACCGTGTGCCCGGACTTGTAGATGCATCAAAGCAGGCAATCGTTAATCCCGACGAATTCTACGCCGGCTGTTTTGCGCGTGTGAGCTTCGATGCTTACGCCTACGACAACGCCAAGAAAAAAGGTGTTTCTCTAGGGCTTAACAATATTATGAAGACCAAGGAAGGTGCACGCTTCGGTAATGCCGTGGCGTCAGCCGAGGATGACTTTGCCGATGTCCGCACGGCAGATCAAGACGACCTGTTTAATTAAGTGGACAACAGGGGCCGCGCATCTGGCAAAACGCGGAGATATTAGTGACTGAACAAGAAAACCTTCGACTTAAAGACGCCTGTTTTAGGTGCTTCGTTGCCCTCATACAAAGAGCTGTAGAGGATTACGTGGCTGACGTTAAAGACATGCAATGTCTTAGCCGAAGAAAACCCAAGCGCGAAGCCGTCGAGTTTTATGAAAGCGCCCGGTGGTTCTTGTTTTCTCCCGACGGCCTCGAGCACCTGATCGAAAAGTACGAAATGCAATACCACATAAAGATTGACGCAATACGCCACAGGGCAAACCAAATAAAAAAATGCAAATAACCTTTGATATAGAAACACGCAGTTGCGCCGACTTAAGAGACATCGGCGTTTATAAATACGCCGAAGATGCTTCAACTGAGATACTCTGTGCTGCTTACAAGGTAGATGATCAGCCAACTAAAGTTGCAAAGCTATCTTCTGCCGACACAGTAACTGAAGTAGACGGTAGCCTTGAAGAGCTCTTGGCGTTGATGGCCAAGGCCGATCACATACACGCACATAATGCCGGGTTTGAGCGAACCCTGTGGCACTACGTGATGTACAAGCGTCGGGGTTACCCGGACGTTCCTATTTCTAAGTGGCGTTGCTCCATGGCCGTAGCCGCCGCCCATGCCCTCCCTTTAGGGCTAGAAGCGGTCGGCCAGGCTCTCGGCCTTCGCCAACAGAAAGACCTCGCCGGCGGGGCTATAATGAAGAAATTCTGCGCTCCGGTGCGAAGCGGAGCTTGGTATGAAGAAACTGATAATTTCGAGCCCAAAGACTGGGTAACTTTGTATGAGTATTGCAAACAAGACGTAGAGACAGAGCACGAGTTGATAAAAAGCATTAGGCCCCTAAGACCTTTTGAGCAGCGTGTTTGGGAGGTTGATCAGAAAATAAACGACCGTGGCGTTTCCGTGGCCCATGATGAAGCCAAACGCCTACAGGCGCATGTACGCGCAGCCGAAGCTAAATACGACGCTGAGATAGTTGAATTAACCGGCGGGAAAATACAATCTGCCCGGCAGCTAAAAGTGGGCTCGGATTGGCTTAAAGAGCATGGCATGCCGACTGATGAGCTAACAAAAGGTAAGGTGGCAGAACTCCTGAAGGAAACTTCTATTGACCCAAAGGCCAAACGCTTCCTAGAAATTCGTCAGTCCGTCGGCCTTACAAGTACTGGCAAAATCGACGCAATGGTCGCAGCTGCAAACTCAGACAGTCGTATCCGTGGGTGCTTTATGTACCACGCGGCAACGACCGGGCGTTGGGGCGGCCGTCTCATTCAGCCGCAGAACTTTCCACGCAACTGCTTCAAAGAGATAAAAGAGATACAAGATGTTGCGGCGCAGCCAACGGAGGCGGTCGAAGCCAAGTACGGCTGCCCTATCAAAGCTGCCTCGCGCTGCCTGCGCGGGCTGCTTCGCCCGCCCGCTGGTAAAGTATTCGTCGGCGGGGACTATAGCTCCATCGAGGCGCGCATTACCGCCTGGCTTGCGAAGGAGAAGTGGGTGCTTGATGAGTTTGTGTCCGGTCGAGACATGTATAAAGTCGCTGCCGCAAAGATATTCAACATCGCTTACGAGGCTGTATCAAAAGATCAGCGGCAACTAGGCAAGGTTGCTGAGCTGGCACTAGGATACCAAGGCTGGCTCGGGGCTTTTAAAAACATGGCCGCTGCCTACGGAATGGAGATACCCGACGAACAAGCTAAGCCAATTATCTTGGCCTGGCGCGAAGCACATCCTGCCACCGTAAGGCTCTGGGACTCCGTCGAGCAGGCAGCGTTTCGTGCCGTCGATGAGGGGAAAACTTTTGAGGTGGGGCCTGTGATGTTTGGCGCTAAAGACAATTTCCTGTGGTGCCGTTTACCAAGCGGCCGCCTCTTGGCTTACCACCGCCCACACATCACAGAAGTAACCCGGCCACAGGGTGTTCGGAAAGCGATTGGCTTCTACGCCGTGGATTCATACACAAAAAAGTACAGTCTTCAAACAACGTACGGCGGGTCATTAGTTGAGAACATAGTCCAGGCAATCGCCCGTGATATTTTGGCTGAAGCGCTGGTTCGCTTAGATATGTTTGGCTATGATCCTGTGCTCCACATTCACGACGAAATTATTTGTGAGGCGGAGAACCCTGATCTTGAAGAGTTTCAACGATTGATGATAACGTTACCCAAATGGGCCAAGGGAATACCCCTGGCTGCCGGATGCGAGATTAGCGAAATGTACACGAAAGATTAAGCAATGAATTACCTAGTATCTGTATACACCACACCCCAGACCCGAAGCTACTTAGCGTGCACCAAAGCAGGAGGTACTTTTTTGGTACCGCAAAAACAGATGGCGACTGCATTTTCTTCTGAAGAAGCAAAAAGAAAAAGTATTATCTTTGCTGAGCTTGGTTTTGTGGCAGTCTATGAACGGGATTCACGCGTAGATCACATCATCATAGCCAGGGCGCGCAAGCAGAACGCAGAGTTTAAATACGTCCTCGGCGCAAGCGGCGGGCTGTTTGCCGCCAAAAATAACGGCGCTCTGAAGATATATGTGGGCAAAGACTACGACGTTTCTGAGAAGATAAAAGAGCTTACCGAGTCTTTTCCTGATTTTTACTTTAAGGCCCAAGCCTTAACCCAACAAATATGACAAACGATGAATTCAACAACGTCGCCAACGGCCGCTATGCTGCCGAGGGCGCGCCCCTAGCGGCGCACATACCGACCCCGGACAGCGTTTATAAACCGCTTCCGGCTTTTGAAATATGGTCCGAAGAAATAGTACCCGCATTGGCGAAACTGCGGGATGCTATTTTCAAAGGTCGTCCCTGTCTTTCGGCGATGAAAGAAATCCACCTGCGCACCTACGAGCTGGAGCTTTCGCTACTTTATCCCGGCTTTTATACTCAGCCGGAGTCCGCCGACGCCGATGTACAAAAGGACAGACAATACGTTCCTTCAGAAGTTCCCGCCAAGGAAGTAGAGCGGATTGTGGCTCGCCGTCGTGTGCAAGACATTGAGGTACTCACCGCCAAAAATAAATCTTACGCCAGCGATAGCGACAAGCTCTCTAACTTCAAAGCAGCTGCAAAGTACAGCTTTAGCGAGACCGGAGCTTTGTGGGGTTTTTTAGTTAAGCACATCGTATCGGTTGAAGAAATCGTACTTGGCACGAAGCCTGCCACTCAGGAATTTATCGACGAGAAGCTAGGAGATTTTCGCCGCTATTTGATCTTGCTTGAAGCGCTGTGGCTTGAGATGTACATGAACAGCTAGGAGTATGAAACCCGTAACCGCTACGCGCCTTCTGGCTTTGCAGCTTAAGCTTAGGGTGACTTCATCTGAGCTGACTAGTATCCAAAACGAGAACGTAAAGAAGTGCGCCGAGGACATTATATCCGTGGCGAACGAGCTTCGTAATCTAGCAAGAACCCCACCGGCATAAAACACCGGCGGGGCAATCAAAGAAGATACGCATCTAATCCTACTCGAATTGCGCCATCCAATCTGCGGTTGGCGCGATTTTTGTTTTAGTAGATTTTGCTTTGTAGCCGCCTTCATCGTGCAGGTATCGAATGGCGCGATCATGCTTTACTCCGAGCTTTTCAGCCAGGGTAATACGAGTCTCGTGTTCGTCGACACGCTCTACGATAGCGCTGTCATTCTGACGTAGGTTATTGACTTTGGTGTCGACGTCGCCGTGACGCCAGCCCAAATAGCCACCCAGAAGGGCGCCAGCGGGGCCGAGAAGGGCTAGACCGGCTAAAGCGCCGCCGCCCGTGATGAGTGTAGTAGTTTCCATTGTTTTGCGTTTTGTGCCGGCTTAATTGCCAACACCTAATTAAACGGCGCCTTCAGATATAAATTAAGCAAGTTAGAGCTATTAACAATTTCTTTACAACTGCGGGGTGAGAAGGGATTGAACCCCCAACTATGGGCTTTGGAGACTGCCTATTGAGCTACCACCCCAAAATGAAAAGCCCTCGCCAACGTTTTAAGTCGGTGAGGGCTCAATGCAAGAAGGCTTTGGAAACGCAAATAACCTTAGCCGAAAAGGAGACTTTCAGTTTCCCGTAGTCTCAAACGCAATCATACTATAACACGCAAAACTGTCAAGCGTTATTTTTGCAACTCGTCTTCGTACCCTACAATCGTCTTGAGTATTTTTCGCCAATCTTCTTTATATTTGGCTAATACTTCCGCATTAGAGGTAGTGTCAATAAAAAGCGGCATTTTTAGCACTTCAGCCGAAAAATCCCGCTCTATAGCGCCCGTAAAGGCGCTTTTAGATGGAGGGGGTGGGGTAATGCACCCGCTAAGCGGCAGGAGGACTAGGAGGCCCGTCCAGAGCATCGTCAATGCGCTTAAGCTTTTTGGCTTTGTCATCAGCTATTTTCTTCTTTTTATTCTCGTGTAGCGTGGCCAAAAGCTGTTGCCAAACTGAATTCAGCAAAAATATGAGTTCTTTTAGCCACGCCATAGTTATTTCAGGACCACTAGTTTTTTAGTAGCAACGATGCGTCCCCAGATAGCCACGGCGCTTCCGCCGAAAGTCATCAGGGATTCGATAAGCAGACTACTGGCTTCAGAAAAACCAGGCAGCACTTTAATTCCAAATAGGGCAAGTACGCTCGGGATGGCAGCGACAACAACACCCAGGATGGTTTTAGAAGTGAAAACGGATTTCACTTCGGGTTGAGTAGAGGTAGTATCGGTCATAGGAAAAATTAGCGAGCGTAGTAAATTGTAGGCGGCTCAACGTAGCTGGTGTTTCGTGAGTCTCTTAAAATCATTTGAAGCATCGTCCTGTCTTCGGCAAGGTGTGTCTTTATGGTAGACACACTTTCGCGCATGTCCCCGATGTCTTTCCGGATGCCAGTTATTGTAGACTCGAAGATCACATCTCTTTGCTCGAGGCGCGTCTGTATTGAATGTATTTGATGATACACCGCGCCACCGGCAAACGCAGTAGCAACTATGGCGGTTAGAATTGCCCAGTTTTCGAGTAAAAAGGCATGGAAGTTTTTAATAGAAGAGCTCATGGCTATCCAAGAAAAGATGCGTAAGCAACGCTGCGGACTCCGTTGACGCCATCGTCGCCGTAAAAAGATGTCGCAGCAGAAGAAAGCTCCAGAGGATAGAGAGTCTTGAAACCTCCATTCCAGGAGCGCAAATATTTCGCATGGCATGTTTGAAAGCCATTGCCCGGCGAAGAGCCGTTTGAGTCGCCTTGGCGCAGAACAGTACCGAAACCATCCGTGTTATTATTTAGACTTGAGAGCGCGCTAATAGGGGTGCGTGCCACACAAGCACAATCCACATACATGTGGCCGTTAACTAAAGTTTCTCCCAGCGGGTCCACTACAAACTCAAGGCGCCACGCGTTTCTAACAGGGCGCCATGTGGCAGTACCGTAAGACCAGGTGTCAGTGGTGTCGTTTTGTTCGAGAACTAATTGGCGCTGATTATAGCGATTCCAGATACCAAGGTGGGGGTGGCCTACCGTAGCGCTGTCTGCACGAGGGCGCCACATGATGGTGTTGGCTGAAGTCCAGCCGTAAACGGTTCCTACGTGACGGCGAGTGGGATCACCGCTTTTTACCGGTATGCCGTCCACGCGCACCACAGTCGTGCCTGTCTCGACAGACAGTGTGGGGGTGCTGCCTACAGCCCTAACGTAGGCTTCGCCCTGCGTGTTGGCAGCCAAAGTAAAAGCCAATGAAATCCCACTTGCGCCAATGTCGTAGGCGTCATAGCGAGTGCCGTTAAACAAAGAGATGTACCGGTGTACTACAGGAATGTAAGTCAGCGTACTGGCGCTAACAGTTGAATTTAAAGACAGGGGTCCGGTGTTTAGGCTAAGCAGCCCGCCGACAACATCGGCAAACTGCGTATTGACCATTGGGCGATTTATTAGTGTCAGTGGCATTAGTTTTCACCTCCGTAAGTTGCAACAAGAATTTGAGCAGCGGCCGAGGGTATGCCAGCGGCAACAAGAGCATCAATTTTTGTTTGATTAATTGCTTGGGCGGCCTGTGTTTTAGCCTGAATATAGGCTTGCGCTGCGGTTGCGTGCGCTTCGGCCAAAGCTTGCTTTTTGGCCACCTGTTCGGGAGCAGCCAGCCAAGAGTCGATTTCTTCCTGAGTCAACAGCTCATAGCCCTCAGGAGCCACGGCCTCGTCGTCAAAAAGCTGTGCCAGCTGAGTGCTTAACATGTCTTCGGACGGATTCTTTTTAAAAGCTATTTTCATATTATGAACCGTAGTTTAAATAGGCTTTATCTATCCACACAGAGCGCGTGGCTGGATTTGTTCCGTTTGATTGGATGCGGGCGTAAGCCAAGTTGAAAGCAATCGACAGAGCCGGGGTAGTAGCGCTTATGCCGCTGCCCTGCTCAACGCCATTGATAAAGTAACGACACACGCCCGAACCTGAAAATAGAATTTGAAGATCGATAGCAGTTCCAGTAGCTACGGCCACGGAGGTGTTAAATACTGTTTCAGAACCTGCGCCATTGTCCATAACACACACCCAGTTACCTGAATTTTCTGCGTGATTATAGCGGAAGAAGGCGGCGCGTTCACCGTTCCACCACCCTTGACCCAGCAGCAAAGTATAGTTGTTAGTGGCGTCTGAAAGGGTTTGAAGATGGATGCGCAGCCTTATATCTATTGGGCAGCCCCAGCGGCCGGTCTGGTCGTTGCCGTCTCCGCCGTACGCTCCTCCGTAGTACATCGTAGCACTGGCGCTTGCCGAAGTTCCGGCACGAAGCTCAAGCCAGCCTAAATTTACATTTTGATCACGCACAGGACCGCCACTATCGCCGGTCCAAATCGACGCGACCGAGCCTGTACCGTTGGTTTCGCCACGGAAACCCGATATGGCAACCGTGCTACTTATTTCAAAGAAATCGCTTTTTACTTCAGTAAAAGAAAACGGCGAACTGGCCGACCCGGCGAATTTGCCGGCTTTTACTACTATCTTTGTGCCAGCCGCCATTGCGCCACCGACGGTTAAAACAGAAGACGAAGTTCTGGTTAAAGTACTTTTTGCCTGATTTACGCCATCAAGAAAACACTCGATGTAGTCTAGGCTAGTCGGCAAAGAATCGATACTGGGAGTGACAGTGATGGCCGTCTGACCTTCAGTGGCGGTGCCTTCGTAGGTGGCCACAACAACATTAGCTGCGGCGTTTACGGCCGATGTGGCAGAAGCTGCGGCTTCATCAGCACTGTTTAACGCAGAGGCTTCAGAAGCAGCGGCTGAATTGGCGCTACTTGTTATTGAAGCCAATAAATCATCAGGCAGAATGCCGCTGCCCAATTCTGATTTTAAGCAGCGGTCTATTTGCTCTTGAAGTTGCTGATCGATAATGCGGCTTTCGTCGGCCGAGCTTTCGTGAGTTTCTGGAAAGAACCCGCCTTGATTATTGAAATCGCGCTTCTGAAGCAGCGGATAATTAGGGGTTAAAGTAAGCTTTTCCCCCGTGGCTAGGACTACCGTAAGCGTTACATACCAAGTCGCCGTATCTGAATTACTAACGCCGCTTACTGTGTAATCGGAATCAACCACTAAGGTCGATACAACCCCAGCAACCGAAGTCTTTGTGACCGCCACATAGGCTTTGTTAGCCAGGGGGAAACCGTAGGCAAAAGGCCCCGTAAGGCCGCTTCCAGTGTACTCGGAACGATAATTTGCCGCGTTAATCATACGTCGTTTTGCATAGTATATATCATGCCCAATCTCTGTCTATGCCTTTACTCTCTTGGCGGACGGATAAAATAATCCAGGAAGCTGACATCTTCGCCGTTGGCTTGATTAGCCATGGCGTCGATAGTAACGCTCAGCTGACTGGCGGGGACAGGAGCCAAAAGACTCGCCAAGGTAACGCCGGCTTTAAGAGTATTTTTGTCAAAGTTTTCCCGCTCGGTGTCTTTTATAACTAGCTGCCCGGCGCGTATAAGACTTTCAACAGGGGTCATTTGGTAATCTTGCCCGGTCAGCATAGCGCGGAAAACTCCGCCGGCGATGGGGATTAAACCGGTCCCTTGTAAAGCAACTATCTGAGCAATCTTTTTCCATTTCTCGTCGTCGTCGACGTCCGGAAAGTTTCGTTTAATGATTTGCTCCATTAAAGCAGGAGCAATCATCATATTTGCTACTCCCGCCAGTGCAGCAGGAAGCGCTACGATTCCGTCTCTTTTGACGTTATTCATGCGGCGCAGCAGACGATTGTACACCACGTTGGTGTAGGTTTGGAACATGGTGAATAGCCTGGCCGTGTCGTTTCCGCCGGCGATCAACTGGCTTTGGGCGTATGATAAACCCGCGCCCTGTGTCTTTCTGACAACGCTATCGGCGTACTGAACTGCGTCTTCGTGGCTCATGCGCATTTCCTCTAGCGCTTTGCTGTAGCCACCGAGCCAGCTTGGTAGTGCGGTGGCAGCGTCAAAAAATCCGATCATTGCAAAAGCCGAATCTTCGTACGCAGATTTTACTTTTCCTGCATCATATTTGTTGTTTATTTCAGCAATGTTGCGGTCGACGTTTCTGCGCCGGGTTTTCATAAAATCGGAAACAGATTCTACCCAAGAGTGTAGCTCTCCGATTTTCGCAGGGTTTGCATAGGCTTTGGCTAACCCAAGTGTGGCCCATTTGGCGCCTAACTCATCCACAGTATTTGCATAGCCAACAATGTTTACAACCGCCGACCCTACCTTGAGGCCCAGCTGAGCAAAGGTGGTGCGCTTGCGTATAAAGCGAGCCATGCCATCCGTTATAAAAGAGCCTGTAACATTGGTTCCGATAGACTCTTTAAGCCACCAATTTAGATAGTTGGCTTTTTCCGCCCCCATAGTTGACTCTAGGGCAGAGCGAACATTTTTGTCTTTTAAAAGTCTCGCAACATCCCGCACCGGCTCAAACAGATTTAAATCCGTGTAAACCTGTTTAAAATGTGAATCGAGGGGGTCCCAACCACGTAAACGAATTACTCGGTCGCCAGTGCCCACGCGAGCCATACGGTACCCATACTGCGTGGCGATAGCACCCGTGAATTGATTCATGGCTACGATGCCTGAGTCTTTTAAATTCTGCTCAACTGTGCCGTTTTTCATTTCGTACGCCAGGGGGAAGTACCACCCTTCGTACTCACCAAAAGGCGTCGAGACTTTGGTAGGCTGGACCATTTTCAACTTTAGTCCGGTCACACGCTGGTTGTGGGCTTGAATTCTTTCTTTGTCCTTTTCGAGCAAATTCCCAATTCTTTTTACAGTATCCCAATCTTTCTTGGTCATCGTAGCCAATACGCCGGCTACTTCTGCAGCGCTATATCTGCCATATAACGCGGCCTTATTGCCTTCGTTGCCCGTTTGCAAAGCCCAGTACAAGACGTCTCGTTTTGCTATTTTCGTGCCCAATTCTTTTATGTAAACATCTCGGGCCAGTTCTCCACTGCCGTAATCACTGAGAATTTTATTAAGCTCGCCCATCGTTTCAGTCAGCTCAAGCGTGGCTTTATTTACCGCTTTAGCAATAGGCTGAAATATAAATTTAGTTAGTGGGCCTACCTTATCTCCATCAAACTCTGTTAACAGGAACTCTACCAGACGCAGTGTAGTAGCTATGCGCTCTCCGTACCTAGCGGCATCATAGAGTTTATTTGAGCTAGACACCGCTTTAGGCTCTGTGCGCTGCTTGTTATTGACGCGCAGACTTTCTACTATTTCCTGAGCCTTTGTCTGCCTAGCAGATGCCACAGTAATGTCGTTGAGTTCTTTTAGCTGGCGGCCTACATGCGCAATACTTTCGACCGCGTTGTATACATCTTCAATTAGTCCAAGCTTTGCATCGTTAATATTGAGCTTAGTTCTTACTTCTGCCAAGGATTCAGGTATGATCGGGAAATTGTAATCCTCGTTTTGGCGGCGCTGCCACTCTGCCAGGGTGCCAATTTTAACGGCTCGCGAAGCTTCTGATTCATTTGAAAGGCTTACAAGAGAAAGAATTTCATCAATACGCGCCAGGTATTCCGGGTCACCCAAGCCGATTTTAGCGCGAGCGCTAGGGTTAGTGGCGTAGTCTTTTAGCTTTTCTACAAACCGATCAACCTGTTTAAGACGAGACGTGGCTTCTTTGTAAGACAGGTAGAACTCTGCTTGTTTGCGACGAGCTTCTGCCGCTTGCGCGTACCGGCCTGAAGCAAAGTAAGACTGTGCCTGTTCCGCCGCTTTACGAGCATCACGGAAGTATTGTTCGGGGCTGAGAGTTCCGTAAACAGCTTCATCCATTCTCTGAGACACAATCTCAGCTAGAATATCAAGAGGCGTGCCGGTACGACCAGAGAGCTTATCGAGCGCATCTATCTCTTTTCTTAATGTGGCAAATTTAGGGTCGTTTACTAAAGCATCACGTGCCGCAGCTTCAATGTTAGATTCAGCCAAGAAATCAGCGTATTTCTCCATCATGGCCTGCTCGACAAAACCTTGGACCATCTCTTCTTTCGAGACATTGGCCGTTAGCTCTTCGACCATTTTGTACTTGTTATCGTACTCAAACAGCTGAGCAACATCTTCCAACGGCACTCCGTCTTTTTTAACCCAACGCGGGTTTAATTCATCAAGCTGCTTTTGAGTAATTACGCCATCAGCGACCATTTGCTCGAGCTCTTGGCGGTTGAGCCCTACTTTCAGCTGCTCCCCGACTTCAATACGTTCGCCTGTCTTTTCGGAAACGTATTCAAATTTTCCTGTGCTTAGGAACGATCGAACAAGCGCCCAACGCATGTTGCCAACTTCTTTCTCGGCTTTAGCTTTTTCTTCGGCGCGGATTTTTCTGTACTCAGATATTTTGGCTTTTTCTACGCGAGCCTGCGCCTTTTGAAATAGCGTATCTTGGGCGGTTTCTAATGCCCGATTATGGGTGTTAATGTACTCAGCGTAGCCCTTGGCGGACATACCCGCTTCTTCCGGAGTTTTAAACAAAGGAGCCATCGGAGCGGCATCTTCGTTTGCATTAAGAACCTCGGATGCGCCCAGCAGTCGTCCAAATATTCCAGCCACCTCTCCAGTCTGTTGGCCGCCAGAGCGCACGTGCTGGTCGTATAGCGCGCCTAACCAGCGGCCGTACTGCCTAAACGCCGGCTTTAGTGCTTTGTTTGGGGCCACGCCATCGGCAAGGAATTGCTCAAACGCAGCTGCCCATTTTTCCTGCTGGGCTTCTGTAAAAGGCTTACCACCTTCTGCGCCTACATATTTCAGAGCGGCTTCTCTTAAAGCTTTTACCTCAGGCGAAGCATTTTCTGTGCTGCCGATTTGATCTACAATTTGCAGAAACGCATGGCCACTTTCGTGTAAGAAAGTGGTGGGGTCAGCCGCAGAAAAAAGCGTAATGACGTTGCCGGCCGGGTCAAAATTTCCTCGGTCTGTGGTGCGTTCAGTTAACAGCGAAGAGTCGAAAGCACGTGTTATTGTAGGTTTATACTTCTGATAAAGCGCAAATGAGTCTTCGCCGGACAACTCAGCCAGGGTTGAGAAGAACGCGCCGTAAAGTTTTGACTGAGCTTTAGCTGTTGCCTTCTTGCTTTTTAATTTAACAAGATCAGCTTCTACGCCTTGCTCCACAAGAATGCGGCTTTTCTGTTGGGCAGTCAGGCTGTCAAATTTTTCTTGCGCCCGCTTGGTGACGTTGCCTTGTTCAGCGGCAATCCGTGTATAAATGCTTTTGGCTTCAGCGCCAGTCAGGCCGCCGGCGGTCAGCGAGGTCTCTTCGATTAAAGCTTTTCTCGCATCAGCGCTTAAAAAAGAGAGATAGTTTTCCAGCGGAATGGAAAGGGTCTGACCGTTTTTGAGCTGCTCAGAGATACCGAGCTTTTCTACAGTCTCAGTCAGCTGTTCGTTTTTACCCGCAAAATACTTTATAAATGCTTCGGAGTCTATGAAAACATTTTTCTGTGCCTTAGGCAGCGCCGCTTGCTCAACGGCTTTTTGCGCAAAAGTCTGTCTATCTCGGCCGGTTACAGTGGTTGCGTCAGCCGCCGAGTTTAAACTTTCCAGTCGGGCTCTATCTCTTTCGTATTTGGCGATTTGACCCAGCTGTCTGACATTAGATGCACCACTTAGCACAAGCAGCGGACCCGCCGACGTTAACGCGCCGACGGCACCTGCTTGGCCAATACGAGAAAGTGCTTCCAGGGGAGTGGTGTCGGCAAACAGCTTCTTGTCGTCAAATGTTTTTGCCAACTCTTCGCCGACGATGTTGTTTAATTCAAAAGCCGCCATCAGCGCGCCTTGGCTGGCTACGGTAGTAGCGTAATTTTTACTCCATGCAAGAAGAGCTTTCTGAAAAGTCGGGCTTGTTTCTAAAGCTTTTTGTAAAACAGTTTTCGTAAATCCCTTAGAAAGGTTGCGGCCAACAGCGCCGGAAACAACCTCAGCCGCGCCTATACTTAAAAAGCCGCCGGCTGCCCCGGCTATTTTTGCCGCGATTCGAGCTGCTTGAGGGTCAATAGGCGTGCCATCTACTGATTTTATCTTCTTGAACTCTCTATACGCCTGCCCCATTGTCTGTTCGGCACCGACATCAAAAGCTCCTGTTCGCGAAGCTGCGCTTAAAGCAGTCGGCAAAGCGCGGGCTGCGCCGATCACTGCTCCTGCGGCACGCGCTTGTACAGGGCCGGGAGTAGAAATAAAGCCGCCAAGGGCGCCGGCGCCTACGCCCGCGGCGAACACCGGGGCTCCTCTAGCTGCAGCCATTCCTATCTGAGCCGCGCCGCCGGAGGTAAACGCGCCCGCAGCTTGTGAAAAATTAAAAAGAGCGTTCTCTCCTTCGGGGATTAAGGACCTCTCGGTTTCTAAGCGAAGATACTCCTGCTCCTCTGCAGGAGTTAGCGGAACTTCGTTGGCGCGCTTGGCATCTAGCTCGTTCATACGAGTCTCGATGCCGCCAAGCTTAGTCAGCCCGCTTCCAAAACCATCAATGATAGAAGCAAAAGCGTTTAGATTTGTGACGTCCCGGCGTCCCACCCTGGCGTTGTAAGGATCAACCATCCACTCTCGGACGGCGGGATGCCACTCATTGATCCTATCTAACTTCATGCCGACACGCAGCGCGGCTAGCTCTGCGCTTCCGACGTCCGCTTCGACTGTCTCTTTATCTAGCCCTAAAACATTTGCGGTCTGATTTACCCGGGCCTGCTGTTCAGGCTGATATTCAGCCGCGGCCATCATGTTATTGCGAACTGTTTCGTTCTTAGCCTCGTCAGAAACACTTGTAGGGGCGTTGCCAGCGACAAGCTCACTTAGCCGAGTGTTAAGTGCAATCGTGTCTGCATAGCCTTGATAGATGTCTTTTATGTCATCGCTAGGAGCGATGTAGCGCTGAACCGGAGTAGTTTTGGGCGCTACAAATTTATAATCAAGTCCGCCGGTCCCGTTTGGAGAGATGGTAGACATCTTCGGCTCAGCCGGTGCGTCGCTAATAACAGGAGCTTCGGTGGGCTGCGCGTAGGCTGGCGAAGTCCCGCCACTAAACTCCGTGTCCTGCCTTTGTATAGTTATCATGTCAGAAGGCTAAGTTTTTATAAAGATGTACTCCATAGTAGGCTTCCACATCTTCGTTAGGGATTCCTTCAGGAGTTTTAAAAATGTCTTGTTTGTCGGCCGAAAGATTATTCCATATTGCCAGTCGGGCTGCCTTCTGGTCAAGCGGAGGAATTGAGCCTATGGGTATGGAAGGAAGAACTTTCTTATCGGAATAAACTTTATAAAGCGGGGGTTTGCCCCAGCCGCCGTTTGGATTTCTGACTTGTATCATCAGTCTTTGCCCGATTTTTAATTTCTCTTCTTGCGTTGGCTCGCGGCCTTGGGATAACGAGAAATCTTTTACGGCTTGGAAATAAGCCGGGGCAAAACTCTTATCATAATCAGCGTTAGAGACACCCTGCTTTTTTATCGTCTGCTCGATTTGGCTGTCAGTTAGATTCTTTTGTATGTCTGCTTCAAGCGATTCATTTCTTAGCCGGCGAGTGTAATAGCTCATTATTTCCGCCCCGTCTTTGGCGCTGATCTTATCTCTGTTCTCGGGGTCATTCATTCGAGCAGGTAAATCGCGCCAGCGTTCATCTTGTGCAAAGACAATACCCTTTAGGCTCTGGACCACCGAAGGAGAGCTGGGAGTATTTAGTTTCTTATTTACGCGTATTTGCTCTATTGCCACAGTTTCAACGCCTGACAAAAGGCCAGGGGTGATAGGAACATCGGGATTAGCCAACGCATTATCTAAGACGGCTTTTATACCGGCTCCAGTAGCGGCGTCCCTGTTTTTTTGACGAATAGCTACCGCATCAAAAACTGATTTCTGCACCGCCGGACCAAACTGATTAGCGGCGGCGATTGTCTCTTCGTCAGAAAGATTGAGCGCAATAATGCCGCTAGTCTTTATATTGACCTCTTCTTGCGCCGCAGCTGGAGCGTACTTCTCATATAGCTGCGCATACCGCTGGGCTGATAGCTGGCCTTTTTGGGCCTCTAGTTCGCCTAACGCAGAGATGGCCGATGTCTGGCCCTGCATGAGCACTCGAGTGGCGTAAAAGTCATCCTGGGTTGCCCTGAGGGCCCCCTCAACCAGCTGCGGAGATTGATTCTTATTTTGACTTATCACTTCCGCCCTGACCGCCAGCCAGTCTTTGGCTACGTCATTTGGGTCGGTGCGCATTGCAGCCTGCTGTGTAAGGTTTTCTACTAGAGCCTGGCTTTGCGCCATCTGATACTTCTTGGCGGAAGAAAAAACCTGATCGTCAACCTGTTTGCGAGTGGCGCTATAATAGTCATTAAAAGCACCGTTAAACAAGCCACTAGACATTGGACCAAGACCAGTGCTGTATTTGCTAGATATTTCTGCCCGTTTTGCCTCTACCAGTTTGGGTATCTCGCCGAGCTTATCGCCTTGATTGGCCCCAAAAATCTCATTAGTTGCTTGATTAAACTCAATTGTGGCTTTGTTATAGGCTTCTTTTGCTGACCCTTTGGCGAGGTCAACCGTCCAATCAGTGGCAATGCTGTTAAGCTGTTTACCCGCTTCAGATAGCATTGCTCCGTTTGCGGCGCCAAAAGAGTTAGCGTCGGCTGTCGGATTCGAAGAGGCCAAAGAACGCTGCTCGACTTGGCCGGGCTGATAGCGTTGTATTTCCATCTTTAGTTAGTGCTGGAGGTTTTGCCGTTTCCGCTGTATTTAAGCGCAAGCGGCGACAGGCTGCCGAGCAAGGACGTACCGACGGCCAGTGCGGTACTGCGACGCTGTGCGCCAGCCAGGCGAGCCTGGTTGCGGTACCCCGCGGCCTCAAGATCGGCGTTGTATTTTATAGTCAGAGCGTCTTGCTCGCCGAAGTACTGGGTCTGCTCGTTTATATCGGCACCTGACCCGGCGTCTACCAAACCGCCACTAGCTGCCTGCGATGCCCGCTGGCGTCCCTGCAGCTGCGAGAGCTGCATGCGAAATTTAGATTCTTCTTTGGCGCCGCGCTGCTGTGCATCTAGCGCATTTTGCTCCATTACTTGCTGGTTAAACGATGCGGCTTTGTTGGCGGCAGACGTTTGAGTGTAGGCGCCAACACCGCTAACGGCGGCGCTACCTATCAAAAGAGGAACTGCGAGGGCGGGGGTGCACATATTAAGACTTCAGATAAAAGTAGTGAAAATTTCGTCCAAGCCAGCCATACGGCTGCGCTGGCTCGACGGTAAATCCGCACCACTTTAACCATTTTATGGACACTGCATTCTCAGAGTCGACCCAGTTCTCTAGGACGGCTGCGAGCTTGCGCATCCTGTCGACAAATATACGGCTTTTTTTTAGAAAGACAAGGCCCGCACGTTCTATTTCAGGCGTACCCAAGAGCCAAATGTTATAAACCCGCGCTGTCATCGACACGCAGGCAAACCCAAACATTACAAACGGCACCCCGTCTTTGCAGCCAGTCCACGATTTTTCTGAGGAAAAGAACGCCGTCCGTACGCCGCTATCGGGAGTGTGAGTCGAGCTTCTCCAGATTTCTTTCCGGTCCGCTTCCCGCATATTTTGGGCTATGATTGCGATGTCGCTAACACGGGATTCTCTAACGGTGTAAACTGGTTTATTTTTCTGCATTTACGATTCTTGCCATAATAGCTTGCACAGTTAAAGGCAGAGGTTCGTAAGTACGCACAAATACACGGCTGCTTCGTTCCTCCCCTGCATAAATTTCAATCTCTTTAGTCCCGGTATACAAATCGATCGGCACTCCATTGGGCTCTGTCGTCCGGAACTTAATCTCAGAAAGTCTATCAGCATTCGGGCCAACCCAGCAAGTACGAGACTTTCTTAGTTTCAAAAGAACAGTTTTTACCTGGCGGTGTTTGTCCTGTATCGGCCCGGCTTGTGTGTTGTAATTCAAGTCAAGAGTCCAAAGATCACAGGTGTAGGGAAGCCCTACGGTTACAAACGCAGCCGGAGTATCTAGTACTATCTGCCCCGAGGTTACAACTTTACCGGTGACCTGGCTTCCATCAGCCAACACCGCTACAGTTTTACCTTCTAAATGACTTAGCCCCGTAAATGTCGTAGCGCATTTGCGCGCAGCTCCGCCCGAGACATAGGTGCCATACGCGGCGGTGCTTACATCCGCGGTGCCTGCTTTGTTTTTTAAAGCAAACGTGTTAGTGGTCGCCGCATCCACGGTGTAGTAAAACTTATTTACCTGATCCATGCCAGCAACATCGGTAATGAGTACAATATCTCCGTTTGAGAAACCGTGGGCGGGGCAAGTCACCACGCCGGGGTTGGCTTTTGTAATTCCTGTGATTGTTTTAGGTGTGTTGTACTGAAGCCCGCAGTCGACAAACCACGGTGAGTAGACGTCGTTAAACTCCCGGCGAGCCATTTGCTCCACAAAGCGTTTGGTAGTCCCGTTAATCGTCCGCTTTACGATAAACCAAACTTCACCCGACCCGGTCGCATTCGTTGCACAGGCTACAGACTCAAATTGACCGTCGGTCACATGACGATGCCAACCGTTTATCTTGTGTTCTTTGTGGTAGGTCATGCCAAGTAAAACTCCGTCATCGCGGCAACCCCACACAATCGACTCTTGGCCTTGCTGGTAGCCCCAGCTTGAAATGCCGTAGTCCTCAAGGAGATGTTGAGCAAAAATCGTGACGTCCTGGCTATCGTACCCGTTTATGTCTAGCGAGTAGGTAAGGTCTCTGACTTTCTTGCGAGATGCCTCTAAAAATAAAATAGTATTTCCGATCACCAAAGGGGAAAGATTATCCACGCCCCACTGGCTTTGGCGCTTGATGTTAGTGCTTGCGGGAGTGATGGTGTCCGAGTTAACCCCGGGGGAAACGCGCCATTCGCCACCGGCGGTACCTATAACTAGATCAGTTAAAGATACAAGCCAGCGGATTTCATTTACCTGCTGGGAGTTTAATGTTCTAGTGATAGCGTCGTCATCTCTCAGAGGTGCAGAAATGTTAAAATTATTAAAAACCCCAATAACCGAAGTAAAAAAGCTTTGTGGATTATTGTTAGTGCGCGCCTCTACCAAACGCTGATCGTGGAAGACTGCTACGCCGGGATAGTCGCTTGCTGCATTAAATAGCGTACGAGCCACGGGCACACCTTTATTGGCGTCAGGAGTCAAGTTTGAGGGTACTGTAAATACGTTGGTGTTGGCTCTGCCTATCCAGCCATACGAACCGTTTGTGGCTTGATTAAGCGTCTCATAGACGTTATAGTAAGAAGCGCCGGCTACGGCCGTCCAAGTAAGGGTATCGGCCCAGCCAAAAGCTGCAGACTGAGTAGAAGGAGGAGTCTCTTCGCCGATTGCAGATACGGCAGTTACTACATAGTATCTACCCGTAGCTGATCCAGAAGAACGAGTGATCGTGCCAGGGGAGGCAATCGATGCGGCCGTCGCAGGAGTTGTATACGTCCAAGAGGTGTGGCTTGTGCGGGTTAGCTCAGCTCTTGGATACGAGGGGTGGCGAATGTATAGCCGGTCGGCGCTTTGCTCAAATTTTAGATTTGCCAGGTCGGCTTCAACGTAGGGCGTAACAACTTCAACCGGAGTGCCAGGAGGACTTTCAATTCTCCCGCCATCTTTATAAAATCTGATATACAGGTCGCCGAACTCTAAAAAATACAACTGCGCGGTCGAGAACTGAAATCTAACTATAATGCTTTTTTTATTAGAAGATTTTGTTTCGTTTACTAACTTTGTGCCGGGACGGTTAGACGCACCTCCGTGGATGTGCGGGTAGAAATTGATCATTTCCGCCACCGATTGATCATAAGCATTCAGGTCGGTACGCGCATCGAGAGTATCAGCCAGCTCCCCTCCTGTGAATGAAGATTGAATTACGGTTGTCATAGGCGCGATCGCGCAAGCGGACTGTCTTCGCTCGGCGCCTCGCTGCCTTCGTTTCCACTGCGAGCTGCCGCGCGATTGAAGGCGCGCAGATACATGTTATAAAAATTTTGCTGCATCGAGATGCTGCCTTGCAGGGGCAGAGCCAACTCTGATGCCAAATACCAAGACAGGGCGTTTGCAAACAGTGGATCAAACAGCGTCGGGTTTGTTATCTTGGCGGTGTAAATTAAAGTGGCATTTGCCGTGTTAGAAAGCACAGACATGGCAGTCTTTGCCTTGTTAGAGACAACGTCAAAGTCGGGCTTTTCCAGAGGAAGTAGCGGCTCGCTAGACGAAAACAAAAGTGCGGCAGTTGCAGTGTCGGCCACGCGCAATGCCATCAGGCAATCGGGCGGGGCTTGGTACGCGTAAGAGTAGCCAGCGAACGAATCAGTTGTTAAAACTAATGCTTGCTCTGCGCGTGCAAAACGGAAATCAAATTCCCGCAGCATCATATCGCGGCACAGTGGGTAGAAAAGACGACAATGATCAGCCGTCTTGCCTACATCGTCAAGCGAATCTATGGGATTCGAGCCGATACGCAAGAGGGCTCTGTTACAAATATCAGTCTCGGATGCCATTATAAAATTGTCGGCATTGTTACGGGCGCCGGACCCGTCCCAAAACCCCCTGCGGTTTTACCCACAGGAGGCGTTCAGGAGGAGGGACAGAACTTCTCTAATTCAGAGAAGAAGATTAGACGGGCTGGTTACCAGCTACAGGCTGCCAAGCTTGGCGGTCCATAACAAAACCCGAGCGAATTGCACCTGCAGTGTAGGTTCCGGTAATTGCGTAACTAAAACGCAAGAAACGGAGCGTACCAGCGGGAACAACAGGCAGGTAAAGCTGAGCACCAAGGGTCAGAGCGGCAGTAGCAAAGGTCACCGTCCACAGCGCTACCGGTGAGGTAAACGCGGCGTCAGTGGCCGTTTGCAGGGTAATCGCAACCGAGGTACCGCCCGCAAAAGCGGTGGTAACAGCCAGGAAGCAATTAATGTCCATACCAATACCTGCATCTTCAGCAGCGCCGGTATCATAGATATCGGTGCTTACGATGGTGCCGGTGGTAAGGGCCTGCGGGTTAACTCCTGTTAAGAGGGTTTGACGGTCAAGAAACATAGTATTTTATAGTCTTTCTTGTTTAGGGTTAGCTGATAGTGGCTTCGTTGATGCGCAAGGCGTCCGAGCGACGAACAGGAATTTCGTCAAACGAGAGAACCTTTTTGCCAGCAACCATGTCCATTGTCAGAGTTGAAGCGGCCACCTTGTTCATGATTTGGCGGCGCAGGAAAGAACGCAGAATACCAGGTACGTAGAATACGGGACGACCCATGCTCAGAGAAGGAACCTTCTCAATAGCTTGAGTCATCACGTCAATTAGGTCAGCACCCGAAGCAGCGTTCTTAGTCAGCGCAGGTACGTCAATGTTGGCTATACGCACAACATAGCGCCAGTCACGCAAGGACAAACCGACATTCCACTTATAGTGGGTGCGGTATCCCTGGAAACGGCCACCAGCCGAGTCAATGATTGTCTGCTCGCCGAGGTCCTGCGACTTCAGTCCGCCTACGCTACCCTTAGGATAGATACCATGGACAGTGTTGGGTCCCCAGACAACCAGCCAAGCCGAACAGTTGTTCGATCCCGAGCCGCCGCCGAGGATGATGTTGTTACCGTTATCGGCGCCCGACTTCGTGGAATAGCGAGGAGCCAATCCCAGGAACTTTTCAGGGTCAATACCAGTGTTACCGTAAAAAAGAACGTTGGCATACTCTTGGTTCATCGCCTCAAGGAACGCGGCGTCTTCCGACAAGCGGAACTCAGCTACGTTACCATTTAGTTCTGCCAAGTCTTTGTCCACTTCGGCATAAGCTTCTAGCATGCCGCAGGTGTCGTCAACTTGAACGGTGGTGGATTTAGACGGCTGTACGCCGTAGTTTAGCAAGCGCCACGCTACCGTGGGGAGACCGGAGCGAACCGTGGTGCGATGACCAGTGGGAAGATTTCCTTCCACAAACAGCTGGTCGGCCAACACCTCATTTGTTCTATTGAGGATGTCGACTATTTTAGCGATTTTGCCATCGGGCTCCATACGACGCACTGCGTCTTCAAGAGTGAGGGCGGTTGTACCTAGTGTTGCCATATTTTATATGTGTTTATTTGCCGTCATAGATGATCTCAGACGCAGGGCGAGTAGAACGTTTCGCAGCTGCCCCGTCGCCGGAAACAGTGGTGTCTTCGCTCATTGCCTGACCTATGCGGGCAAAAGTTTTAATCAGTCCTGGATGGCTACCCCACCCAGTCTGTGAAATTACTTGTTTAAGAGAAGGATCTGCATACTTCTCAAGGCCACGATGGGCCATTTGTAGGGTCTTCTGCAGGTTGGCGCCACCGAAATCTTTGTCGGCGGTGATCTCTTGCTTCCACGTAGTGATCTGCGCGGCTTGCGCTTCTGCTTGTTTAGACATGATCGTTTGCGCAAGGCCGGAGGCCATGTCAACAAACTTTTGAGCTTTATCCTGCGGCAGGTTATACTCTTTGGCAGTCTTCATGAAATCGCCCATGATCTTTTCGTCCGCATTAAAACCTTCAGGAAGCTTGAACGATTCATATTTCTCAGGAGCGTTTGTTTTAGCAGCGTCAAGAGCTTTCTGTTTTTCTAGCTCAAGCTTTTGCTCGGGAGTTAGATTAGTCTCGTCTTTTTTGGATGTGCCATCTGGCGCCGGCTTAGCGGCCCCAGCAGGAGCCTTGGCGGCTTCTGCGATGAGACTAAGATTTTCAGCTGCGGGCGCTGCCTCAGCGGGCGTGGTTGTATTTACTGGGGGTGTTTCTTCAGCCATAATTCCTCCGATGAGCGCGATTTTAACACGGAGAAAAACGCCCGCAATGCCAGCTACTGGCTTTTCTCAACAGGATATACCGCATCTCGTGCAAGCAGTGGAGCGGCTTCAAAGGCGTCAGAATAAAATTGCAAACCTAAATTTCTCCGTCCTTCTCTGAACTCAAGGCTTGCTCCAGCCATAATAGAGCCGTCAAATATTTTTGACATTTCTATTAACCGCCGAAATATACGAACGCCTTGCGGGCTGGATAAAAGCCAGCGCATATCTTCAAGCTCCTGCTTTCGTTCGTGCTTTTGCAATAGCTTGTGTTCTTTTTCTTCTTCAACTGTAAGTCTTGCTTTGTCCATATTAAATCATTTCTCTGACATCTACCCACGTGCTATCTATCCACATCTTTGCCCATTCACCGTTTTTAGGGTTTTTGCCGGGGAGCCTAAGGGTAGTCGAGCTATAAAAAGGCCCAACGTTGGCTCGCTGAATAACGCCGGGGCGCACAGAAAAGTTGTAGCCTTCGTTCAGTCCCGTAACGTAAGCAAACGCATCATCTTCAGTTTTTGGCGTTTCAAAAATAATCCACAGGTGAAAACTTCCGTATGAGGTAGATTTTTCTACAAAAGCCTCGTGGCCGGCCGATGCCGCCAAAGATAAAACCAAAGTTTCGTTTAGCCCCAAAAGCGCGGTGTCGTTAACTCTGCCATCGATGTCAAAGCCGACCCAACGGCAGAATCCGGCGCCATTGATAGCAGTAACGGCCAACGTCTCTGCGCCGTTGCAGTGCGCGTCGATTATATCTTCGCTATACTCCTCGGGATAATAATGCTTAATCGGAGAAGAAGCGCCGCGCCAAGGCGCTGCTTTTCGGCGCATCAGCGTATCGCGGAAACCAATCGGGCATATCTTCTCAGAAATAAAATCTTTTAAGGTCATGTTTTTATAATGTAGTTGACGACCGCAAACGGCTGCATGTTATTGTGCGCGGTACCTGTTCCTGTCACACCGGTAATTCCTAGAGCTGGATCAATATTGGCTACCACAACACTTCCTGCTGCTGTTGCCACTTCAATGTACGCATCGGGCTCAGGAGCAGTGTGTGCGTGAGGCGGCAGTTCCGGGATGGCCAGGGCATGGACTTCAGCACCGCCGCTTTCGGCAAGATTATGCTCGGCGTTTCGGCCCCCAGATAAAAGCCCGGGGCTCTCTCCTATTGCCACGCGTCCGCGTAAGTCAGGAAGATTAAAAGTAGTTGAACCATCTCCCACTCCCCAAGCCGTCCCAATGGCGCTAAAAAGGGCCGCGTAAGTAGAACGACTGACTGCCGCGCCATCACAAAGAAGATAGCCTGTAGGGGCCGCCGACGCTGCCCACATGACTAAGGCACCAGAGGGTAACCCCGATACCGCAGGAGCCTGAGGCAAAAAGCGAACATTATTTGGGGAACGATACGCCATATTATTCGTGCATCTCAAACGTACAGGTTACAGCGCCGTTTGTGCGAGCGGATACTCTAACGCGAACTTCAAGGAAAGCCCCCCACCACGCAATCAGCTCGTTACCTGCGGCAGTGTAGGTGGCTTGGTCAACGGTGTAAATATTACCGAAAGCGTCTTTACTCTCGATTACCATTGTCATGTTGACTGTGCCGGTGAAAAGGTAGCCAACTTTAAACCACGTTTTGTCGGCACAGTTATACCACGGGCTAGATACGAGCGAAGTAGCCGCAGAAAACGGAACATCCTGCACATGGCAGGTTTTACTCATTGCGCAGGAGCCGCCAGTCTATCGGCCAGGGGTTGACCATTAATCGTCGTTTCTGAAGCTGCTTTGGCGGCCTGGGCGGCTTGGTTAAGCGCGGGCGCTGCTTGAGCGAGCTGCTGGGCTTGCTGTTGCACCTGACGTCCCTGGCGAAGCTTTTGAACCGCTTCGTCCGAACGGACAATTTGGGGAGCAATGCCATTCATCTCACTGTACACATCTATCACCTGATCAAAGTCAAGTTTATCCAGCGCTTCAGGATTTGCTTGAGCCAATTGCAAGGTGAAGCCCACAGTCTTTTCAATGGCGGTAGTGCCAACCATTTTCTGCGCTTGAGCCAACAACGAGGTGTACTGAACCTTTATCTGCGTGCCGTTTTGTAACTCCTCGGGAATTTCGGGCAGCATTCCCATGTTCTCAATTACGTCATACACCCGATCAATAATCGCATCGAGGAACTCACTTTGTAACCCCTCGATCACGGGACCTAGCATCATGAGCTTCTCCTCATACTTCTGCGCGGCCTCCGTGGCAGTCATCGTGCGCTCGTTATTTAAAACAGCCAAGAATAAATTATTAGAAAATGCCGACCGAATGCGACTTTCAACCACTTCCATTGAGGACACAAACTCCCGCAACTGCGGTTGAATCTGATAAAGCGGAGTGGCTCCTGTGGCCCCAGCCATTTCATCAACATACGTAATTCCGCCAGGAATCAACGACACGCCGCCATTTTTCTTTACAGCCGGCGAAGCTTTGATAGGAGGGTCAACCATTTTACCTAAAGCTTTCAGCTTTATCTTCTCCATCTCATTTAGCTGCTTCACGTCGGGCAAGGCATCCATCGCAGGTGAATTGCCATAGACATCATTCCCCGTGACGTCCCAGCGGCCAGTCACAAACGGTTTCACACGATACCCGAGTGAAGTTAAAATCTCGTAGTCAGAGTCCATGCACGATACGCCATAGTAGGCAGAAGTATACCTCATTTGACCAAGCTTCGACGGATCAAAATCCATGTTTGGCTCGATGACGTGCATGACATCAAAACTTGTAAAAGGCTGATTGTCTTTGAGCGCATTGGCCACGCGAGTCGGCAGCTTTTCTTTACCAAACTTTTGCCGCATTTGCTTGGCTGACATTGCCAGCGGCCGGTACATCTCATCAATAATATTTTTGTGATTTGACGACAGCCAATACTCACCAACCGTCAAAGGTCTAAAATGAACAACCGTGTCAAAATCTTCATCAATGAGCATGGTTGCAGTGCCAAATCGAACCATCTCAAGGTAGCACTGGTGCACCGCTGTATAGAAATTCGACCGGGCAAACACCTGCATCATCATCTCTCGAACCCGGTAAAGCCAGTCTTTAACCGGCCCGTACTCCATAAGTGCCGTGTCTGAAAGCGTCAGCGTAAACCAAGGCGATGACGGCGAGTTTAACCCACCTTGTAACCCCGCTCCAGCCACACGAATGGCCTCAAGCGCAGTTCCGTTAAAAATCTTTTGGTGCTTTTTGTCCCCGCGGTTATCTTCCCATTTAGGATTGTAAGAGGTCAAATACCGTCCCTTTCGAGGGGCCATGTAATCCACAATCTCTTTGTAATGCGGAGCCCAAGACTCTCTAAAGACATCTTCCAATGCTTTGGCTTTCTTACGCCAACTCTCAACTTTATTGTCGACCATCATGAACCAAGAAGAGTTTTCTTTTGAACCGGGGCCACACTCACGTCACCAAACGGAGATGTCGCAATATTGGGATTATTGTTAGCGGCCTTTAGCTGTAATAGCTGCTGGTCCGCATTCAAAGGAGTGGCTTTTGCCGTTTGTATGGGCGGAGCCGACTCCATCTTCCCAATGTTTGGTGTATTGCACATAGTTAGGCGAAGATGTCGTAGTCCGTCACCGCCACGTTAGGACGGTTCTGGTACTCTTCTATCTCGGTCTTTTTTACCACGGGAGCGGCAAACGTCAATGCCAGCGCGTCGCCTAAATCCGGAGATTTGAGTCCACGTTTTTTCATCATCTTCTTTTGTTCAAGCATCTTTTGCCCGGACGAAAGAAAACTATAATTAGGTCCGGTTAAATCATCAAGTAGGGCTTGATCGTCGGGGATGACTCCGCCTTCCTCTAGCCACTTTTTAATACCAAACCACATTTCTGTTCGCTTGTATCGGTACTCAGTAACGCTTGATGCTGAACCGAAGTTAACCGGTATCGGTGCCAAATGAAGATGGCGCAGATAATCTATAACACCGGTTCCCATACCTACGTCAATAAACACAGCGTCAGCGCTCTCACTCTTCCAGTACTGCGCCACGAGATTGCCAAGATCAATATTGCCAATGTTACGCCCTTCCCAGAGCTTCCATGAGGCCAATCCTTGGCGCTTGAATATTACAGAGCGGTCATCGCCCTCCCAGGCCACGTCAACACCGAGTATGACCGGCTGGAAGATGTAGGCGCCTTGCCCTAACTTACGCTTGCATGCCGCCGATACAAGCTCGCGGGGAATAAGCTGGCTAATCGACGCACGAGGGAATTCGCCAAGGACGCGAACTCGGTACTCATCGCTGTCTTTGCCATATTCCCCTTCCCATTCGGCGATACTGGATTTCGAGACGAGCGGGCTTTGCTCTGCGTTGAGGCAGAAAGTCTTCCACAAGTCAGCGTTACGGTGGTGCGTGTTGTAAGCGTAACCGCTTGTAGCAGTCGGGTTACCGCACAACATCACACGGGCTCCATCGGTTGACAGCGCTCCGCGGGCTACCTCGAACACACTATCGGCCACACCGAAGGCCTCGTCGACTAGAAAGAGCATGTGCTTTGCGTGAAGCCCTTGTAGGGCGTCGGGCTGCTCTGGTCTCGCGGTACGCGCGGTTAAGAACTGGGAAGATTCCTTTCCCACTACTTCCATGCGCATGTTCGACACCACTAGTTGTGATTTTATCCAAGGGTTAGCGCTGTTGATCAATCGGCCAATTTCGGCCATCAATACGTCTCGAAGCTGGTTTGCTGAAGGTGCGGTGGCGGCAGTCTTAGAATCCGTAAAGAGCAAAGTGTGCCAAATAGCAACGATAGCCTCCACGGTGGTTTTACCTACGCCGTGGCCGGCGCGTACGGACACTTTGGCGTTAGGCTTCACGATCTCTCGCAGGATTTCTTCTTGCTGGGGTGTTGGTTTAATATTCAAGGCGGCATGGGCAAACGCCACGATGTCGGTGCGCCAGTGACGAATTTTCTGAAGTAGCTTCTGTTTTACTTCTTCTGGCGATGCAGAAAGGGAACTTTCGTTTGTAGCCTCGCCAGGCGAATCTTCCAAGGAGTCTTGTTTCCTCTTATCCCCTGTTTGCGCGATGGAACCGTTTTGGGTGGTGGGTTCGGAAGCACCCCCCTCTTGCAAGGGGGCGGGGGTATCGGCGGCAAGGGACGCGGCATAGGCTCGCATAAGTTTATCGGCGTTACGCTGCAACGCTTTATTGCCTGGAAAGTTCTTACTTAGAGCAGCGTCCCGCATATACACCTTTGCGGCGTTGTAGGGTATCCGGGTACTTTTGTAAGGTTTTACAATATTTTTACCATTTAAACGAGCTTTAAGCCCTTTTGATTTGTAGCCCTTGGGGTTGGGTAGGTCATTTTCCATGCTATTTCTCGCTGTTCTGTTGTTTGTCAAAGTCTAATAGGGATGCAATACCCAACATTACCGCGCCGCTATGCTCTACCTTTTCGGTGAATGCGGCGATGGATTTGCCGTAAAGCTCGCTAGCCTTTAGCCGCTCGCTGAAGGCGGGTCCGGTTATGTGGTGCTCTTTACCGTCCGGCATCGTTACAGTGTCAACGCTTGGCGCTGTTAAGATGTTTTGCCAGAAGCTTTGTAGGTCTTCTTTCGTGTAAAGTTTTTTCTTGACATCGAGCGGATTTTGATTAAGGGCGGCAATCACTCGCGGCTCTTTGACAATGCGGGCGACAGTTTGCGCGGTCACTGCAACGCCGTCACGCTTCATCGCCTTTACAGTTTGTTTTATATCGCCTGTGTAGTAAGCCAGGATAGCGGCGCGTAGTTGCTTTGATTCAGCACCGTTAACCGTTTTTATTTTTATGCGTTCTTGAGACATATTGGGCAGTAATAGCATAAAAAAATCGCTTGTCAAGGCCGCGGACTAATTTCCAGTCTCAATTAGTTGAGACACAGGGCAATATATTACTAAAATAAATAATTGAAAATAAAAGACGAATCTACTTTACTTTTGTATAAGAACGCCGTATTGTATAGGTATCAAAGGCAATAAAGCCGATGAAAAACGCAAAAATGACAACACAAAATAAATACGCCGAAGCTTGCAAAAAGCTTCTTGAAAAAACAAACGCCGTTGGCTACTTCGAGTCTCAGTGGCTCAAGCACGCAGAAGGTAAAACCGCTGAAGATTATCTCAACGACCTAAAACACGCGCTGGAGCATGCTGACTGTTCTAGCGGCTCAACTCCCGCGAGTGTTTATTATTCCAACATGCGCAAAGAGTTGCAAGATCTCGACGCTGACGCATGGGAAGAGATAAACGACGCGTTAGAGAGACATGCAGAAAATAGCGCGAGAGCCTATGATATGTTAGCTTGTGGTAGCTACAGGCTGGAAAATGCGCTATGGCTTGCTTACGAGTTCTTCGCGTTTGAGCTACTTTCGCGCATTGAAGATATCACGGCGGAAGAATTGGAAAGTGAGGCAGCCAATGTCTAACATATTTAAAAAGATACAAGCTGTTACCGGATTAAGCGTCGAGGCCCACACCTCGCGTTTTTCCGGTGAGTTTTCGTATGTCGTCAACGGCAAACACTATTTTGCGTGCGATGACATCTTTGACGCGCTGTGGTACGCGGCGGCGACTGATAAAATAGTACATGGAGCGCTTACAAAGCCCGTACTGTTTAAGTTAGGAGTTTTGAAGGCTTCATGCATAATAGAAAGTGAGTCGGCTAATGTCTAACACTCTACGCTTTGACGCTAGGAGTGTGTACGGCCGCGTAGTTTATTACCCGGCCAACGCCGAAGCAATGGCAATTTGCAAGGTTGCCGGGCTTAAGACACTGGACACTTACAAACTCAATACGCTAAATTCTGTTTTTCAAGTTGAAGTAACAGAGCGCGCTTTGGAAGGGGCCGGGTATGTCTAAAATCACCTTCAAAGTAAAAACGCATAGCGGCGAAGAAGAGCGTACAGGCAAACTTGTAGCGCATCCGCTTTTCCCGGGGATTGAGTTTGTCCTACATAGGCCGCTAGTGGGTAAAGAAGATAGTGGATGGAGCCTCGCTCATTATGCCAGCGGGTATTTAGTGGGCAGTTCAATCAGCACGCAAGCGGCCGCGCTGGAAAGTCTAACGCAACATGTCGCGCGCAACTGTAAGAGACTAAATCAGTCACAAGAGGAAGTTTTAAAACTCATGCGCGGGGGGATGGCCCAAGCCGAAGTTATAAACTCCCGGGAGGCCTCAACATGCGCCTGATAATAGATAATGCGCGGGTAAGCCATAGTAACGGCCAGACCGCAAATAAACCTAAGGGATTGACCAAAGAGCAACGCAAAACATTGGCGCAAGTCGCGCTATTTGCAGCACTGTTAGAGGGGTTGTTAAAGTGAAAAAGTTCTTGGTAAAACGCGCCGTGACTCAAACGGCAATGGTGGAAGCAAACTCACCCGAAGAAGCGGTGCAAGTCACTATGAGCTGGAGTTTTTGGCAACGAATAAAAGAAAGGTCTAGTATCGAAGTAAAAGAGGCCATAAACGAAAGCGCGACGTCATGAAAATATCCCTTATAACCCTAGCCGCCTTTGCGGCGGCGGGGTCCCTTTTTGCGTATACTGAACGTGAGCTGCTGGCCGCTACTCTCTCGCTTGAGGCCGCAAATCAAGGCCGGGTAGGCCGCGAAGCTGTGGCGAATGTAGTAATAAACAGGGCTAAGGCACGCGGGCAAAGCGTTGAGCAAATTTTACTAGCACGCGCTCAATTCTCGAGCCTCAAGGCGGGCCCTAGCGCGTCAATAGCCAAAGCGAGAGAGCACCGCAACTTTAAAACGGTGTGGAGTTGCTCTTATGACATAGCGGGCAAAGCCATAGCCGGGCAGCTACGTGACCGCACAAACGGCGCTCAGTATTTTGAAAATATAGGCGCCTATGGTAGGCCAAAGCATTACCGTGCGGGCGGCGTAACGATAAAAAATCAGTATTTTTGGCGATGAACTCACTTAAAAAAGTTTTAATGGACTCACGATCAACGCAAAAAATCGTGAATGACACCGTGCGACGGCTAACGCTAAGGATACAGCGCGACCTTGTAAAAATGCAAAACTATACAACTCTATCAAAAGAGGTATGCCTGGAAATTCTCGAAGCGGCGGCCGTTACCACTATCAACAGAATAAGAAAAGCCAAAGACATAAGAGAGGGGGCAAGCCCTTGGCTGAAAATAACAGTGGAGGCGATTGAGGATGACGATAAAGGATGAGTTCACAAACCTGCCGATAACTAAGCAGCATAAGTACTGGCTAAGAGCTCAAAAGAAGGCGGGGCGTGTTAACATACCAAAGCGGCTGCCCAAAAAACCACCTGTAGTTCTGTGGGAATTTAAATAACCATGCACAATAAAAATACCCGGCGAAAAATAGAACGTTGGCGCAAAAACTCAATACAGTTTTGCCAAGAAGCTTTAGGCTTGAAGCTTACTTTCACCGAAAAACTCTTTCTTCGCGAAATTGATAAAAGGCAAACTAGAAATAAAACCTCTTAGGTTTTATCAGCTTTTACCAATTTGTCAACGCCAAAACGCCCGTTTATTTTCATCAATTTTTAAAATAGACTTGGACGGCGCAAAATTCAATTCCCGAGATTAGTCTCAACTACTTGAGACAAAAGGCAAATTTTACACAATAAACTGGGTTTAATCCCCAAAAACAACCTTTTTTTCCAGCTCCCGTAGTTTTTGGAGTATAACCATCAGATCAGATGCCCTCATAGAGACCGTCCAAGGGGTCCTATTCCTCCGATGAGCCACGACAGGTACCTGAGTAGCACCCCCATCCCTAATCGCCTGTTCTAGGGCCTTATAAACGTTCAAATTTTCGACGCGCTTCACTTCAAAGTGAAATTTGCCTAAATTATGGACAACATCGGGGCTATCTGTGCCACCGCTAAACTGCTGTCCGCGCCTCGCCTCAACGCCGAAACCCCGGAGAAACTCCGCAAACTCCCGTTCTCCGGCTTTTCCCTTTTGACAACCATTAATCGCCATACCCACGCCCCAACTTCTGCAATTCCTCTTTAGTTTTCGGCTTAAGCGGCGTATTCGCCGCTGCGGCTTGACCCCCGAAGTCGCTGCGCACTTCCGCTTCACGGTACAGCGCCTGAATCAACTCTCCTTCCACCACCACCGGTCCGCCGGCGGGCTTGTAATTGTCTTCAACAAACGGCGTAATCGCTTTCACAAGCGCCTTTGACGTCTTCGCTGTAACGACGAGGTAGGATGGGGGAATGTAAGCCATACCTCGCCATTATCGCAATCCTCCCGGGCCTGTAAAGGCCAAATCCAACAGGCCCTCGACTCAAACTGGGCCAACGAAAACCTCCAACCAGCCAAAGCGGCTCCCAAATTTCTTTTTTTTATTTTTTAGGCCAAGG
>Ga0209087_1000156_pt1 | contig 42678 bp, 39 predicted proteins | sample S_130805_EF_Meta_FD_187321 | JGI IMG/M metagenome (GOLD analysis project Ga0209087, IMG submission 187321) | Freshwater microbial communities from Lake Simoncouche, Canada to study carbon cycling - S_130805_EF_MetaG (SPAdes) (version 2) | ecosystem: Environmental > Aquatic > Freshwater > Lake ... | reverse complement strand
GTATGACTAGTATGGCTACTCCTATGGCTACGCCTATGGCAATGGCTACGCCTATAGCCGCGTTAGCAGAATCTCTTATAAATACCACGCCCTAATAAATGAATCAAGAAGCTCTTGCACATAATGTCCGTGGATGGGTGCACTATGATAATTTAACTACCACACTTCAGAAACAAGTGACAAATGCTCGCAAACAACGCGATTCATATGAGGAGCAAATTGGCGGATTATTAAAAGAATATCAAATGCCAAATGCCGTAATACAAATCTCCGGTGGTCAATTACAGTTACAAGAAGAAAAGGTAACCCCTGGTTTAACAATGAAGGCACTTCACGAATCGACTCTCTCTTTTTTTAAGGCCCGCCCTGAATTTCCAAATCCCGAAAAACTCACTAAGGAATACCTAGAGCATATTAAACTACAGCGTGGCGGTGCATCTACCACGTCGCTACGACTCAAAAAATTGAAAGGGCCGTCACCCGTATAATAAGCACACGAGTATCTATATATTCTAGTATGGCATCTGTTAGCTTTACTAACTGGAAGCAGCAGATCGTATATGTGGGCAAGGGCACTAATGAGGGAACCATGGAAGAAGCAGTTCTGCACTTCTTCTATGATGGCCTAAGCCAATTGATTAAGCGTGTCGGCTACAAGTGGAATACTAATGAGCAGCTCATTTCCAGGAAGTTCCTTCAACTCTGTTATATGATTGATACGACTAGGCGTGATGCTGACAAGTATTCCTTGCAGGGACCAGAGCCAGGGCATCGTGATTTTAAGGAGGATCGTGATACCTTTGAGTTTACCCTTGATACCTTTGCCTTCAATGATTTCCTGGAGGAGTGGTCGCATTGTTCTGTAGTCGGAACGGCATTTGACTACTTGTTTAAGGAGTTCTGTTATTGCTGGATTGATGTTACTGCTGGACCACCTGGCGCAATGACCCAGAAAATTCTGGAAGCCGATGAGGAGGATGAGGGTGAGGAGGAGGTGGTGACAACGGAGATTCTTTCTAGGAGGAACTGGTCACTGTATTAGATTTAGGGTAATTATTCAAGGGTGAGTGGTTCGCTTTTTTCTAAAAGCTATTTTTGGTTCGCTTTTTTTAAAAAAGCGTAAAGCGTAAAGCGTTTAGGACCCCCAGTGCTCCTTATTGAATGGAAGGATGCCTAAGCTATCAGAACCCTCCTTAAATCTCAGAACCTTCTTCTCAAATTCAATGCCAGATGCTGTTAGTGGGCGTGTAGATCCAGACGCAATGGCATTTGCATCATGCTGGCTCTGAGATGGCTTCTTTCCTACACATGTTACGCCAAATTTCAGCTCAGGATTATCAAAGAATCCTCCATTCACACCTGGCTTTCCACATACCCCCTTCTGGTCGTCTGGCCCCTCCTGCAGTTCCTCATAGCTTGACTTCTGTGTAGGATATATTGCCATCTGGCCCTTTACCCATCCATAGTTACACCAATCGGCACCCTTTTGCCATGCCTGCTTCACCTGGTCATATGTTGCTAGCTCAGCACCAAGAGCCTTGCATAGAGGTGCAGCATCATAGTAGGTATAGTCATTCTTGCTTACTGTAAAGACTTCCTTGGCCGGAGGAAGCAGTTTATCTACTACTTTTTCCATTCCACTACGTTGTGTAGTTGCATCATCCTGTGGGGGAACAGGTAGAGCAGTTGGAATATCTGTCTGCTTTACTTCAGGTGGTCCACCATTTCCAGTGAGCCATAGATTTAATTGATCTGTCATGGATTCAATCGCATCTGAAAAGTAACTGTAATAATAGTAAAATAAGAAGAGAGCTAACACAAAGAATCCCATAAACCACATTAGAGGTGTATTCATACTGGAAGGTGTAGCAGATGTGCCAAAAAGGGAACTTGACTTAGTTAGATTTCTAACTGAATTTGTTGGCAAGGCAACTAGACTATTCATTCTTTGAACCGTGCTGTTCATATCTATTTCAAGTTATTATAAAATATCAAGATTTGATACTTTATAATGACATATATGGCCTGTCTTTTTCTTTATAGGGAATCCTCAGGCGTTGTGCGATTACCACCACGGGTCGCAATTACCTGGCGCTGGTCAGGAGTCGTGCAGACACAACCACCGTCGCAGGCAAAGGAAGAAGGGCAGCACTCGGGCTTGCATTGGTTATTCTTGAACATGAAGAGGGAATCGGGGCCGGGCTGAAACGCAGGGCCATTCAGAGGCTCATTGGGAGTATTACACTTCCACTTGCTTACTCCATCCGGACAGGTTAGGCTTACTCCATCAAAGGGTCCCATCTTTGCATAGGAATTCTTGGCGCCGCCGGCATTTTCCAGGTAATAGGATACAAATCCATCCTGAGTTGCACCTCTTATTAGGCTGCTGCTGGAAACTAGCATTGCGGCAATTACTAAGAGAATCATTCCGCCTAGAAACATTAACTGCTTCATCTTCTTCTTTGTCCGCATCTTTTTTATTTGGTATGACCCTTTGACTTTCTAGTCTGAAGAGGGTTACTGTGCCTTCTTCTCAAGAAGGGTTTCGGCGGAGCCTAATCCTTCTTCTCAAGAAGGGTTTCGGCGGAGCCTAATCCTTCTTCTCAAGAAGGGTTTCGACCCGGGCATGAGATTCAAGTATCTGCTCAGAACCAACCTCAGTAAAATCGCGCACAATGTGTTCACTAGATGAATTTATCTGTAGCCTAAAACTCCCTGATTCCGTAATAAATTGTAGTCCCGTCCATGTCACATTCTCTATTAAACCGCGCGGATGTGTCCATGTTCCATTGCGATTTAGAAACCAAAGGCCATCTGTTATACGATTATCCTGCTTTCCAATTGCAGTGTGAACGGTGCGCTCACAAATTCCAGTAACCCTTGTCCAGCCAATATGATCACGAATTTGATCACCTACCTTTACCTCTCGCAGACAACGCCAGCCACCCTGGTGAATGAAGACTTTCAGGCAAGGATCTAAGCATGGAGCAGATGTGGGAACCATTGAATTATTATTGTGTGCACCGTTTAAGACGTAGTCACTATTTAAGATTCCATTTGCCACGGTGTCCCAGGCCGCCTCGGCTTCTCTGGAATCTGGAATCTCATCCCAATCTAAGAATCGCAACGGCCCTTGGAGGCCCATAACTGGAATTTCACGCTTATTTGTAATAAGAGTCCATAGGGTGGGTTCTCTTAGTAGAGATTGAACCGCTCTCGGATGGTCTTTCACATATATGACTTCACCCTCGTGATACAGGCAATGATATCCGCTAACTAAGATGCCATCTATGTTATAAAGTTTCTCTCCAGGGACTTTGACAACTGCTTGAACTAGAATACCATCATGCAATATATCTCCTGGTTTCAATCCACTTATGGGCTGTAGATCACCATTCTTTAGTATAACAGGAGTATCTCGCGCGAAACAAAATACGGCACCCATTGGCCCAGTAGATCCTGGTAGTGCAGTTTCAATTCCCGCAACTGTTATAAGAACTATAACTAGGAAGGGTAGAATTGGTAGAAAAAAGATAAATGCAAGGCCCATTAAAATATAAAGAACAATCATAATTACTTTTATTATAAAATCAATAGAATTCATAAATACAGTTTGCATCGAAATCGCCATAAAAAGAGAAGCAACTGCAGTGGCAGCCGCTTTTTTCATTGCCATGTATAAGTGTTGAAATATTCTGGAAGCGAGTGAGCCAATTCCCTTAAATTTTGCAAAAAATTTAGTCATTAGTGTAGAAAATGGTGAATAGATTGATTGTAATGTAATTCGCTGAACCTTGAATACTTCTGTTAGAATATCAGTTGCACCCACTTGTTTTTCTAGGACCCCAAATAGACTGCCAAAAATAGATTTTAAATAATTTGTTGATTTCGATGAAATACAGAAATTAAAATTATCCGCCGCAAATTCTGAAGATGTGCGCGAATCAGTTTCTGGTTTATACATGAAGGATGCCAGTAGAACATCAAAGTCGCAGCGGCGTTCAGACCAATGAGTCATTACATCTTTTCGTGAAGAATCTCCAAATATAATTAATAGTCCAAATAATAATGCTAAATTAAGAATTACAAAGAGGTATTTTGCCTCCATCTATTGTAACTTAGCATTATCATATTTTAAGCTGCAGCGTATACCTACCTTACTAAGGCCTCTGCATAGAGTTTCTTCGTATCTGGACTATATACTTCCATGGCATCGCGTATAATGAATCCACCTTGTATCTCATATTTAGCACCGGGATAAACAAACAATGCAATTACTTCGGTTGGACCTGATATGGCATCAGGAAGCATCGAATATGCTCGTGACCACTCACTCTTTGTGGTATCCCATATGAGTGCACCTCGTGCAATGCGCTGAGTATTAGAAAGCCTTGAGAAATTGCTTATCTGAGAAACTTGTATTCCAACAACCGTGTCGTGCTCAGTTATTTTCTCGCCGAGCTTAATGTCATACAGGGGTTTGAAACCGGCTAACGTCTTAACCATCGTTGCCGATGGGCAACCTATCTCATAAGAAATATCTGGATGCGGTGTTGGCCTTCTTCGCCCATTAACTGCTGTGTCAACCCAAGCCTGGGTCTCAGCATTTGCTTCATCAGTCTCATCATAGTCCGCAAACATATAGTCACCGATTGGTAACATATGATCGTGGGTTGTTAGACAAATGAGTGGTCTTTCTGGGCCACCTGACCAAGGTTCGGCAACCCTGGCATCAGGGTGATCCTTGGCCATTATCCAGGAGCCATTGAGTTTTACAAAGTGATTTGAGCTTACTAGGATCCCTGAGCCTAACTCAACCATTGTCTGTCCTGTTGCGGCGAATTTATAGATTGTCTCGACCCTGTGCCCCCCTTGAAGAATATCATTCACCAAGACATCCGATATAGGAATTTCCTCACCTGATTCTAGAAGCACAGGTTGTTCTGGGGGAAAGCAAAATGTATCAATGAATTTGAAGATAAAGCTGTCTCCGAAATTTTGTATGCCCGTAAGTGCTGAGATTCCCATATAGACAACCGCAAACATTGTTCCATAGATACGATACATCATTGCCTTCATTCTTCCTGCAGTAAGTTTTACACGACCCATAAGGGCAGTCATACGAGCCTTAAATTCACTTATAATCTTAATAATTCCTCCAACTAGAGTTGCAAGCATAACACGAAACGAATTTGCAGAATCCATTAGGTTTGATAGGACATTAGTAAATCCGAACATGCCAGATGCAAATGGTCCAGTTATACCCTTTGTGCTATCTTGGATTTTCTGTTGAAGGCAGAATTCGAAATTCTCATTAATACTTTTTCCAAATAACCCAGCAAAAGGCATATATTGTGGCTGGCATCGATATTTTGACCAGTTATTTCTAATTTCAGAAATATCAGAAAACATTTCAATTAATAAAAATATTCCAATAGCTATAGCTATTAAGAAAAATGCTAAAATATAAGGTATTGGATATTTTTCTTCAATAACAGGGGCTGTGGTTCTTGTAGAATCCATAGCTCTTCTTATTTTCAAGGTATAGTATAATTCAGAGATGAGATACGCTTTATTCCATATCACATGTGTAATTCATAGTTATTTCTTACCCAATCACGATCCTCCTTAAAGACTCGTGCAGCCTTAGGAACTCTGTATTTAGAAAGTTTTGCAATAATGTCTAACTTGTGATAAACACCTAGAGCTCCAAATTCTTTAATTGCCTCTTTAAGGGCGTCATGTCTTTCCTTGCGATCTTTAATATATACATATCCATGCTTCTTTAATTCACCTTTTCTCAGATATCCAATAACCTTATCGGGAGCCGGAGCTTTTACCTTGGGGTCACCTCTATCTTTTATACAGCTGGCTTTAACATATACTGATTTCTTTCCAGGTTTAATATGATATTCTTTGCCAGAATGTTTCTTTACAGTGTAACCTTTCTGCATTACAGTTGAACCAAACCTTCTTACATATCCCTTGCGTGAAACTTGTCCTGGTGGGCAGTGAAGGGATTTATTAGGCGACTTACCAATAGCTTCTAGTCTGGCATTTTGTCTATGCTTCATACGTTGTGTGAAATGTTTTCTGGTTTCTGCATATACTGTCTGTGCTTTTACGCATCTGGGAGGAACCCGATGACCAAGTTTTGATGTGTAGGAATTGCGTTTGTGGAACCCTGGTGGGCATCCTTTTTGTTCATCAAAGGGAAGTGACCCGCCCATATCTACAATGGCGTTTCATTTCTTAATTCAGCTTCATGTTTTGGGCTTTTGTTAAAGTGATTAATCGTAAAGGATTGTTGAAGGCAATCTAGTATTTCTGCACGGATTGCCATATTCCGTATGCACTCCATAAGTTCATCTGGCCAATGTAATGCTGTTAGGGCTTCAGTATTTTCATCTGTAATTGCTCTACTTAACTTTTGTGCTAGTTCTTCCAGGTTACTTTTATATGCAAAAAGCTCTTCAGGATTTTCAGTTGTGCTAGACTCTTGAGAATATATATTTTTTTCATATGCTTCCCTTTTAGTCTTAGCAATCCATTCATTTAGTTTTGCAATACATGCATCTTCTTCCATCAATTCTATGTTACCCGTAGTATTTTAACGACCCTTTCTAAACGAAAAATATACTGCAAGAAAACCTAGCAGTAGTAAACCAACATAACCACGTATATTATTTGAAGGATTGAAATTTGCAGCTGATTTTCCTAGGCGAACCTTAAATCCCTCTTTCTTACATGCCTCTGTTCCAAGAATCCATGGACTGTAGAGCTCATTACGAAACCCTTCGTTTAATGATGGAGGTGGATCATAGAGTGTATCTGCTTTTATCTGATCGGAAGAAGCCTGAATTCGTAAGCCTAGAGATGCTACAGAGTTGGGATCTTGAAACGCCCGTGGGTTTCCGGAAGAAGCGTCTAATACAGGGATACTCGATACTTGAGGATTAAATGGTTTTTTTGGTGGAAATGACATATCTATTATCGTGCGGGATTTTTCTAGTTCTTGATTTCTTTTACAAATAAGATGAATAAGGTTGGCATGGATCCTACGTCAGTTAAGCAGCTATCTGAGAAGGCGGCTACTGAACCCACCCGCTTCAATGCGACTGAGAGATCCGCTTTTATTAAGGATCATATCCTTAAGATTGGCAAGATGCTACAGGATAAGCACAGTATTGATGATGTGAAGGCAGTATTTCCTGAATTCTGCGAACAGTATCCCAATATTCTGGAGATGATTACTAGACCAGAGGGTTACGACCATCAGTCTCTTAATTTAATGATTAGAATGCTGGAAAAGATGGGTGCAGGCGCTGCATCTCAGCATGAAGCGTCTATCCAGGTGGGCCAGCATCTTCTAAATGCCTATGTGAAGCCACAATTAAATTCCACGGAATAGGATTTGTCTTATTTACCAAGGCAGACCCTAGGCCAAGGTTGCGAGTTGGAATCTGAAATTGTTTACACCATTGCACGGAATGATCTTGGATTTGTGACCATTGGATTTCTGAATTAGAATTCCATTCCTCCTTGTGTGAGATTGCATAATCTAATGCTGCAACTTGTTCGTCCATGAAATATGTAATAAGACTGGTAATATCTGAAGAAATGTCCTTAGGAATTTCTGTAAAAATGGAAGTCATGTGCTTGAATCCGCAAGCATATGCGTTTCGTATTTCTACCAGCGTCTTAAAAATCCAGCCTGGGGCAATTTTATATCCGCGGCCGAGAAAGTATTTCTCTGCATTACAGGGTCTACTCAGACCTGGCTTATATAGCGTCCAATGATCAAAACATGATGCTAGTAGTGCAATTAAATCAGTCGTTGCTCTCGATTCAGTGTCGAATATTTTGAGAACAAAGTCACCACCGCGTGAAAGGGTTTGTAGGCCAATAAGAACAGAGGATATAAGAAGAGGAAGAACTTCCTCCTCCTGAGTTCCATAATGCTCACTGAAATCAAAGCCTCCATCTGCAGTGAATATCTGGCACTTGGCGCGTGTCTTTTCCAGAAAGGCTCCTTGATTTATTGGCACTAAGATATCGCCTGTATCATCGGCGCCATATTCGATATTTACCATTGGTGATTTCTTTAGAAAATGATAGGCTCGTTTCCATCCTGGGATATTTGTCTTTGTTGGTCTCAAGGTCATTGCCCACGCATGTTCAACTGTGAATGATTGTTTGGATGATAAATAAATGAGTGCTTCTATAAATCCACCAGGCCCCTCACACACATGGGCTGATTTTAGTCCAGACTTATTGTTCGTATGTCTTTTAAAAAAATCCATAACTGTGAGAATTTCTACCATCTTGAAAAAGGATCGACTCAGAGGCTTGAGGCTGCAAATGGATTGAGGAATTCGCGGATCTTGGCTCTGTGAAAATACTAATTCATAGGGATTTGATGTGCGTTTTAAGAATTCCCATTCTTCATTCTTGTCTAGGACTTCAATGGCCTGTTTCAAAGTATCTAGCCTAGTTGTTTGCCTGGATTCTTTCTCATCCTTCCACTCGGGATTTGGCCCAGATATCCAGTTTATAGAAACTCCGTCTTTTTTAGGCCACGATAGCCATTTGACATGTTTCCATGGGGGTTTTACTGTAGGCCAAGACATACTTGTATTTATTGGGGTCCTTTTAGCCCTTCGCTTGCTAAAGGGTTTAGCCCTGCTTTACAGGGTTTAGCCCTGCTTTACAGGGTTTAGCCCTGCTTTACAGGGTTTAGCCCTGCTTTACAGGGTTTAGCCCTGCTTTACAGGGTTTAGCCCTGCTTTACAGGGTGGAGCCCTTAGCTTCACAAATATCTTTCCTTAGTATTAACATACGCCATCCACTCCTTTAATATAACCTTATGCTCTTTAGAACAAACAGTTGTTATTATTTGTGGCATATAGACCGTAGTATATTGGTCAATTATTACCTTAAATATAGAGCGGCATGCATCACCATCTGTATAATACATATCTACAGGCCCAATTGGCTCAACACTTATTGGAATATTACCAAAACGCTCTTGCAAGTTTGCCTCATGTCTTTTGTAAGTGAGAAAGGTCATTGGATTTCTATATTTAATAGAGAAATCTAATGATTATTTATATACGTGCTTACACTAGAGGATAAGAAGGATCCATCTGAATACCACACTGTCCCTGGTTACCATTGTAGCTCGGACCACGTCCTAGCAGCACATAGCCTCCCTGACCCCACGTGGCACCCCAGGAGTTCTTTACCTTGTAGTAATCCAGACCACCCTGAGTGCCATAGCCCACTAGAAGAACACCGTGATCCAGACTGGTTCCACACGGCTTCGTTAGAACACCGGAAGAATAGAACTGAAATGCATTCTGATCAGCCTCAATGGCCACTGCGACCGGTTGCTGCACAACGGCCGTCATCAGAGCCAGCTGGGAATTCGTAGGCACATCAGTGAAACCAGTGGCTCTCACTGCCACAGGAAGCCCCTTGGCCTTGCAGGCATTGGGTCCCGTGGCAGTGTAAGGATACGCAGCCTCCGTGGTCAGACCATTTGCCATTGCATACTGGAAGGCATAATCCATCAGTCCACCGTTACATCCCTGATTCCCCTGGCTCGTTGAGCAATCGACCAGCTGCTGCTCAGATAGATTTGTTAGAACGCGGCGCTTGACAAACCATGCACCCTCCAGGGCACCAGTTGCCGAGAAAGACCAGCAGGATCCACACTGGCCCTGGTTCTTTACAGGAGTTACCGCACCCTTGGTCGTCCAATCCACTGATGCAGGTAGGGCAGAGTAATTACCATTAAGAAGGGTCCAGTTATAATTCTTCTGGCGCAGATGGGTGGCATTGTTGTAACCGCCATTTAGATATCTCGCCACAAACTCAGACTTGGACATATCAGCAAACTGGTTTACTGCCATGGTCCACGTGTTCGCCCTGGAATTGTGTCTGGCAATCTTTCTGACATTGCGATCATACATAGACTCACGATAGTCGCGCTCAGTTGCAGAGAGATACTCCTTACCATAGAAGGCCTGCCACTGCTGGAAGGTAGGATAGGGACTCGATACTAGACTGGTATGATAGTTGCTTAGGCTATTGATATAATTGCTAGAATGGGTAAAATTATATGCATATACATCTAGAGGCAGAGAAAGAAGTGTAAGAACAGAAAAAAGAGAGATCATCTCGTATATATAATGTATGCCCTAGATTTTTAGGCCCTACTTCACTGCAGCGGCTACTCTAGAACATTGAACACCACATCAGGCTCCTCCAAATCCACATCGCCGTCAGGCATCACTGCATTCATACGTAGGCGCACCGCATTGCACCGCTCATCACCCATGTTCGCCAGCTCCTCTGCAATATCATCATCATCCAGGTCCTCCACATCCTCCTCGTCCAGATCCGCCACGGGGGGTAGACCCTTCTGTAGCCTCAGCAGTGCGGCCTCATCCAGAAGCAGCTGCGAGAATGTGGTGCCGCCATTCATTGTCTGGCCAGTCATGATCTTGGCGCTGACACCAGTCACAGGATCCATCTCACCAAAGAGAGCTGCACGCAGCAAGATTTTCTCCGTCTCCTCAAAGGAAGCCTTGGCCAGAGGGCCAATATTATTCTTATTGATACCATAGCGGTCAACTGACATCAGTCGACCATTACGAGTCATGCTATCAATGAGTAGGCCTAGGTGTCTGTAATTCACACCTGCATCCGCAAACAGTGACTCAATCTCCGTCAGCAGAATATTACGCCCAGCCTCAATACCCAGGACATCCATGACGTCGTGGACATTAGTGGTGTAGAGTCGTGTAGGGTCCACTGCGGGGTGATTCATCACCTCGATAAAGTTGCTACCATCCGTGTCAATTAGATATTCAGACACCTTGGTAGGCTTACCCTCCACAAGCTCCACGCGGTTCTCTGACTTGCTGAAGGAAGCAGCCTTGATGCCAGGAACACCGCGAATTGCAACAGTCATCAGAAGTCGTGCCTGGAACTTCTTGAAATTTGTGTAGTCGTCGGTATCAGTATCAATTCCGCGGTCTAGGCGAATACGCATAATGAGCTTCTGGGAATTGAAGTCCGTGTAGATCATGCCAATCGTATTATTGAACTTCTCATTCAGCACAAAGGCCACGTCATCCATCGTAATATTGCGGTTGAACATGGCCTCCTTGTTGAATTCCATACGCAGCATCCATTTGCTGAATGGCTCTACAGTCCCTTCGCCTTGCTGAGCTTCTGCAGGGCTAGAACCAGCACCTCCTGCTGGTCCTCCGCTAGTAGCTCCGCTAGTAGCCCCGCTAATACCAAGCTCCCTCTGCTCGAACATCTTGTAAAAGGCGATCAGGCTCCTGTCCTCAGGGACCACCGTCTCATCATCCTTCGGGTCATAGTATAGACCCACTGTCGTAACAATGTCACGGAGCATAGTGAGCTCCAGGTCCTGAATGACCTCGCGCGCCTTCTCCTTATCCTCGCGGAACTCGGGCTTCAGAGCAATATTCAGCGAGGTCGCCTTGGGTGCCTTGGTCACCTTGAATACCTCCTTGAGACGAGGAACACCACGCGTCATACCTGACTTGGCAGCCACTCCTGCCAAGTGGAACGTATTCAGAGTCATCTGCGTAGCAGGCTCGCCAATTGACTGGGCCGCAATAATACCCACCTGCTCTCCTGGCTGCGCCCAGGAAGACCAGTTCTTCAGAAGAATCTGCTCAACCAGTGCATTAAATGCTACCTTAGTTAGACGGTGCTTCACAATGGAGCTATGAGGTCCAAGGTAGAAACGAAGCATGGCTCCCCACATCTTGTGAAAGGGCAGAGTGCGTGCCTGTAGGTCCTTCAGACGCTCAATCACATACTCGGGAGTGAGATCAGTCTTAGCAGTTGCCTGGATTGCAAACTTAATCTTCAAGTTCATGACCATGCGATCCAGATTCATGGGACCCATTAGACTCTTGGAGCGCCCATTACGGAAGACCCCATTCACCAGCATGTTGCGGTCAGCAATTACCTGGTCCACCAGCCCATTAATCATCTCCGCATTCTCAGAGCGTCCAGCATCATCAGTGAGAATCTCCTCCCACTTGATTCCCTGGAGACCAACCAGCTTTCTGATTTCCTCGTCACTCATGGAATGAATGGGGAGACCAAGAACTTCCACCTTCGTGCAGCTAATGCCATCCTCACCATAGTGGAACTGCACAATTCCACCACGCGCATCACGCACTGTGCCATCATGCTGCGTCACCAGATCCTCCATGGCCTTCACCATCTGTCTCTGAATGTAACCAGTCTCTGCGGTCTTCACTGCCGTGTCAATGAGACCCTCACGACCTGACATGGCATGAAAGAAGAACTCCTGAGGCGTCAGGCCCTTTACGAAACTGTTCTCCACGAAACCACGTGCCTCTGCACCGTCATCGAACTTCTTGTAGTGAGGTAGTGTGCGGTCAGTGAAGCCAAAGGGAATACGACGACCCTCGATATTCTGCTGACCAACGCAGGCCACCATCTGCGAAACGTTAATCGTCGATCCCTTGGAACCCGCCTTTAACATGCTGATCAGACGGTTCTCCTGGGCAAGTGCCTTCTGACCCAGCTTACCCAGCTCCTCAATGGCCTTATTCAGCTTACCGAAGACCTGTCCCTCAAACTCATCCTGATTGGAGCGACCAGTATTATTATCAAAGACGTCCATGTGCACCTGGAGAACAATCTCGTCAATCTCCTTCTTGCGTGCCTGAACAATGTCATTCATGCGAGAAAGGGTCTCATCATCAGCCACTAGATCTGAGAGACCGATGCTGAAGCCGCTCATGATCAGATAAGCCTCAATGGTGCTCTGAACAGAGTCAATGAGATTTACTGCTGCCTGAGCACCAAAGTCATTGAACGTAGTATGGACCACACCTACACCTGTCTTGTTCAGGATATCGTCGTCCACGATACCGGCACCCTGAATCATTCCATCACGGATTTTTACGGAATTATTGGGATTAGAGTCCTCATCGAAGAACTTGTTCTTCAGGTCGGCATTGATGGGCGGTAGTAGATTGCCGAGGACCTGCTGACCTGACCAGCGCGCGGCACCACCCACAATCTGTGGCTCAGGCAGATTTCCATCAAACCGCTTATTCCACATCATCAGATTCATATATTCACGGCGGGTAAAGGTGTCTCCCTGCTTCGTAATACGATATGACCCTAGCAGAGCATCCTGAACCACCTTGATCACTGGCTTCTGGTGCCTGGGTGAAATCATCTGGTAGGGAACCGCGGCAATATCCTGCAGCTCCTGGATTGCCTCAGAGCTCTGAGGAATATGGGCATTCATCTCATCACCGTCAAAATCCGCATTGTAGGGTGCCACTGCAGAAACGTTGAGGCGGAAGGTATTGTAGGGTAAGACACGAACACGGTGACCCATCATGGACATTCTGTGGAGCGTAGGCTGTCTGTTGAAGAGAACCATGTCGCCATCCATCAGATGCCTATTCACAAGATCACCACTGTAGAGCACAATCTCCTTAGTATTCACGTGAGCGAGGGAAATCATGCGGCCATCAGCGCGCACCAGAGTCTTAGCGCCAGGATAGGTTGCGGTGCCATTCTGAACCAGCTTATAGAGCTTGTCACGATTGTAGTCAGTGACGCGCTCAGGCACAGTCAGATTCATGGCAATCTTGATAGGAACACCCAGCTCTGCAATAGAGATATTCGGGTCAGGCGTGATAACTGAGCGTGCTGAGAACTCTACGCGCTTACCCTGCAAATTATAACGGATACGACCCTCCTTGGAACCAAGACGCTGCTGGATTGACTTTAGTGGGCGACCACCGCGCTGGGCAGATGGTGCAACACCAGGAATCTGGTTATCCACCAGGGTGGCAATGTGATACTGCAACACGTTAGTCAGCTCATCAATGTAGCCCTTATTCGCCTTGGACCCCTCGGCATCCATCTTGGCCAGGAGCATCTTATTTGTCTTGATGATCTCAAAGAGCTTGTGGGTCAAGTCATCCTCTGAGCGCTGGTTATTCTCCTGGACGACGGAAGGTCGCACCTGAGGAGGAGGGATTGCGAGAACTGAGCAAATCATCCAATCAGGGCGGCACCAACGAGGGTTGAATCCCATAAAGGCCACGTCCTCGTCGGTGATGCGGCGAAAGAGGCGCTGCACGTATTCCACTTCCAGAGCCTGCTTCATTGGCTCATGTTTCACATCGGTTCCACTTCCCTTATCTGCACCTTGCACACCTTCCCACTCGGCCACAATGCGTGCAATCCCCTCGCGCTTGTAGCGGTCAGGCTGCCTGGAGCCACATCCATCCTCAGTCTCCTGGCCGCAACGGGAAATATTGCTGGACGCCTCCATGAGCTCCTTCCAGCGACCCTCACCCTTCTTGAGCTTGATGGAAGTGCGCATTTCCTTGTCCACAAGAAGCTTAGAGCATGATACGCAGATGCAACTGAGAACATTTAGAATCATAGGGAGGAACTGGATATAGTATACTGGACGACCGAGCCTGTAGTGACCAAAGTGACCAGGGCAGTTATTGTTGGATTGGCCACACGAACGGCACTGCTTACCATTCTCCAGAACACCCATACGAGGATCAAAGAGTCCACCGATCTTTGGCTCATTTCCCTCATAGGTATTATTGGAAGTGATCTCAACCACGGATCGTTTCTCAATCTCATCGGGCGAGAAAATACTGAATTGGATGCCCAGAATGGGTTCAATTTCAGATGAGGACGGCATCTCTGAGGTTATGTGTGTTCTTTTCTAAGCCGGGAATTTGCATCAATTTTTGGCCTTACTTTGAACTATAGCAATAAAGTAATTTATTATTATGGTCTAAAAACCCCACTAAATATAGTATAGTATGCCTAAGCTAACAAAAGTAAATTCAGTCCATGAATTTATAGAACAAGACACAGAACAAGGAATTGAACGGACCTATATATATTATAATAAGCCATCTACGCATTTACATACCATGAAGCAAGAAGTCGATGTATTGCACACTCCTAAGTGGGGGAAAATGCTTTTCTTAGATGGATGTCTTCAGAGCACAACAATGGATGAAGTCATCTATCACAACGCCCTTGTGCACCCGTTGATGAGTACTGTTCAAAAAAAAGAGAAAATTCTTATTCTCGGCGGCGGCGAGGGTGCCACTGCTCGTGAAGTTCTTCGGTGGCCTGTCTTCTCAGTGAAAATGGTTGATTATGATCAAGAGCTAGTGGAGCATATGCGAGTTTATGGCCAACAATGGTCCCAGGGTGCGTGGAATGATATACGACTCAAGGTGACATATGAGTGTGCCTGGGCTCATATGGCCAAGGGTTATAAATATGATGCGGTTATTGTAGATTTAACTGACCCAGATTTTAAGAAGGAGCGCTGGCTAGATCTTCTGACAGATGTTCTAAAATCTGTGAAAGAATCCAAGGGGGGATTTGTGATGAATGCTGGCCTTTATTTACCCTGGAATACTGGTAAGCTTCAGGATATTGTTTCCCTTATTCGGCACTTATGCTCTAAGAATCTTGAATTCAAGTATTATATCTATACGGCCTTTGTTCCGAGTTTTAATGGTGAATGGACCTTTATTGTAGTATCACATAAGCAGGCCTTTATGATTGAACCAGAGCACTTAACACTAATTCCGGCCTGGATTCGTAGATCAATTAGAACTCTGCCTGATTCACTTCTTGAGCCAGTTTCCACGGTGCCTATTCTGACGCACATCCAGAATACGTAATTCTAGACATCTAAAGTTGTGAGAGGTCAACAGTATAGTGATGGCAAAAAAGACAATTTGTCTGACGATGATAGTCAAGAATGAGGCACATCTCATCCTTGAGTGTTTTAGGCATCTTTCAAGATACATTACATTTGATTACTGGGTAATCAATGATAATGGTTCCACTGATGGAACCCAGAAACTCATTAAGGATTATTTTGCAGAAAAGGGTATTCCTGGAGAGCTTGATGAGACACCTTGGCAGGATTTTGCCTTTAATCGCACCGTGGCATTCAAGAGGGCCTTTGAGAAAACCGACTATGCCTTTGTCTGGGATGCAGATGATGAAATCTGGGGTGATTTCAAGCTTCCTGCCATCCTCGACCAGGATCACTATAAATTCATCTTTGGGAATGAAATGGGTGCCCGTTATTCCAGATGCCAGCTCTTCAATAATAAGAAACGCTGGCATTATGTCGGTGTGATCCACGAATACCCTGCAGCTCTTGAACCGGTTTCTCAACCCTTTGATGTTCTAGGAAACTATTATTTCATTTCTGGTCGTCGCGGTGATAGAAACAAGGATCCGAATAAGTATCTGAAGGACGCCCTTGTCTTGGAAAAGGCATTCAAGGAAGCATATGAGAAGAAGGACCCCATATACAATCGCTATTGTTTCTATACAGCCCAAAGTTATAATAGTTGTAATCACCATGAGAAGGCAATAGAATACTATAAAAAAGTGCTCGAAATAGATAATTGGGTGCAGGAGAAATATATGAGTTGTATTGAAATCTATGATCAGTATGATAAGCTACAGAGAAATAAGGAGGGGCTTTTCTATTTAGTAGAATCATTCAAGTATGATATACGGCGTGTAGAAGGTATCTATCGTATCATTAAATATTACTGTATTAATGGACCCGTGGAGGCGGCATATGCCTATTATACAATGATAGCAGATCATTATGAGACTAAGTTTGTAAAGGAGAATGTGGCTGATTACTTATTTACTAAGAAGGAGGAATACGATTTCTATTTGCCATATTACATGGTAATTGTTTCTCAGCGTGTGGGCAGACTAGATACCTGTATGAAGATGCTAGAAATGATATTTAGACAGAATTACTTGCATTCTGGGGAATGGTGGATTCATAATCTGTTTCACAATATCAAGTTTGCGATTTCCGAGATGCCGAAGAATACTGCATTTCTGGAAAGTATGCTCCAATACATTGATGCCTTGAGACGACGTGGTATAATGCTGAATCAGGGAAATAATACCAATGTTGATTCTATTATTACTCATTACAGGCCCCTATTGGTTGCTGCGCCTGATCAGAGTAAAATGCCTAAAAGAAATTATGGCCTCAGTGGCCAAAGACCTCGTGTGATGTTCACAGTGACAACGTGTAAGCGGTTTGATCTCTTTGAGCAGACGGTCAATTCTATTCTGAAGAATTGGTTAGATCTAGATAAGGTCGACTATTTCTTCTGTGTCGACGACAATTCATCCAAGGAGGATCGTCTGAAGATGCAGACCCAGTATCCTTTCTTCAATTACCACATGAAGTCCACAAGTGAAAAAGGGCATAGAGAGAGCATGAATGTCATATGGAACAAGGTGGCCGAGCTGAAGCCTGACTACTTAATTCATATGGAGGATGACTGGCTCTTCTTCAAGCAGGAGAACTATGTGGCGAGAGCCATTGCAGCTCTGGAGAAATATGAGAGCCAAGAAGTTCATCAGTTAGTATTTAATCGTGAGTATGGTCTAATGATGTTTGATATGCAGCGTGTAAATGTTGCACCACTTGGCCCGAGAGAAGAGGGTCTCTGCTTACATATAAAGAAGGAGGGAGTGCAGGGACCCAATTGTGCATATTGGCCCCATTATTCTCTGCAGCCATCAGTCTGTAGAGCAAGTAAGATTCTGGAGCTGGGTGACTATACATCACCCAATCAGTTCTTTGAGCGTGATTATGCAGATAAATACCATGCCAAGGGATACCAGACAGCATTCTTTGATTTTATTTGCTGCCTGCATATTGGAAAGCAGTCATGGGAGAAGGAGGGTCATAATGCTTACTCACTGAATCAAGTTGGGCAATTCAATCCTAAAGGCAATGATGCAAAGACTTCTGAAACTACTGTAGAAATAACAGTAAAGGAAAACAACATGCCCCTAGAAGGAACAATGGCTCGGCATCTTGAGCAAATTCTCAAGAAGGTGGAAACAGGAACACCCTTTGGTCTCATTCGTCCCTCGGATGGCGAATATAAGATTCTGAAGAATGAGACATTAACAAATCTGGATTCTTGGACCTTCAAGGAAGGAGGAAAGCTAAGGGGACAGTTGGCCGAAGCGATCAAGACAGTAGATCCAAATCTCTATATTGGAATTCCTTGTAATACATGCAACAAGGCGTGGAATTGTACTGACCAAATCTACAATAATTTTCTGGACATGGGTATCCCCTTGGCTCAGAGAACTTATGCGAATCTAGTTGGTAATTCTAATTGGCCAAGATTTTCTGAATTCATGAAGGCGCATCCTGGATTTTACATGATTACATCGGGTCATGATTCCACGCAGTTACCAATCAAGGAACTCTATACTATTGATGGGCAGTTAGTGAATAACTGGGATACTGTGGGTGAAGAGGAGACTGCACGCCTACTACGATTTATTAAGGGTAAGAAGGGACTCTTTTGTTTTTCGGCTGGCCCTATATCAAAGATATGGATTCCTATGTGCATGAAGCTGGAGCCTGGCAATATATACATGGATGTGGGGGCATCCCTAGATATTTTCACTAAGGGAACCACCAATAGGCTTTATACAAATAAGGCCCATTCTTTTTCTAAGGAGCAATGTATTTTTAGGGATTGTATTCCTGATCTAACTCTTTTATCGGTTATTCCAAGTTTAGTGCCCATGGCACCTATGGCTTCTCAGGCCTCTCAATCTGGATCTAGAAATCTAGTCTATCTGGGTGTCTTTTTCAATAAGGACTATCTAGAACTTCTCAAGATTCTGCTAATTTCAGTGAAACTCTTTTCGCCAACGGCACTACAGTCCATTGATTTTCTCATTATGACAAGCCGCGACTTTGCCGCAGATATTCAGCAGATTTCTGAAGACATAGGTCTGCCATTAAATCTCATGTTCCTAGATACGAATAGACTTAAGGGCGCGGCCTTTGCGCGTCTCTATATCTTTGAGTATGAGCACATTATGTCTTATGAGAAGATTCTCTACCTAGATACTGATATTGTAATTCAAGGTAATCTTATGAATGTATTTGAGGAGCCTCTGGAAGACAAGCTCTATGCAATGAAGGAGGGCACGATTGAGCACGAAATCCACGGGGGTCAGTGGTTCGATTTCTCTAAAGCTGATAAGAATACAGTTGGGTTAAATAGTGGTATCTTACTCTTTAAGGCTACAGAGGCCATGAAGGGCATTTTTGCCGAAATAATTGCACATGTGGATGAATTGAGGGCTGCTGGTAAACCAATGCCCAGTTGCGAAGACCAGGCCTTTATCAACTATCATTTTATTAAGGCGGGCAAATATAATAATAGTCTGATGGAAAAATATGGGCTCATTTACTGCATTGACCCGCCGCCCCCGCCCTCGGCTCCAACTGATGTTGTGATATGCCATTTTGTCTGGCCAATTGGAAACGCTAAGCACAAGCTGGGTCGTATGAGGCCACATATGACTCATGTGCTGAAACATTTTAAGGAAATTAACGTATCTAGAAACAGCAGCTTTATTGCACCAATACTTCTTGGCACGTCATATACCTGGGACAAGCATGGCTGGATTCGCTTTGAGGCAAATAGCCTCCTACTAACAAAATGGGCTCAGGGTTCCTATGAGTGGGTAGGCTCCTATTCCTTGCATGCCACATGGGCAGGCTTTACACATTTCCTGCAATTTAATGTGGATTATTCTTCATTCATATCAGTTCGTCTGGGAGATCTTGATACTGTAAGAGGTGCAGTGATTATTAATAAGAAGGATAATTATGAGACCTTTACTACTAAATATGGAAATGTCACCTTATACAAGAATGAACAATATATAGCTAAGGAATTCAGAGAGAATCGCTACTGGGATGAGGATACTCTAGTAAGGTTAAAACAATATATATCTCCAGATAAAAATATTCTGGAAATCGGCGGGCATTGTGGAACAAGTTCCTTGGTCTACTCATCATTCTTAGATCAACACTCCAAGGTCTATGTATATGAACCACAAAAGAATATGTATAAGTTATTAGTGAAAAATATTGAACAAAATAATCTAAGTGGAAAGATTGTTGCCTTTAATTCTGGTGTCTTTTGCTATAATGGTAAAGGATCAATGAACCGCGAATGTTTAGATGGAGACCCTGGATTAGTTTCTACAAAATACGAAGATACAACGGATTGCAATTTTGGAGGATTGCCTATTGGAAATGGGGGAGAGGAGATTGATCTTATTACAATTGATGCGATGCCAATTGAAAGTATTGGATTTATTCATTGCGATGCCCAAGGTTCAGAGAACTTTATATTTTCTGCAGCACTTGAAATCATAAAGAAATATAGACCCGTAATATTTTATGAGAATAATGCAAAATTTGCCAAATATTTATATGATTCAGTTTGTTCCAGATATCCAGAATATCAGAAGGAAAGTAAGTTTAATGTGGAAGAATTTTGCATGAAAGAGCTAGGATATTCATCTTGCATACATCAATTTAATGGTGGAATCGATAGCTTACTCATTCCATAGTTTACTATTTCCGGTAAATACATGTGCGCATTAATATCTAAAATACAAGATAGTAGAAAAAACAGAGATGAGTATTCAACGAATACCCAGGATATTTTTTCAGACATCACGGGAACCACTGGTTCCTGTGATAAGTGAAATGATTAAAGAACAATTAACGAATGGCTGGACCTATATGCACTTCGTGAATTCTGATATTGTGGAATTTATGAATAACAATCCCATTGAAGAATTTCCAGCATCAGTTGAAAGATTCAAGACAATTAAACGAGGTGAACACAAGGCAGACTTCTTCAGATATTATTTTCTTTATGTGAATGGAGGTGTCTTTATGGATTCTGATGCTATGATATATCAACCTATAGATACAATTGTACAGTCTTATGCGTTTTTCTCAGTAAAATCCATGCAAGTTCCTAATTCCCTATTTCAAGGAATTCTTGGTGCAGAACCTAGACACCCTATTATTCATCAGGCATTACGAACAATGTATCATATGGATTTAAATCTTCTAGTAACCGATTATCACTATCTCTGTAAGGATATTTATACGATATATATGGCCAAAGGCCAAAAGGACACATGTCTCTACGAGGAAGTCGCAGGTAAACAAATTGCAAATATAGTAAATTCAGAAGGCCATCTTCTTTTTAGGCATTACTGGGGAAAAAAGGAGGGCATTCCCATAAGTTTAAAAAAGAAAAATTTGGTATATTGTTGTGTATTTTACAACAAGGATTATCTGAAACTCCTAAATCTTCTTCTGGCATCGGTTGCACATTATTCCAAGAAGTATACCTGGAATTTTCTAATTATAACAACCAAGGATTTTGAATCTGATGTCCTGGCTCTTGCTGATACGTATGGAATATTTCTGAGAACATTCACCATTAATTTAACTACCATCTTTCAGGCAGCCTGTGCCCGCCTCTGCATCTTTGATTATCCGGATCTTGATGGATATGAAAAATTACTTTATTTAGATACGGATATCATAATCAAGGGAGAACTGGCTCCCATCTTCACCTTGCCCATAGAAGACCTGCTTTATGGAATTGAATCTGGTACAATAGGTTCTCAAAATTTCGGGGAACAATTTTTTGATTTTGGAAAAATAGACCGAACCCTCGCGGGAATAAATTCTGGGACTCTCCTTTTTCTCAATTCAAAAAATATGAAAAATCTTTTCGGGAGAATCCAAAATCACATAAAACAATTCACGGATGAGGGAAAACCTGTGCCCTATTGCATGGATCAACCATTTATCAACTATCATGCCATAAAAGATTCTCTTTATAATAATACACTTTTGAATTCCCTGGTTTCTTTGTTTGAAGGAAATGACACGGTCGACAATTATTCCACCTCGGTCATTTGTCATTTCTCTTTTCCAATTGGAAACTTTGGCCATAAATTCAATAGAATGAAGAGATTTCTGGATATTACATTAAGTAGAACTATTAATTCTTATGGGGCCCTCGATTTAATTGGTAGAAAATATTCATGGAATGGAGGATTTATTAAATTTGTAACAGATGAATCTGGAACCTGCAGTATAACTACATCATGGGGGAAGGGACATATTACAGTATTAGATTCAAATATGGTAAAAGTAGAATGGAATACATTTGTGCATATTCTTTCGTTTAATGAATCCCTAACTTCCTATATTTCTACGAGACTTTGGCCAAATGATTTTGAGATTACAACGGGTCATTTGCTTGAAAGTAGATTAAATATATATGGAGATAGCCATGCATTCTTATTATTTCGTAGTCTGATCAAGGAGCATAGAAATTTATTTCAATTCTCTAAAACAATGTATAGTCTTGGAAGAGATACGCATATTACACATTTTAATCAATGCCACAATAATCCAAATACAGTTTTTTGTTTTACCTACGGAGAGGTGGATGTTCGGGCAAATATTGGAAAACAGGTGTACTATGGTAGAAACCATGTAACTATATGTAATGAACTTGTAGATTCGTATTTGCTAGCAATTAAACAGCTTGTTAAAGAATATAAGGCGATTATCATTGTTGCAGTCCCCCCACCAGCTAGAAAGGAGGATCACGATCAATGTAACCTTCATACAGAAGTAACAGGTGGACCTCTTCCTTTTATTGGAACCGATTTGGATCGTGTAATTTATACACGATATATGAATGAATTGCTAGAAATTGGATGTAAGGCGTATGGCTATGTGTTCTTTAATCCATTTGGCTCGTATACTAGGGAAGATGGAACATTAAGGTATGAAGCATCGGATAATTGCATACATATTGGAAAGAATCAAGAGTTCTTGAGTAAATTTAATGTGCTCTATGATACCATTGTATCTTCCGGTTAATTTGGTAATTTTGATTAGTCTACAGGGTAGTATGTTGAAGAAATCACTCATTTATTTTAGTGTTTTTCATAATAAAGGGTATCTAGAATTATTACAAATACTTCTAGCATCATTTACTCTATGCAGTAGCCTCGAGGCCATAGATATATTAGTCTTAACTTCTTCTGATTTCAAGGAAGATATAGATAAACTATCTAGTAAGCTGGGTATTACACTTACCATATTCGCACTTAAATTTACTAAATTATACGAGGCTCTTTGTTCTCGATTATACATTTTTGAGTATCCTCATACTATGGAGTATGAGAAAATTCTATATCTGGATACGGATATTATTATACAAGGAAATCTAGAAGATCTACTTAATTCCAACATAGATACTAAGCTATATGCTCTTAGAGAAGGTAATATAGGACATTGTTATTGGGGAGGAGAATTCTTTGATTTTTCTAAATTAAATCTTCAATCAGAAGCATCTGGATTCAATAGTGGTGTCTTATTATTTAGACCAACTAACGTAATTAAAACTATATTTTCTGAAATAGTTGCCCATATTTCTGAAATTGTTTCAAGTGGGAAGCCCTTACCAGATTGCCCAGATCAGAGTTTATTAAATTATTATTTTATTAAGAACAATCTGTATAATCTAACATTGATGGATTCATTAGTGAAATTATATTCAAAGGGTGATGATGTGAATATAATTATTAAAGGAAATAGTATATGTCATTTTACATGGCCAATAGGTAATACTAAAAACAAGAAACTGCGGATGATTGCATATTATTCTAATTTTCTGAAAGCGTATAGCAAACAATTATACACTAGCACGCAGTTAATTGGTGTAACATTTCATTGGTCAAATTATGGATTTATTCGCATGGAAAAAGATGGACTTTTAGTTACTTCATGGATGAAAGGAACATATAAATGGATAGATTCGTATAGCGCATGTTTATCTTGGTCGAAGTTTACTCATATTCTAAAGTTTAATTCTTCCTACAGCGAGTTTCTATCAATACGATTGCATGATTTAGATCTTATTAGAGGCAATCTAAAACACTAGAAGAGTCTATATTTAGATATGTTTCTTGTGACTCTATCATTTCTGCTATTTTCTTATCTAAGTCAAGGTCAGGCCACCGTCTCAGATTGCTCCAAGGGAGCCTTGTTTAAGCTGACTTCCATGAGCTTTCTGCCTGATCCGCCAGTGAAGGGTCAGAATTCTACACTATTTCTGTCAATGAATGTGCCTAGTGCGGTCGAGGGAGGCACTGCAACTTATTCGGCTACGTATAATTTCATTCCTCTATCACCCACAACGGATGACTTGTGTATGGTGGTTCCAGCAGGATGTCCCATTCAGACTGGAGCCCTGCACACAGTGTCATCAATTCCCTTTGATGGCAGTCTTGTTGGCTCTCTGACTCTTAAGATTGTGTGGAAGGATCTGGCTGCGGAGCAGCTCATATGTGTATTGATTAAGACTACCTTATAGCTTATAGCTTATAGCTTATAGATTTACATTGGTAAATAGAATATAGGAGAGTGCATATAGAGTTACAAGCGTTAATGAGCTAGTATAATGGAAATCCTGATTCTTCAGGGCGGCGGCGATGCCAATGGATCCTGCTACCATTCCAGCATCAACAAGAAGAATCACAGGACCGCCTTGCACATAGGCCTTGAAGACATCAATCATTGAATTATGTCCTTTAGGAATTTTGGCGACGACACCAAAGGCAAAGACCAGATCATGGACTAGCTGAATTAGGATGGCGAGTCCGATGAAATACCAAATGGACCAACCCTCCTGTTCCATGAAGAAGGCAGTATAGATGTACCGGGTAATGGCAATTCCAATTGCAATTATAGTCACGTCAGACAAGACGGCAGCAAGACCGAATTCATCATACCATTGGTTAATAGGTCTTCCAGAGACCTCGGGCATAAAGCGCATAAAGAAAATAATGGCCGTGTCCACAAATATGATGGCGGGTATGAAAAACCACCAATCCTCGTTGGCCCTGTAATTACCGACATTTGCTATGCCTGGGATTGCTTGCCTATTGGCTCCGCCTATAGCTCCACCAATGAGGCTTGCGCTAGCTACTGAGTTTAGTTTGCTTGTTCCACTCGTTCCACTATACATTCTATTAGGATGTTATATAAGGATTTTCAGATATAATCTCTTTTTTATTTGTATCGCATAGTTCACATTGATCCTTGTAACTTCTATTAATAAATGTGCATGTAGAACATGTCCATTTAATTATTGGTCTCTTATTCTTTGGCATAGAACGCAGAATATGCTCTAACCAGAGTGTATCAGCATCCATACTATTCATTATAATGAATATAATTCCCGTTTCATTTTTTCCATCATTTGTTTTACGTTACCAATCATATTATCGCAATTATAAATATAGTCTTCTTGATTTTTTATATTACGCTTTGTAATATTTTTATTTTTACGATTCTTTAAGAATGTATTTGTTTTACTTCTTGTATTGATATATTGATTACGATTATTTGGTGATAATTGTTTAATATCTTCTATCTTTGGCCTTCCTCGTTTATCAGTAGGAAGACAAATAAATCCAATACTAGAATAAAACTCATAGAGTTTCCAGTATTGTTTTGGATCGGGTGATACAGATAAATAACAATATTTTATATTGAAATTATCGAAAATATGGAATACCTGGTAAAATGCTAAGAAGGAAGTTGGTTTATATTTTTTAGATTTACTATCGGAAGTAATATAATCAATATATCCTATATTTGTTTTTTCGTCATTAATTATAAATGAAACTATACATACTATAACGTCATCTTCAATAGCGTAGAGTTGATATTTATTATCTAATTTATCTGAGTCAATCTGTTCGACTAATCGTTCTTTATAACCAGGCTTTGTTTGCAATTCTGTAAGTGTCTTAATACTTCTACTTTTTAATGGATCAATTATAGGAATCCCTTGAATATCAAGAATAATATAGTTAATATTTGGAATAGGTATAATATTCCGACTAGTTCGATTCATTCTATTAGTCTAAATAAGAAAATCTATCTACAATCATGGATAACCATGAATCAGAAGAACCTCAATCTGATATCCAAGAAAACCTTGCCCAGCAAGAGAAACCATGGTTTGTCTATTTACTAGCAACCGTGCAAGGCCCTTCGAGGACTTACGTGGGTGCAACTGTAGACGTAGATCGTCGTTTGAAACAGCATAATGGCGCCTTATCCGGTGGGGCCCGAGCAACCGCTACAGTGCCAGGGGGGTGGTATAGGGTCTGTTATATCAAGGGCTTTGAGTCAAAGAGAGAGGCTCTGCGATTTGAGTGGTGGTGGAAACGGCGATCGGCAAAGTTGAAGGGCACACCTCTGGAGAGGCGGCAAGCTGCAATGGAGGCGATGTTGGGAGAGTGTGGGCAAGGCCCCAATGGATTGGAAGTGGAACCGAATTAAGGCTTGACTTTATTTTCTGATATACCAATGCACGGATTCATAGTCATTGCGTCCTGTATTCGTTAGCTTAGGCACATTTTGCCACTGGAGTTGTCTTAGAACTATTTCACTTGGATGCTGCAGCAGCATATAATTGAAATAGAGTTCATATTCTGAAGCCCCTGAATGCGGAAAATCTGCTGGAGCCACACCTGCTAAGAAGACATCGTAGAATTTGCGACCGTGTTTAGATTCAACTAGGGCAAATATCTCATCTAGGTATTTCTTCTGTAAGATCATGTGATGGCATATTCCGGATTTTTCACTTATCTTCTTGAAGGAGGGATCTAATCTTGCCATGTGATTGAAATATGGCACATGATATTCTTTTCCATATGCATACATCGGCCGTTCAGTTCCATTTTCCAGAAATGTAGTGGGTTTCAAGAAAAAGGTATCGGTATCGAGGACTAGATATGTTTCAAGTATTCCGGGTATTACACTTGTTGCATAAAGTTTTAGTAATTGCTGGAGATACCAGCCATTACGATTAGATTTGCCATGATATTTTGCTACAGTATCTATGGTAAATGGAAATGATGACTCGGAAATACTTATACACCCGTCTATTTCTAAGGGTGACTTGCTAATCAGATAGATATTTCTGTATCCGAGTATATTTTTCTTTGTATAGTGCAATTGATCACAGATTACACTGGCATCATTTGGCCCCACTGGGATTACTATATCAATGTGAGACATCTATGATGTGATTTCTTATAATTCTACAGTATTTCCCCAGTTTCCCATGAAACTCGTAAAACACCATCAAAATAAAGGCCCAATGTTGGACTTATATCATATGCAGACCATGGATGCGGCATATAGATTGGTCGGTCTTTATTTACAAATGCACCCCACCATGAAAATGAGCTATTTGCACATATTGCTCCACCAAGACAATTTGCCATAATTTTAAGAGTTTCAGTGGCGGTATATTTACGGTTAAGATATATGATATTTTCGCGTTGAATACTATCCTTTAGAAGATTTGTAATATACTTATTTGACCAGTCAGTATCATCACTTACTATTAATAGTTTAATGCTGGGGCATTTCATTAAAAGATATTTTACAGCAGTTTTATAGTATATATCTGAATTCATCTCATAAATCGTATGGTTTACATAATCTCCTCTTCTCACATGTAAAAAGGCAGTATTATCCATCTTACTATATGGAGGTTGTTCAGGTATATTATTTATAAAATTAGAGAATCCATCTGGTATATATTTAGGATGTTGATTATATCCTGAAATGAAAATCGTTTTATAATTAGTATCTATATCTTGTAATATATCTTTCCATGACATATCTAATCCAGAATACTCTTTATCTATTTGAATATCCTTTTTTACAGATATATCTGGAAACATATCTTTTAAACTTCTTTTTTCATCGGAATGCGGGTTTCCAGGTATTTCATTAAATATTAAGATCCGATTAGATCTTAATGCAATATCCATTGCTGCTGCAAGTATAAATAATTGATTTCCAAGGCCTCCGAGTAATTTGGGAACCACTACCTTTTCGGTCATCTATTTAAATCTAATATATATTATATGGATTCACTTTACAATTCATGGTTTAATGCATGTAATCGCATTGTAGAAAATCGTGAAACATCATGGAAAAGGGATACTGATGTATATTACATGCTTGAACATGTACCTGGTGAATATGCAAATGTCTATTTAGATTTACTTTTAAAAAATGGCATGAGTATTGAAACAATTCAGATATATACTGACATAGTTGATACGATTGGTAACGCTAACCGTCATCCATTTATACGTAATAATAAGACGTTATTATCATCAACGACGTGCTTACGATATTTGTATCATGCATTCGATATTTTAGAGAATCTACAGGAGTGTTTTAATAGAAATATTGTTCCAACAATTGTAGAAGTGGGTGGTGGTTATGGAGGATTAGCAGTTGCTATAAATTATGTCTTACAATTAAAAAATATACCACATGTATTAAATTATATAATAGTTGATTTAACAAATGTTCAAAAATTACAAGCATACTATACTTCTAATTTTCAATTAAATAAGATAAATCTGTCATTTGTTGATAGTGAGAACTATGGTAAAAATATTAATTCTTCTGATATTTTTATAATTAGTAATTATTGTCTTGCAGAAATGGGAGAATCAAATAGACAAGAGTATATAGACGGATTATTTACTAATACTTCAATAGTAGGTGGATATTTACAATGGAACAGCGGGGCTTCAGTTGATTTCTTAAATAGATTTAAAACTCAAATAAAAGATGAATATCCAATGACAGGTCCTGAGAATAAGACCATAACTTTTTATAATTTATAATCTGCCATTTTATGTATTATATCACTATATGATGGTCGTTGTAGAACCTGGCGAATTTTAGGCATCATAAAATAATGTGTTTGTTGTAATGGAAACCAAGCAGTATCAATATAACCAATATGCTGCCCTAATTCCTGTGAATCTTCCGGAAGGGTTAGAGACTTACTTGGATCAGAAAAATAGCATTCTAGTAACGTCTTAACGAACTTCTTTTTTATTACATAGCAAGAGGTAGTCTGTGTATTAAAACAACGATTCATTAGTTCATTATATGGTTTATTATCGCCACAGCTATTTCCAATGCAAAGAATATCGAGCTGATCATCTTGTAGAAATACATTTATATGCGCATCAATGCTTTCTCGGCTCGTAAGTAGTTGTGCGTCATCTTCAAATACCATCATCGTATTCCAGTCATTTGCGATCATTTTACGAAGTAAGCAAATATGAGACATTGTGCAGCCATAGATTCCTGGTTCATATGGAATTCCTACAAATCGCTCAGCTCTTGTATACTTAAATTTGTTTACAAGTTCATCTTCAATTTCAACTCTTCTGTCAGTTCTTTTTTCCAGATTAATATAAAATACCTTATCAATTGTATCCATATACTTTTTATAAATAAATTAATTAGGCTAAACAATCGCTATCTGAAATAGGTTTCTTGCTAAAGAAATGTATTTGCCCAGTCACCGGCTTTAAAAAGACATCAGATTTACCTTGTAAAATACTAGTATTGTATGCTTCTAGAGAAAATTCTGGATTTACTCTAATGGGTCCTGAATAGCAATAGCATAACATGAAATGTGATAGATCTCTCCTTGCAGGAGAAATATCTATAAGATTATATTCTTTTAGAAGATTTATATATGCTTCTTCACTGATTGCAGGATCGGCACGTATACATTTTCTATTTTTATCAGAACCAAAGGGGCAGTCAGTTTCATTTATAAACATTTGTTTATTATAGTAAATAGTATATTCAGATTTTTCTAGTCTTATGCCAAAATCATAGTCTTCTCCTGAAAGTCCATCGCACATTTCATTTTGACCATTTATTCTAAAATATACGGATTTTGGTAAGCAGAAAGAAGATCCATACACATGCCCCCCATGGCACTTAGATATATCATCTTTATAATGATTTAATCTGTGATCTTTTCCTCCATTTTCATCACCTCCATTATAAGAGCATGATGAAGAATTATACACTATATCCTTAACCTTTGTATATGCACCACAGTGTATTTCATTTTTCCCCATGGCATCTATAACTGCTGGTAACCACGATGGGGCAATAATACCTAAATCATCCACATAGGCAATATAGTTATATTTAGCATAACAAGCACCTGTATTTCTAGTATTTGATGCTGCAAAATAATTATCATTGGTTATTCTGAATTCACCTTGCCACCTAGTGGGTTTCGGTGAAACATGGACAAGTTCAATATCGCCAACCTTACTTGCAAAATACTCTTTACGTTGAACCTTGTCGGAGCATTCATATAAAAATCCATCTACTACAATTATCTGTATAGATATTCTGAAACCATTATCAGCAATTGATTTTCTTAATGGCTCTATAAACCACTCAAACATACAATTCTCTCTAAACGTTATATAAATAATGGAAAGCATCTCTATATAATACACCTAAAGTTTTTTTATACACTATAAGTATATGGATCTGGAATATATCCAAGCTACTATTCCAACCCTTCATGGATGGTGCACAGTGGAAAAGGCGACGCAGCTTTATAATCTGGTCTTAGAGCATGAGGCTCCTCTATGTGTAGAGTTAGGCGTATTTGCAGGAAGAAGTTTATTGGCAATCGCTATGGCTGCTAGAGCAAGGAATGGCACTGCAGTAGGAATAGACGCGTGGTCTAAGGAGGCTTGTGAGCAGGGAGTAAATGATATTGCAAATACAGAGTGGTGGAATAATATTGATTATGATTTTTTCTATAATTATACTGAAAAGGTTATATCAGATGCAGGTTTATCTGATACGACACGATTAGTTCGCTCTAAATCAGCAGATGTAGCTATTCATTATGCATCCAAGTCAATAAGTTTCTTACACCAGGATTCAAATCACTCAGAAGAGGTTACTGTAGAAGAGGTAAATGAGTGGTTTGATAAGGTTAAGATTGGCGGATATTGGGTATTCGATGATACAGATTGGCCTACAACTCAAAAGGCTCAGGCACTTTTACTTGAAAAGGGCTATGAAATTATATTTACTGAAAAGGACAGAAAATATACGATCTTTTTAAGAAAGAATTAGATAGGGACGAATTGTAGGTCTCGCGATACTTTTAAAATGCCTATATATTTATCCTGAACTCCCATTGAAATGTAAAAAAATCCATCACGCTGTATTGCCCCGCAGGGAAATACAATGTGGTTCCCTGTTAAAATAGGTTGAGGTGTTATACTTATTACATCAAGACCTTTTGTTAAATATGCACCAATTCTGTAATGCTTTTCAAATAATGTATGAAAGAACCATATTTGCGTGTCTTTATCATATTGTATTGGAGGACATCCACCTCTAATTCCGCCAAATGCAGATTTAACCCTTTGATCTGTCTTAATATATGAATTATATTGTAGACTCTTACCAGTGTCTTCATAAATTAAAAATGTTCTAGGATTATCTCCATACCAAAAATGGATTTTATTTCCCATTGAGATTGGCAACCAATTCTTTTCACGACCATCTCCACCTTCAAACTTTATAAAATCTGGTTTTTTAAGATAATGTGAATATAGTGTATTACAGTCAGCATCTAATTTAGCAATTCCAACATTATATCCATCAGTATAACAAACAAACCAGTGGTCATTATGAAAAATAACACGCGGATCTTCTACATGCTTATTGTTAAATTTAGAAACAAGGCTCACTGTTTTTATTGAATTTCTTACACAATTAAAATTATCTAGTATACATGTTACTATATCATCTTGCTCGACTTGATTTACTGCGCGAAAAAATATTCTATTATCGACTATACATGCATTATAATTTAATCTTCTACCGCTTGGTATATTTAAAATCATAATATCTGATAAGTTATATGTGTTTTTTACACTATTTGGAGTATTTATTTGACTTCTTGATTGATTATCTATTATTCTAATGGGTGTAAGATCTTCTGGTATAGATGAATTGTGTGATCCATTATCAATGTTAATCACAGTAGCCCACGTCGGATAAATGCCACGACAATCACGTCCTTTCAGCCATACGGAAGGCATGAATATTTTGCCTCTTGGCTCTCTCTGAAAGAATCCACCTAACCAGCTGAAGGTGGAATTAGCACATATTCCACCTGCACAATTAGCCATTTCGATTAAAGTTTCAAGGGGATTTACCTTATCTGAAATAGTATACTTAATTCCGAATTGTTTCATATAATTATCGGCATATACATTATCATTAGAGAATACTATATATTTTATGTTTGCACTAGTGCCTATATCCGCAATGCAGCGCTTATGATATTCTACTAAATCTATACCAAAGCTTCCAGGGTATAGATAATCTCCAGCGCGAATATGAATAAAGAACGTATTTTCGTAATATGCAGTTCTAATTATAGGTATATATGCCTTAGACGGAAAATATTTCTCATCTTGAAAATACCCTTGTAAAACCACATTTGAGTCATGTCGTGGTAAATATGTATACGACATTTCTTTTTGCTCTCTTATTAAGGTATAATGCTGAAATGAATTAATAACAGGTAAATTAGGAAAAATTTTTGTAATTATCCCTTCTAGCTCTCTTTCATGCGATTTTATTCCATTGTATACTAGACTCTGTGATATTACACAGATTTTCTTATATTGTTCAGCATATGCAAGGGCAGCTAAGAGTTGAAAGATTCTATTTCCTAGACCATTTCTTAAAATTACAGATACAAAATTTCCAGGAGAGATGCCACGTGGGGCTGGCTCAGATGGAACTCTACTGTGTGTAATATTTACTGTATTTTGTTTATTATTTCGAGTCTTCATTAATAATGCATGAACATCTGGCGAATTTCTAGCAAGTTTTATCATCGGATCGATTCTTCCATACCGATTCATCTAATCATATACTTAATTAAAAATTGAATATATATTTCGCATGATAAAATGTATCATGGATGTCACTAAAGAGCCGAAGATCAATATTTGCCTTCTTGAGATTCTTCATATTCTGCAGAACTCTACTAAGAATATGGAGGTAGATATGGGAAAGAAAGTTGCGAGTGAGTTTACTCTTGAATTACATAAGAGGGGTCATATTGATACTAAGACACTTGGAGATATTCTTGGTGAACTCAATCCAGGACTAAGGCAACCGGAAAAGGTTATAGTTGCAACTAGGACAGTGCCGTATTGGTGGCCAGAGGAAGTTGGTAAAAATGGCCTCATGTGGAGGGATTTACGTTAGGGCCTTAGGGGCCTTATGAGTTAAGCGGTATTTCCTCTTTTTTAGTTTTCCTAGGAGATCCTTGATTAAGGAAAGTGCAACTTCCTTTGTGGATTCTTTTACTGATTTAGAAAGAGTCTCGAATTCACCCATGCTAAATACATCCTTATAGGATTGCTGGAATGCAAGGGCCGTATCGCTTAGAATAGAATAATAGAGACCCTTAGATTTCCAGTGGGTTCTATCTTCTGCATTCATTAGATGACCCTTGTCTTCAGCTTCTTTTAGAGGATTCTTCCATACTAGAATCTTATTGAATTGAATACCAGTTGGCCACTTTGCAAGGATAAGATTGCATTGATCTAGAAATTCTTGTAGAGAAAACTCGGCTTTCATTGAATTACATGACCCACAACAGGGTCTACAATTTTCAAGGGTATATTTGCGAATTGTATTATCTATACGGTCTATGCCAATTCCATGAGTGTCCTGGTATCCACAGAGATAGCATGCTGAACGGGTTAGCCAGTCCCACTGTTCCTGTGTAATTTCAAAGGGTAGTTCGCGGATTTCCTCGGCTTCTCGCTTGTAAGTAGTATAATTACGATTGCTTGTTCGCGTATAATATAGAGCCCACTTACTATAGAAATCTTTTGATGGTAATGTTTTTTTAGTAATAATATTACATTTTTCTATAAAGAATTCTGGATGATAGAAGTGTTTCATACGATTACATTTCCAGCAAGCTGGAACACAGTTTTCTTTAGTATATCCAAGATCATTATTGACTCTATCAATTCCATTGGCTTCATTTTCATTCCATTGATTACAGTAATGGCATGGGCTTGTAACGAGAATCTTGAATTCATCAAAATTTAATTCAACATCACCATAGCCTCTTTTAAGAGAGCTAACAATATAATTCTTATAATGATTTTCAAGATTATTTAAATGTTCTTTCATATAATTTCGTTCTCTTCCTTCACGTTTTTTATCTTGAGCATTTTGTTTAGAAGAGCATTCTAAGCAATGCATTGAATCTTTATTAAATCTTGTTTTATATGATTCAAAATCCATTGCACATTTAATACACGACCTCATAAGAGTATTCTGGATTTCAGCGGCTTTTATAATTTCTTTCTTATTCTTGTATCTATTAGCATCCTTTTCTCGTTGTTTTTCTAGACATTTATCGCATGATTTCTTATCAGTTACAAGCGTAAAGCATCCGCGTGCAATGTCACAGTATTTAATTCCTTTCTCTTTCTCTTCAAGGTAATATTTATCACGCTCATGTTTCTTACAGAAATCTCCTTCAAGCACTTTAAATTTACAGCCTTCATGTTTACATGCAATGGTTTTCTTAGCAATTCTTGTTTTACAATCACTACATGTCAGCTCATCACATACCTCGTTATTACATCCACGAAAGAAGAAACGGCACCAGGTTTTACCTTGGGCTACTCCGTCATCAAATATCTTGTTTCGCAGATGTCTTCCACAATATAATTCAGGTCCAGGTGGAAACTGGCATCTTTCTCCCTTTCTGGAACCCTCTTGCACGATGGCTTTACAGGTTTCCATGTATACTATAGAATTATAGTTTTATCCGGAGAATTTCAATTTTCGTCTACGAATTCAGGAACTGAGGACATTGTCCACACTTTCGTATTTCGTGTAAATTGCTTGATTTTTGTATTTTTGCTCTTGTTGTGATATAGATTTGTCCACGAATGCTCTTAATTGGAATAAGCCAAGCCACCCATGCCGCTCATGATGCGGAGCACGTTGTAGTTTGTGGCATACACACGCACAGTGGCACTGGTGGCAGTGCCCACGGCATTGTTGGACACCGTCAGTAGCAGAGTGGTGTTATCAATGCGAGATAAGTTGCATGTGCCGCTGGGCTGGTGCTGCTCGGGCTGTAGAGCAAAGGAATACACGTTGATACCAACGGCAGGCACGTTGGTGTGGTGCTGGTAGGGCTGCACCTCGTTGAAGTAGCGTCCCTCGCGAACCTGGAACCTGTCGTGGCCGTTGAGCTGGAGCAGGGCAGTCACGGTGGGGTTGTTGCCGGCAAGGCCCTCCACGCGGGTCATGGAGTAGCCAGACTCTAGCACGGCACGGTCCCACCAATCGGAGTAGTTGAAGGGCTGCTGGCCCTTCCAGGGGGCAATGACGTTGTCGTCGCAGCTGGTGAAGGAATCGCGCTGCACCACCCAGATGAGCTCCTTGCAAGGGTGGTTGAAGTTGAGCTTCAGCTTGTTGGAGCTGCTGGTGATGGACTCACCACCAGTGAACTGAAGGGTCTCAATCAGGTACTCGTGGCTTACCTGGGCGAACTTGCGGCGCTCGTCCGTGTCTAGGTAGATGTAGTCCACGTAGAGGGAGGCAGCCACTAGGCCAGCAGCGGCCACGCGGTCGCGGATGGTGTGCACGTTGGATAGAAGAGGGGTCTGGTCGAAGCACAGGTTGCGGATGTCGTTGAACTCCAGGTTGATGCGGACCTCGTGGTACTGGAGAGCAATCAGAGGCAGAGCAAGGCCAGGGTTGCGGTTGAACCAGAACTGTAGAGGAATGTATAGGGTGTACTCGGGGGAGCACATGAGGAACTCGCTAGAGCTATTGGGCTCACCGCCAGCGCAATAGTTGTCGCAGTCCTCGCCACCCTGCACTAGCAGATTCACTAGCTGGGGCACGTTACCCACCATCTTGGCATAGCCAGCCTGCTTGCCAGCCTCCTGGGTGAGCTCATTCCAGATCTGGAGCCAGTCACCATAGTGCTTGTCGATGCGCTGGCCACCAATCTCGAGCTCAACGTTCTTCACTAAGTTGTGACCCACCCAGTTGAGCCAGCGGAACTGGGCACCAGAGCCGTCCGTGCTTAGCAGGGACACCTTGGGTAGAGTGGCCTGGAGGTAGATGCGGTAGATTAAGTCACCATTACGCTGGATGGTGCAAGTTACCTTGCGGCCAAAGCCAGGGGAACCGTTGAAAGGGTTCTCAATGGACTCCATGGCGAAGTTGGTGTGGCGACGGTAGACCACCTTAAAGAAGGTAATCTGGGGATTTCCGGTTAAATAGACGTCCTGAGCACCATAGGCTACTAATTGCATCAGCCCTCCTCCGGTCATGTTGTTATACCTGTCATAGAGAAAAAAAATTTGGCAAAATGATTTTTTCGGCGGAAAATAGAAATCTGCCGGAAGACATTTTTTCTAGTATACCTTTTTCTCAACTTTCACTTTCTTGTCATTGTAAACCCAAATTTCATAGCTGTATCCAGCCTTCACAGTTGCCTGAGCTTTCTCTTCAATATTTGCTCTTAATAGCTTAATAGTCCACTCAGACTTTACTTCAATTATCTTATTTTCTGACTTGATATAGAAGTCAGGAAAGTAAACATGCTTCTTCTCATTAATGTAATAATCAATGGTCGGAATGTTAGATCTTCCTACACAAATATCATCTTCCTCGTAAAGTTGCACTAATTCGTCAAGGGCTAAATTCTCATAGCCCTGGTATTTAACTACATTTCCAGTGGGCATCATATAATCCTTATAATGATATGACGTAGCTTCTGATTTTGCTTGAACTTCCTTATTTTGATTAGGGTGCCCTCCATATTTTTCTAAACATGTTTGTATACGTTTAGATTTAACTAAATCGGTTTTTTGTGGATGCATTCCATAGTTTTTTATATATGATTCATTAATTTTTTTCTTAATTTCAGGTGATTTCCCTGGATTATCCACACCATATTTCTCTATTAGAGTCGCCTTTGATCTCTCTGTTGCTTTCTTCAAGCTGCACCCTTCACAATAAGGAAGTCTATAGAGTGCCAGCATCTCAAAGCGCTTTGAAGTCTCTGCACCACATTCACACCGGAACTTCACTCGGAGCCTTTGGGAATACCTATCATATTCCTCTATACCAGTGGCTCCACCTTCTGAAAGGATTTCATTGAGGCTTTCTTTTGAATATATCATCTGTCTACTCAATACTACCTAGAGAAATCAATTTTGTCTAAAGGCAATAAGGGCGTATCCGTAACCTCATATTCGTCTCTCCAAGCGCACTATGACCTGGGTTAAAGAATGCGACCAGCAATTCCTTAGTATATGAACGATCCGTTCTTCAAGATACGGCCTTCAAAGAGGTCCAATCCAGAAGCCAGGACAACTCTAGATACTGTTCATCAACACTATCTTACTAAGATCAAGGATTCTACTGAGCATGCAACTATGCTAAAGGCCAAATATGATACGCTTTGTGGAGATTATAAGAAGGAACAAGGCGATGTGGAACGATATCAGATCGAGCAGGAGATCAAAGAAACTAAGGAAAAGCTGAGTTCCATTGATGAGAAGGGTGCAGTCTTTGATTATTATCTACAGACAGGTGATCTCCTTTTTCAGTATTATGATATTCAGGACCGAATTAATCGTGGAGCCGATAATGTCATATCAGTTGCTGATAGGGCGCGCCCAGGTAGTGTATTTGAAGCCCTAGAAAATGCATCGCGCCAGGATATTAGTGGTGCAAAGGTTCAGCCTCCTTCTAACTCCTATTCAACCACATACAGAGAACAAGGAGATACCTTGCGTCGTGATACACTCTTAGATCAGTATTTACAAAGAATAGATCCTCATTATTCGAGGCCATCCATGCATGCTCTCAATGACACTTCCTTCATGTGCGATGCATGTGGTGAAGATATGAAGATTTCCATTAATGATGCTACAGTCTCCTGTCCACATTGTGGATTTCATAAGCTTATCTTGATGGACTCAGATAAGCCATCTTATAAGGATCCTCCTCGCGAGGTTTCCTATTATGCCTATAAGCGTATTAATCACTTTAATGAATGGCTTGCACAATTCCAGGCTAAGGAAAGCACCGAAATACCTGAGGAAGTGTTTGATCACATTCAGGAACAGATTAAGAAGGAGCGCTTACAGGCGTCATCCTTGAATCGTAGTAAGATACGCGAGATTCTGAAGAAGCTCAAGTATAATTCTTTCTATGAACATGTTCCTCATATCTTGAGTAGACTCAATGGTCACACTGCACCAGTTATGGGTAGAGAGACAGAGGAGAAGTTGCGTTATCTGTTTAAGGAAATTCAGCCATCCTTTCAGAAACATTGTCCAGCGGAAAGGTCTAATTTCTTATCATATTCTTATGTTCTCTACAAGCTCTGTGAACTTCTTGAGCTCGATGATTTCTTGCATTGTTTTCCTCTATTAAAAAATCGTGATAAGCTCTATGCACAGGATAAGATTTGGGAAAAGATTTGCAGAGATTTACAATGGGAGTTTATTCGTTCTATTTAGAGTTCATAGATTACACGACATTTACTAACTATTATCGGTCAAGTAATTATAATATGCTGCTAGCTGTGGAAAATATACATGGCAACCTGGATTTTTCCTATTTACTTCCATTATATATTCACCGTCTGCCTTATAGTTATCCTTCTGGAATTCAATCGATTCCACAAGGGCCTTAGGAACCACAAATTGCGCTGTATCTATTTTTTGAACCTTTAATGTATCACCTTTTAGAACACCGTTTATTCCAAACGAAGACTTGTTCACCTGATCAAAGGTGTAGAAATGTTCGTTGTTCATCTTTGGTAGTAAGGTCCAGAATCCAGGATGCATAATATTATCATCATCCAGGTTGTAGATCAGACCTTCCTTGATTTGTTTTATTACAAAATTTCTCATTGGATGCCCTGCTCTTCCAATATCGGAACATTCTAATTCAGTTATCTTTGGTTCACCTACAAATTGTTTTTGATACGTTCTATCGCGCGAGGTATCATATACTATATACCACATGGAAATCTTATTAAAGTCAATTGATTCCTTTAGCTTTAGTAAGTTTGCTGGTCTACAACATGGTGTTATTATGTTTAATACGGGCAGAACCATTGAATTTTCTGTAACAGTCTTAAACTTCTGCCAAAGTTCTTCCTCCGTTAGCACAGTTGAACCAGTTGCAACACCACGCTTGATATACCGAAGTTTCTCGGTTATATCTTCTGTGCCAAGGCACCACCAGCTCACCTTCTTCCGCCATTCAACGGGTATGTCAGGGCATGGACCTACGATGTAAATGTGAAATGATAGGCCAAGATTTAGTATGGCTTCAATCTTCTCTTTCGTAGCATCTAGCATTACAATTGAATACTGGTGAGGTTCTGGATCGTAGGTTAAATGCGTGACTGGATATTGCCCATCGTCGCTTTTCCAGAATGGTTGATATCGGTGACCTTCAGGAATCTTTGGAAGCTGTGATTTATAGTGTTCATAAAGGTGCTTCACGTTATGTTGTATAAGGCTGTTGCGAATAAAGGTAAAATTACCGTCGGCATTTCTATATTGATAATATCCGCATTTTCTGATATGACACCATTTTCCATGAATATAGCTTCGTATGAGTAGATCGTAATCATCAGATACATTTAGCCTTGGATTATGTTTTCCAATCTTATCATAAAAGGCGGTTCTCCAGACTCTTATATGGTTTGGTAAGCCTATTAAATGTCTGAGGGTAACTGCATTTGCAGGGCCATTATCAATTTGTGTTATCCATTGATTGTATTTTTCTGACCACACATTTATATTTGATCCATATCCATAGGCGAAAAAATCCCCATAAGAATGCGATTTCAGAGTGCCTTCAAATAATTCTGCGGCATTGCAATAGAAAAAGTCGGCCTCCTTGTGTTTTTTTGATGCGTCGATTAACCATTGAAATAGTTCAGGATGTAGGTCGTCGTCATGATCTAATTCGACAATGAAGGAACCATAAGAGACCCCTGCAGCTAGACGCTTCATTTCGCCAATGGATCCATTAGGCTCTGGTGCCTTATACACACGCATTCTCAGATCCTTTTTCTTCATTTCTAACAAGTCACCGTAGGTCAGATTATCCTTTGAATCGTCCCAGACAATCCATTCCCAGTTCGTGTATGTCTGTGAACGGAGGCTATTCCATGGTCTTAAGATCTTTTCCTTACTGTGAAAGGTTGATGTGATCACTGAAATAAGGGGATGATGAGAATCATATGGATGTCCCGTTATAGTTGAGAATATATTTGATATGACATCTAATTCTGCTGGCAAGGTCTGTAAGTGAATCCATCGTTTGCGGACATTGAAAATGCGAGAAAGATAATTCCACTGCGACATGTTGCCGTAGGAATAAATTGCATAAGGCTGTTTCTTATGCCAAAGTTCTGAGAATTCTTCAAAGGTTAGTCCATTATGTATGGGATACCATACATAATGGGTATCGATGATTGGATATGCATCTGGCTTCTGAGGAGAAATGAAGAATAAATTCTGCATTTATTGTGCAATTATCAATAATATATTGATAATTTGCGCATCTTAGCTCTATTTCTTTGAGATTAAAACCTATTTAGCTAATTTCTTGACAGTCAAATCAAGAGCAAACATTAAGAAAAGCCCAGTCATAATAAAGGATAACATCTCAAGCTGTGGATTTACACTATCAGTCTTATTCTCAAGATCATCTAGGCGCGCCATAAGTGTATCGATTTTTGAACGCAATGTCTGAATATCGATATTTAAAAGTGCTTCTTTTGCCCCTGATTCATTAGTAAATGCAGTTTCTATACGATCTGTTGATAGAGGCTTCCATCGTTGCCGGAGTTCAGGGGTAGGCACCATCTTTCCTGCAGATTTTCCAAATCCAGTTTCTTCAAAGGACTTGGTGAAATCTGCATCTAACATGTATCCACTTTGCTTTGCCACATTGCCATTATATAATGCAATCGTATCTTCGCTAGGATTTGAAAATGGTTCTGCACCAAAGAAACTTGGTGTTGGTGTAGCTTGATTTGCGATTGATGTTGGTGGAGGCAATGAGTTATTCACAGTAAATTTCTTTAACTGTTTACTTCTTTCATCAAAATATTCATCATCGTCACTAGGTAGTGTATTAATTGGTGGAATCTCTGGCATTCTTTCTACAGCCGGACGATCAGGGTCGGTTGGAGGTAATTCGTATGCTTGAAAGCCTTCCTTTTTCTTATGGCGACGTTTTTCTTTCTTTTCTAATTGTGGAAATGCATCCTCTATAGAGGCGTACTCCATCTAAGTTCCACCTATGTCTTTTTATCTGATTAAAACTTTGGGGTTCTAACAGAATGGCTCCAAGCGAAGCAAAAACTCCTGGTTCATCGCCAAGGACTAGCGGAGCTTCTTCGCCAAGGGCTAGCGAAGCTTCTTCGCCAAAGGCTAGCGGAGGTTCGCCAAAAGCAAAAAGCAAGATTAATTCAAATTCATCTGCCGATGTTGATATGAGTTTACTCGCCTGGATTACAGACACCTATACAGTTCTTCATTGGCCCCTTACAATCTTAAGCGTTCTAGGCCTAGTTGTATTAGGCTCTTTTATTGAAATTGCTCCCCGGAAGTCTTTAGAATTCCTTGATAACACACTAGGCAGATCATTATTCTTTATATTCCCATTTCTGATTGCAAGTGTCATTGACTGGCCTACTGGACTTTTAGCAGGTGTAGTATCTCTTATTATTTTTGCACGTCTACAAAAGCAAGATTCATCTGAAGGATTTACTGATACGTCTAATTCGAACGATAATTCAACAAAATTCATTTCAAGTCCACACCGCTGGTTTATTGAACGAGTTTTAGGTGAAAGTCCTCTGGCCATTTCTTCTGATCGTATTACCACATCTGCATCCAAGGGAAGCGATATACGATCATCTTCATCATCTGTCTCAAGTCATTTAATGCCAGCTGATAGCTCTTCATCTTCTTCATATAAGTAGATTTCTTCCTATTACAAATAGAAACATACATATAAAGTAAGATGGATGAAACTTCCAAACATCTAGAACCTCATGGGGTTTTGGATATGATATTACGTAGCATTATGATCTTCTTGCTCTTAGGATGGAACGTCTTTGAAAGCCTTGCTCTCCGGATGGCATATCCATCAACAATGGTTGCACTGTGGGAATCACCACTATGGAGGATAGTCTTTCTATTTAGTATATGGCTAGGGGCGGAATGGTGTCCTCGTGTTGGTCTTCTTACAGCTTTAGCAGTTTCAATGTATATTGCAAATATGATACAAATATCCTAAGAGTCTTATTCTGATTTTTTATTGATAAAAGGAGATAGATGAGTTTCTCTGGTCCACCACCAGCGGTTCCTCCACCCAGTGGACCCTTTGAGGCAACAATGGCGAAAATAGCATCATCCCCCTATGCTCTTGCAACTGCAATGTTTGCGCTTAATATTGGTGGGCGTTTCCTTCCGCTTGAAGTTACAAAGGAGCAGGAGAAATTCTTAAATCAACCATGGTTCAGACGTGTTATTATTTTTATGATCTTTTTCTTAGCTACGAGAAATCTAATTACAGCAGCATGGCTTTCCTTTATTGTAATCTTGTGTGTTGGCTATCTTTTTAATGAAAATAGCAGTATGTGTATT
>Ga0209087_1000155_pt1 | contig 42856 bp, 61 predicted proteins | sample S_130805_EF_Meta_FD_187321 | JGI IMG/M metagenome (GOLD analysis project Ga0209087, IMG submission 187321) | Freshwater microbial communities from Lake Simoncouche, Canada to study carbon cycling - S_130805_EF_MetaG (SPAdes) (version 2) | ecosystem: Environmental > Aquatic > Freshwater > Lake ... | reverse complement strand
TTACCAAAGGATGTCGTAGATTTTGACTCTGCGAACAGAGGCATACGAGCATCACTTTGTTTTAAGAAGCTGTTATCAACTGCATCGGCTTGTTGTTTTGCTTGTGTAGCATAATGAGCCTTACGTTGTGCAACAAACTCCTCTGGGATCTTGCAAAGTAATAATCCACCAATTTCAACGCCTTCTTTGAAGCGAGAGTTTTGGTCGACCATTAATTTCATTTCAGGGTGGTCCGCTAATTTAACGGGTTCCCATCCTTCACGCATTTTGGAGGATACATTTAGATTATCAGCCTCGTTCATGACACTAGTACGAATCCATCGATAAGCCCAACCAGGTACCTTTTTAAACTCAGGTAGTAATGATGCAGGTTTCCAGCTATCAGGTCTTTGAAAATCATCTCTTGTATCTTGTTCACGATCTATTCTATTATTATCCATTTGCGTTCTCCAATTTTAAAGTTTCTCTTGCATATTGTTCCGGTGTTAGCCCAAATTTCTTAGCTAACGCTACTTGTGTCTTCGTCAATCGTACTTTTTTAGGCGCGGTACTACGCGTGGCCGGAGCAACAACATTCGAAGGTTTAGTGCGCTGGGCGGGTTGGTCCTCGTCTAGCGTTGCATCCCCAAAGTTTTCTGGGAATCGTTTCTGCATCGTACTATCAATACGACGATAATATTCGTCAGAAGAAGGATCAATCCCACTCCTAACTAATTTTTCATGTACCCCTAAAGCAAGACTAGTCATTTCTTCGTCTTTACCAAACCAGTCATTTTTTTCTTGCCAATTTAAAGCTCTTAAATCTGGCTTTGGTACTTGAGGTCTAGTTTCTTGTATATATACATCTTTTTCAGGTTCTTGTAAAGTATTTTTATACTGAGGCTTATAATGTTGCATTTGAGATAAACGCATTTGAGCATCGTTCATCTTAGATTGAGCTTCAATAATTTTATCAGTATCGCCAGCATCATATGCTTCACGATAATCACGTTTAGCAATAGACAACTGATGTTCTAATGAATTACTTACTGCCTTAACATATTCTTCTTCACCTGAACTTAAAGTTGATTTTAACTTTTTGTTCTCATCGGTAATTTGTTTTGCATACTTAATTGCTTCTTCACGTTCGCGGTCAGCAGCTTCTTTAGCACGTCTTTCGTCATGCCAAACTTTTTTAAGCTGAGCCATACGTTGTTTGACTCTTTCAGAATAATCTTCTAAATTGTCATTTTCTAATTCTTCTACTTTTTCTTTAGGTAAGGGTTCTTTACCTTTATCAGCAACTGGAGTATCGTCTTCAATTTCAAGATCAAAGTCATCTTCTTTTGCTTGTACTTTAACTTCTTTTTTAGGTTCAGCTTCTTTTAGTGTTACTTCTTTTTCATCAGTAAGTTTATTACCTGTAGTGCCTGGTATATCCATATCATCAGGATATTCAAATACTATCTCTGTTTCTTTTTGCTCAGCCATATATTACTCCTTATGCGCGAGTGTAGCCGCGAGGATCTTGAACAACCCCCTCAACTGTATCGTCGTTAATAATGCGGAATTCTCTTCCGTGGATTTTAAATCTAGTACCTGCATATGCACGTGTTAGAACAAAATCACCCTCTTTACACCATGGACCTGTAGGAAATCTAGTCTCATCTTTATAAGCTAAATCACCTACTTTAACTACAAATAAAACTACAGTTGAATGTTCTTCTACAGTTTTAGTTGAATCTGCTTTTACAATACCGCCTTTATATGTTTCTGAAGCGTCAGGAATAGCACATAAAATTTTATATCCTTTTGGTTCTGGAAGCTGTAAGCCTCTTTCTTCAATTGGTATATCTTCTGCGTCTACTGCGTCTAGCGTTGGAATAACAATCGGTCGACCATTTGCATCTAACAGATTTTTATTCATTGTGAGTATTTGATCACTCATCGTCGTATGTCTCCATTCTTTGTGCAAGGTCTTTTATTAAGCCTTCAGCAACGGATAGACCTCGAATATATCCTGCCATATTTTGGTACGAAGCAAAATCTTTTGCTGCTCCGTCTCCTAAATTATTTAAAACTGTTTTGCGCTGATCCTCTATTCGAGACAATAATAGCTCTAGCGTTTGATCCATGATTTATTACTCCTGTGGTTTTAGTTGACTTAGTTCCTTTTGTACTTGTCTATCTGCATGTTTATGTCCATGGTCCATCAATTTATCAACAGCATTTATAGCCATTTCTTGTTTTCTATGTTCCATTTCTTTCTTCTTAAAGGTTGCTTCCATTCCAATACGTGCACCTTGTAATGTTTGATCTGTCTGCAATTTTTCTTTATCAAGAGTTGATTTAGCCCCAATTTGTGCTCCAGCAATTCTTTCATGAGATGCAAGCTTTTCTTTTTCAAGTTCAAGTTTTTGTTGTTCAAGTTGAATATCTGCTTGATTTTTTTGAGCTTTAATTTGTAAGTCTTGCGCTTTAAGTTGTAGTTCTTGTTGTTGCATTTGAACCAACGGATCTTGCTGTTGTTGTTGCGCTTGTTGCTGTTGCATTTCTGATTGATCTTTTTGTAAAAGTTTTTGAGCTGCAGCAGCAGTCAATCTAGATAACTCTACTTCAACATCTTCAGGAAGCGTTTCATCAGGTGGTGGTAATGGAACACCTAATTGCTCTTCTATTTGTTTTCTATATTCAAACGCAATATGTTCATTAATATGAGCTAATGCTGCAGCTTGAATTGTTTGTGCTTGAGGATTTTGACTCATCATTTGCATAAGTTTTGGATCCTGCATGGCAGCCATATGAACAGCTAAGTGAGCTTGATGATCTTGATATATAAATGCTTTAACCGGTTTCATATTAATAATATCCATATTTTCTGAAACAGGATCTTTAGGTTTCTTATCTTCTGCTGTCGGAACTAATTTACCAATATTCTTAATGCCTAATACTTCAAGCATTTGACGATTTAATTCTGGTAAATCATAGATTTGTGGATATTGTTGTGCCATTTGCATAACTGCTTGATACTGCACAACTTTTTGTGACATGGTAGCTGCGTTAGGATCTGATACAGGTATAACATCACAGTTATCATAATCTGATTGTTTAGCACGTCTGTCACCAATATCTGGTTCATATGAATATTCTTTTGGAGTGTAGTCTCTAATAATGCCTTTAAGTAATTTAAACTCTTGTTTCATCGCATAGTAGATACGCGCTTGAACAGCTGACATTACTTTTAGAGTTCTTTCAAGAATTGCTAATGTAGTACCTACTGGTGAGTTTGCACTCATATCAGATACTTTCATATCTGCAGCAGAAGCAAATCTTCTACCTTCTTCAATGATTTGATTCATTAACTGATTAAGAACTTGTGAAGGCTCTTTATATGGCAACGGTAAGATGTTATCGCGGATAGCACCTGATGGTACATCAACGTCACGCCATTCACCTGGAGCAATAGGAGTATCATCACCTTTGATACGAAGTCCTCTTGACTTCATACCGCCTGGTAAGTTCGATAGAGTACCTGCGTCTACAAGTTGACGTAAGATCATAGTACCTGATTTTGCGAAGGCACCTATCAAATGGATTAAGCCAAAGCAATAAAAGCCAAAGCCTGGAATGTAACCATAATGAACAAAGTGTTGGCGTTTAGCTTTTAACTTATCATCAGGATTCCAGTTGCGTCTAATAGCAAGTATGGTACCTGTACCTTTTTCAATGGTTACAATATATGGTAATGCTATGCCGTCTTCTGAATCTCCATTTTCAAGATCCAAGTTAACATGCATTTCTAAAATCTTATAGCGATCATCTTCCGTTGGGTTGAAGCCCATCTTCTCAGCAATCTTTTTCTCTGCTTCATCAACATCTAGGAACGGTTCACCTAAATCTACATCTTTGTAGAAGCCAGCCACCATAAGTTTACGTAACTCATTTTTAGTCTTACGCATGACGTGAGTTACACGTTCTGCCATTTCTAATGATGACGCACCATATGGAACTACAATATCTTCTGCTGGAACATACATAGACACTTGACGTGCTAAGTTCGGATCGTAATATACTTTCTTGAACGCATTACCAGCAAGCCCTAGTCCCCACAACATTCTTTCATGTTCAGGACGATACTCAGGCATGAAGTCAGTAAGCTGATAGTTCATATCCTCTTTAACTCTTAATGCTGCTGCATCTTTTTCTGGAGTTTGTTTACCTACGATAATTGTTTTGACAGGACCTGCAGCTGGGAAAGTTTCCATCATCGTTTCTGCTTGGAACTTCACTAGCGCTTCAGTCATGAGTGGATGGTACACATTACATGCACCTGGCCATGGTTCTGTTCTATCTTCTACTTTAAGACCTAATAGTTCTAGACCATCTACATAGGTAGTAAGCCAATCTTTTCTTGAATTAATATCTGCATCAAATTCACCAATCAAATCACCTGACAACTCTGTCAACTGACCATCATCCATATCTTCTGCTAAGTTGGCATTAAACTCATCATCAACTTCTTTACCTGGAGTAATGGTAATCTCCATGCTGCCATCATCTAATGTAACTGAATCTGGATTCTCAATCTCAATGGCAAGTGCGCTTTGATCTGCAGCTAATTCTTGTAATCCTTGAGGAGCTTGACTTAAACCTTTTTCTATTGCCATATGTTTATCCTTAAACTAAATACAACTTATTTCTAGAACTTCTAAACCCTGGTATATCTTCAGGCTCATCATTAGGTAATCTTATGAACCCACCTTGTCTAAATCTCATTAACGCCATAGTGGTTGAGTCCACTTGGTCATCGTTTGCACCTGATGGGAAGTCATTACATTCCTCAATCAACTCGTGAGCCCAACGTTTATCAGGAGCCCATACTATACCAGATCTGAAGAGATCTGCCACGGAGTTAACGCGGCTAATCTTATCTTGACCTTTTCCAGGTGTAAATTCCCCTAGCGGAATACCCATCCTCCTCATCTCCTGATAGAGTGCGGCTCCGTTAGATTTCTTTTCTACTATGAGTGCGTCGGGTTCCCATTCCTTATACTCACGTAAGACTAACTCTTTTAACTCAGGGAACTCTAGTCTTTCCTTAATAGCATTTAATAGTATTATATTATAATTATTGGTCTCTTCGTTAAAAAAGACACCCCACGTAGTTAACGAATTATAATCGGCTCTCGTATTGGCTTCTTGTGCAGCATCAAGAGACATGATTGTAAACTCACAACTTGGTGGCACTTCGTCCTCCCATATCTTCCACCACTCTCGCTTGATAAGGGCACCTTCTTCTGAGACTGGGTTCTGTAAGTATTGAGCGTTCCAGTATCGTACATCTAGTGAAGCTTTCTTAGATTGTAGTTCTTCTAGTGGCCAGAACTCAGGCCAAAGACTTTCTTCTTCTCCTGCTTTGTTTTCAATAATTGCTGGAAATTCAACGACTTCCCAATCATCAACGCCGTCTTGCTTTATCATTTGGTTAACTATTTGGCCGGTCAAGTCTAGCTTAGACCACCTAGTCATTACAACAATGATCGCGCCCCCAGGCATAAGACGTTGAATTGGACCAGACTGAAACCACTCCCAAGCAGGCAAAAAAACATCCGCTCGTCCCAACTTGGCGTCTTGCTCGGAATGTGGATCATCAATGATAAACAAATCAGCCCCGCGACCAGCGAGGGCACCACCAACACCAATAGCAAAGTATTCTCCATTATAATTTGTTCCCCATCTACTTGCAGATTTACTATCTGCTTGTAATTCTACATCAGGGAATACATCTTTATAAGCATCAGACCCAACAAGGTTACGTACCCTACGTCCAAAATTAACTGCCAAGTCGGCTGTATGCGATGCCATAATAATTTTCTTATTAGGGTATTTCCCAAGGAACCAGGCTGGAGCAAGATAAGAGATAAGCTCACTCTTCCCGTGCCTCGGAGCAATATTAACAATAACTCGTTTCTTTTTTCCGTTTGCAATATCTTCAAATATTTTAGCAAGTCTACGATGATGATTACCTACCTTATACCCTGGATATACATGGTCAATAAATTCTAAAAATGTTCCTTGTCTTTTTTCTATTGCTTGAGTTTTTTCTAACTCATCTAATTCAGCAAGTAACTGTTGTTGTTCCCTCTGAGGTAATACTCCTATATTAGCTAACGCTGTATCTAAGTCAGCATCAGTGATGCCTGATATATCTATAGGCATATTATTCTTTTGATTCTGTTACATTAATTGCATCGATAATTTCAAATGATGTATCAATAGCTGCTGTCTTACCAAGAATTTTAAACAGTTTATTTTTAATTTGTGTTTGCAAATCTTCTGGGCTTAAGTTCTTAACAGTAATTTCTGTTTTCTCTGAGAATAAACCTACATCACTTATCTTACCTAGTAGCTCTAATGCTTTTAATCTGTGTCTTGGATCTGATAATCCTGCATCTTCTATCAGTTTATTTGTAACAAACCGTCTCAACTGGACGGCTTCTTGTACAACTTGATGATCATAGTCCGATAACATCAAAAACAAATGCTGAACTGTAGCTGGAGTAGCTAATGCTTTATTAACCGAAGCATTTAATGTGTTTTTACCTTCAGGATCTGTGTATTGTTTGAATATATCTGCAGCTTCTTGCTTTTCTTGTGAGGAAACAGGGATTTCTGCGCCTCCTTCTACTAAAACCTTAGCAGTTGCGGTTACAACCTTAATTTTTCCATCTAAAGTCGTAGGTTCTTCTGCCTCAAAGTCATCGGGCAGGGGTTTATTAGTGTCTGGTATGATTTTTAATGCCATAAAATGTCGCTGTTTACATCCTAGAAATTTATTTGCAGCTATTGCGGCCAATATATATGAATTTGTTATATTAATCAAGCATATTTTTAGTATAATGAACCTATGAAAGACCTCTTTACTTTAACAATTGCTGGACTAACTCTATGGTGGGTAACTTCATGGGTTGATTCTGCATATGCTGATGTTGCTTTTACTAATAATACAGCATGGTTTTATGTAACTCTCTTTTCATTTTGAAAACTACTCTAACAAAAAAGAATTTAGAGATCCTTTATAACATGGCGTGTCAGATGGCGCCGTTCAATACCCTTCCTATGCCTAAGTCATGCAAAGTTAAGTTCAAAGTCATTAAGAATCCTGATATCTATGGTTGTTTTGATGAGCATGAAATGGAAATTCAAATAAGTTCTAATGCATGTGGACACTTCACAACTATATTTCAGACCCTTCTCCATGAGATGGTGCATTTAGCCCTATATGTTCGGGGTGATGATGACTTCCATTTACATGGTGAGAAATTCCTCCGTATCAAAAACGTCTACTCCGAGTTATACAACTTCGATCCTAAAGCAATCTAACCCGTTTTTTTAAATTTTTTATAAAAATTTTTTTAAACTGCCTTTTTCTTTTGATAGGGGGTGGGTTCCGCTATTCCAATTTTATACAAATATCATATCGTTTATGGCCATTCCAATGTATACGTGCGTGCGTGTACCTTATATATAAAATGGGGTATGGGGTACGGGTAGGTCATTAAAGTTGACAATGTCTAGAATTCCTGTATAATGATTGACATGAGTTAGTTATTAACTAATTCATAGCGACAACCGAATTAATTAATACCTTTGTCGCTTTTTTTAAATAACATGAGGATTAAACAAAATGAAAAAGAAAACTTTAAATAGTGCTGTAATTGATGCTGTAGAATTATCAACGGCTCAATCAGAATACATTGACAACGCTATCGGTTATCAATTAGAAGTTATAAGCATGGACAATGTTTATAACGAAACTAGAGGAAACCTAGTTAAGTTATTGGTTGAAAATGTAGCCCTAGCGTTGACTGATAGCCCTAGTTATACTTCGTGGAACTATATTCATGGACTTATCAAAGCAGGGGTTTGTGATGCTACAGGCATGGACGAAGTGAGTTTTGATAAGAATATCTGGACGCATATTACATCATGCCTAGAAAAATCTTACGAATTGACAAAACCAAAAAGCCCTAATGTAAAATCAGAGCAAAAATCAGAGCAAAGGGCAAAAATTGACGCTATGACTGACGCTGAACTGAAAGCGCAAGGGAAAATTGTAGAGTTAGCAAAGCGTGAAGAAAAACGTCTCAAAAATGCCGAAAAGTTAGAAAAGCAAGACGCTAAAAACTTTATAAAAGATTTTAAAACTAGCATGGAAAATCTAGCAAAAAATGAACTTGATTTTGCCATGTATATTGATAGCAATATCAATAAAATCAGAGATGATTTTAAATCATCACAAAGTTAACTAAGTTAACTTAGTTTTTACAAGGGTTAAGGGCTTGATTAATTTCAAGCCCTTTTTTTTTCGTCTCAATTTCGTGGCGACATATTCGGACCCACCGAATTATGACCGTATAGAAAAGGTGGGTGGGTGAGGGATTGTTTAACTAAGTTAACTTCGTGGCTACATGTTTATGCGTGTTATAAAATTACACGACTGTCTTATAAAATTACAACAGGACTGGACAGTGTGTATTAAAATAATATAATCAATGACTTAGGAAAGTTGACATTGTCTGCCTAGTGTAATTAAATAATATAATCAAGCACTTAGCAAAAAGAGCATAAAAATACAAGTCATTGATTTATATATAGTTTTTATAAAATTACATTATTACACGTAAAATTGTATCCCCGTCTGGAAAATTAGTTTTAGCTTATTTAACTTCGTGGCTAGACTGATTTTTATTTTTTCTCTGCTCGTTCCCCAGCCTCGCGCAATGCCGTTTTTGATGTAATTTTGTATTATTACTGAATAATCAATGACTTAGCTTGTAATTTTATACTTGACAAAGTAAATACCCTTGTAATTTTACTTAATAATCAAAGACTTATCGTGTAATTTTATACCCACAAAGTTAACAAAGTCCACTCTCTAAAATCAATAAAATCAAGCACTTAATAAAATTACATGACAATGTCAAGAATACACTTGACAATATCAAGGCGACAAACCCTAATAAAATAAAAAATGACCATTCGTTCGTGAGTAGTCGGCGAGGATTTCCCTAAACGCAAAAAGGTTACTCTGTTTTTAGGTCTATTTAGTTAACTTCGTGGGTATAAAAGAGGTGCTTTTTAAGGTGGACAATGACTTGACAATGTAAGTTACCCATGCTATACTTATAAAACTGCTAGAAAAATAAGCAGTATTAACCATGCGACATTCGTATAACTTTATACCCTTGTCGCTTTTTATGAGGAGAAAATAATGAACAGCCAATCAATCAGAGATATAAATTATGTATCTCATGCAGTTGATAGTTATATTAAAGAGTCTGACGGCAAGTTTTATATTAGCGATGAATGGGATAGAGATGAAGCCAAAACCCTCAATGTTGATTTTAGCGTTGCAACAGACTTTCTAATGAGAGCAGTTAGTAATAAAAATAAATGGGAGAATAATAATGGTTAGTATTTATGATTGGTATATTATCGGTGCCTGTATAGGACTATTGGCAGGTTACATTTTATTAATTTGGTTTGATAGAGAGGACTCAAAATGAGTGATATTAAAGTTTGGGTTGTAGAGTTTGAAAAGACAGTCACAATCAATGTGGCTATACCTAAAGAAGAAGCTAGTACAAAAGAAACGGCTATTGATTTAGCCTTTGATAGTTTATCGTATGACGATAAAAAGAATTATGAATTCAAATCAATTTGGGAGGAAACACAATGAGTGATATTACTTATATCTTTTTGCAAATGTTATTGTTGTTGGCTTATGGTTGTTATGTTGCCTATCGTGTAGGTTATCAGAAAGGCAGTCAGACGACATTGGAATATTTTAATACTAAAGTCGCTATTAATAAAAGGGGAACAAAATGAACCCGATAGTAGAACATTTAGGTAAAGCAATGTTAGCTGAAGCTAAAGGTGATGAAGAAGCCTATGGCATGCACTTAGAAATGCTTGTTCAGTGGGCAGACACCGACACTATATTAGAGTATCAAGAAGAAGCAATAGAATTAATTAAAAAAGGAGAAATAAAATGAAAACAAAAGCAATATATAAAGGTTATGACAGGGAAATATATATGTCAGAATATACAACAATACCAAGAGAGCACTACAGACGACTAAGATTTTGCACAGTCGTATCTGTGGGCATCAATATCTTTTTACTATTAGTTATGGTTTTAAGATGAATATAGACCAAGTAAAAGAGTATGTCACCACGCAGTTAAAGTCGTATAGGGTTAAAACTATCCTAGATAACTTTGACGATAATGAATGGTTGCGTATGTATAAACAGATCTCACCGACCAAGCCCCACGAAGTTGAACGGCGTTTAATAGATTGGGCAAGGCATGAACTTGAGTTTTTCCGTTATGTGTTGTATAAAGAGAGACACTATGTTGATTTGTTAATCGATCATGCGTGTATAGACTGTTTAAAATGTGAGGATACTTCTATTAAAGAAAGGAAGTATTATGTCAGACGCCCACAAAGTTAACGAAGATACCCGTATGGAAGATATGGAAGTATTGCCGAGTGAGCTTAAAGACTTACTTATAACTTGGTTATTTAAGTTTGGGCATGAAGCTATACCTCAAAATACTGCGTGGGATTATTTAGTAGATAATGCCAATCTTAACTATGATATTAATGCAACCTTAAATGAATGTTGTGAAGCAGGATACATAGATAAGATAGAAGAAGAAAAAGGTTATGGTATAACACGCAAAAAATATAAATTACTTAATGATGGAGTAGAATTTTTAAACAAAGGAGAAAAGAATGAGCAATAAGATAACTTTAGTAGTAAGTATTAACTCGGATACTGTGTCAAGGTTTTTGTTTGATGACTACATAAATGCTTGTGTTGAGGCAGGGTTAGTGGTAAGGTATGAGCCGTATACATCAGATATGTATGCCGAACTCAATGACAAAGCCCTTGACATTGAGAAACAAGAGGCACTTGCCTCGCTTGAAGAAGAAATCTTAAACAACGTAGCCTGTGTCAATGGCAGTTGCGAAGACTAATCAAAGGAGAAATATATGAAACAAATCAATATCATCGTGAGCATCGTCACATTCTAAGTCTTTTCACAGACTAAATTTAACTCGTAAAAACAAATATAAAGGAGGTCAGTATGATTGACCAAGCCCTACTTTGTCTCGCCACGACCATATACATGGAGTCTGCTCATGAGCCACATCAGGCGCAAGTAGCAGTGGGCTATGTATTAATGAGGCGAGCCGACTTTAACAAAAAGAATGTGTGTATTGAAATGAAGCGACCATATCAATTCAGTTGGTATGGGAATACGCAACCACCTTCGGTAATTAGACAACATTACTTTGATATAGCGTATCGTGTATTGCATAGGCTAGAGGTAGATTATAGCTATGGTGCAACGAACTTCCACGATACATCTATAAAGAAACCGAAGTCATGGGTTAGACTAGAACCCGTAGTTAAATGGTCTAACTTAATTTTTTATAAACAAGGAGAGAGATATGCAAGTATTAATTGAATTAAATGATGACCAAGCAGATGAAGTAATGGTAGAAGCGTTGAAGAGTGGGTATATAGTAAACCGTAACTTTCCCGATGAGCCAAACTTTTATGAGATAAACCAAGCGTTCAGAACTTTGCTCGCTTACTACATGGGAGATAAAGAGTATGCAAAATATATGCATAAAATTGCTAAGGTTCGTAAGAATGATACTGCCAAGTGTCTTGCTGATGCTCATAGTGGTTTGTAGTGGGTGTGCCGAAGTTGCTACTAACATAGCGATACAGGCAGGCATTAAAACAGTCATTGATAATGCAAATCAAGGAGGAAGAGATGGAAAATAAAAAAGTATTGATAGGTGTATTTGTATTAGGTATATGTATAGGCATGGCAACAAGCGTTTATAAATGCACCAAAAAGAAATATAGTATGAACTTAAAGTGTGTGCAAGGGGAATTGTATGAAGAAGTTAGGGATAACATGTTTGTTAAATCACATCTCGAATGCTTTGAACAACGCACCTACTAAATTAGAGGCAGTTGTCTTAGGGATAATTGTAGCTACATCACTATGCTTTATTGGAGGGGTGATCAAATGTCTTTACCTTTTACTTATGCAGTTGTAGATGATGACGGCGAAATCATACGTAAACATAGGTGGAACGTGCGTGAAGCCAAATGGCATAAAGATCAAGGGAGTAATGTCATTAAGCTAGAAGTAGTTAAAGAAACTAAAGAAGATGTTATGTCATTAGTGGGGGAATGTTTATTCTAATGTATACCAAGCTAGATGATTGGCGTCATGCCCACAAAGTTAACGAATTACTACAAGATAAACCTAACGCTACCAAGATATATATTAGTAGCAAGTTAGGACTTTGTGATGCGCGACTAAACTATCTACACAAGGTAGGACTTATTAACATAGAACATACTAAAAGGAAAGTAAATGAACAAAGAACAAAGACGAGCCATACGCAAATATAACGCGTGGCAAGATAAAGTATTTGCGCGTAACGCAAAAAAGGGTTGGCGTTTCTTTCAACCTGATAGTGTATCGTTACCTACGCCTAGGTCTGCTCGTGATGCTTGGGGCGGGACATATACGCCACAGTCGGGAGATGACCGTAGACAAGAAACATACATGTCGTGGACAATCTATGCGTTCATTGTTTTTTACATTGCGTTTTTGATTTGGAGGGAATTCCCATGAGTTATCAATGTGAATGTGGTGGTGATATAGCTGATGGTAGGTATAAGCTAGGATATAAAACATGTTTAAGTTGTGGTGAGAAGAACGCACTCAATTATAAACATTGTATTGTGCCTATGCCGAAGTCAAACTATATTGTTGTGACTGATTTAGAACTATTGAAAGGACTGAATTCATCACATAAAAGTAGGTAAAAAAATTTGACTAATGACTTGACAATGTCAAGTAAGTATGCTATACTATTATTTAAGTAGTAAGAGTAGTGCTTTATCAACCAAGCGACAATCGTATAACTTTATACCCTTGTCGTTTATATTTTAATGAGGAGAATTATCGTGGGATTTCATATTAATGTTTATAACATGCGCCGTATAGGAAACTATACTGAAGCGCAAGAGTATTTTAAAAATACTAAAGCAGTTCGTGGTGAGAACCAATCAGTTCGTAGATTGGGTGATAGATACGAGAAAGAGAAATGGTTAAGACAAGAGATCAAAGATGGCGTTGAAGTTTATGTTGCAGGATATTATGACACCGACTTGGTTAGATACTATCCAACACACAAAGAGATAACGCTAGGTGGTTATCCATCTACAAGCACAGAATATTTTGTAAGTTATATGGGTGGGGTAGCCTTGTATCCGTTTGAACATAAGAAGTATGTGCCTGCGCCATTTACAAGAAGTCCAATGGTAAAAAACAATCAAATAGAATGTTATATAAATAATAGGTATGGTCGGTATGACCTGAACGCTTACGATTGGTATAAGTTTGATTATGAGGGTAAACCATTAGACGAAACACAATTTGAAACACCTGTTAAGTATAAGTTTGATGCAAGTCAGATGCGTGAGTTGCGTAAGCCATACAAGAAGTTATTGAAGTATGCAGACACTATGTTGAAATTAAATGATGAAGGTGTTGAAGTAGATGAAGAGTTACAAAAACAAGTATTACCATTCACTCAGTATAAAGGGGGTGAAGGTGTGCTTAGTATGTTTGCCGATGAAGATAAAACTTATCTATCCTATTATCATTTAGTAAGGCAGACACAACACAGACGATGGTCTTATGGTGGTAGTAGTAATAAATACATACACTACGTCAACATAGGTATGATTAAAAGATTTTTAGATAAGTTAATTAAGTTAGAAAACCCACAAGTTTTAGTAGAAGTTCAACCTGCGACAAGCGTATAGAAATATACCCATGTCGCTTAACATTAAGGAGAGAGTATCATGCAACAAGAAATCAGTTTGAAACAAGCAGAAGAATTAATTGCAACAGTAGGTCGTGATGTCACAGTCCATCTCAAAGGTCAACCTGGGATTGGTAAGTCATCAATACTTAAATCACTGAGTGCTAGGTTTCCCGACCACACACCTGTGTATATTGATTGTGCAGACTTAGACTTAGGTGACTTAGCTATGCCTGCCATGAACCATGAAACAAAGACAACCACATTCTATCCGAATGAACGCTTTGCTATTCATGACAACAAGCCTGTCATCATTATGTTAGATGAGATCACTAAGGCTAGTGAACCCGTTAAGAATATGTTATTGCCCGTCATGTTAGAGAGACGACTAGGTGCCACGAAGTTTCACCCCGATAGCATCGTGTATTCAACAGGCAACCTAACAACAGATGGTGTAGGTGATACCATGAAAGCCCATGCCAAGAATAGATTGACGGCAGTTGTCGTTCGCAATCCAAACGATGATGAGTGGATTAATTGGGCTATCGATAACAACCTAGCACCCGAAGTTGTAGCGTGGGTTAAACAATTTCCCCATGCACTAGCGTGTTATACAGATGACTCTCAGAAAGAGAACATGTATATATACAATCCTAGGAAACAACAAGAGGCGTTTGTATCCCCTCGTTCGTTAGAGAAAGCATCGCATATCGTTAAGAACAGAGTAACACTCGGTGAAGATACCACGATGGTTGCATTGACAGGCACACTAGGTGAGTCAGCGGCACGAGATATGTCGGCTTACTTTAGTTTGGCTGATGGTCTACCGACCAAGGAAAGTATATACAAAGAACCTGAGAAAGCTAACTTACCAAGCGACCCTGCGGCTCGTGTCATCTTAGTCATGCGAGAACTCATGACGATTACAGATCAACACATGGACGCGTGGCTTACATATTTACAACGACTACCTATGGAGATACAAGCATTGTTTGCAGTTAACATCATGGCATCGTCTCGTAAGCAAGTAGCCGCAACCAATAAGACATTCATTGATTGGGCAGTTAAGAATAACCAATACTTCTAGGAGGATATATGACTGATGAATTTTTAGAATGGCTGAACCAATGTCCATACCTATGGTTGCGACAAGAAGAGTCAGATGATAGCGTAACTTATAAATTTTATAAGGAGAGACGAGATGGCACTAACGAGTGAACAAAGAGTAACGAAGTCCCACATAGCGATAATGCGTAGCAAGGAATTCTGTATGTTTGCAGGCGTGTTATCGGTGGGCAAGGTAAACTTTACAGAGGATATACCTACGGCTTGCACCAATGGTCGTGATGTCATGTATAACCCCGAGTTTATTAAGTCATTGACTGATAAGGAGTTAAACTTTGTCGTGCTACATGAAGCCTTACATAAAGTGTATCAACATATGCACCTATGGAAAAAGCTATGGAAAGAAAATCCCATGCTTGCAAACATGGCGGCTGACTTTGTTGTGAACAATGCGATACATGAAGCTGATGGTACGCAACAAGTAGCTATCAAGCCACAGTCAGCATTGTTTGACCCACAATATAAAAACATGACGACCAAACAAATCTTTGATCTGCTTAAGAAAGATAACGAGCAGAATGGAGGTAGTGGTCAAGAAGGTCACGATAGCCATGATTGGGAAGGTGCTGAGGCTTTGTCTGATGAAGAAGTTAAAGAGACTGTTAAGCAGATAGATCAAGCCTTGCGACAAGGTGAGATTATTCGTGGCAAGATGAATGGTAATAAGAATAGAAGTATTAGTGAGTTACTTGAACCTAAGGTAGATTGGCGTGAACAGTTGCGTGAGTTTGTCAATGCTACATGTAAGAACAAAGATAAGACCTCATGGAAACGACCACACAAAAGATTCTTAGGTCAAGACATCTACATGCCTAGCATGATAGGTGAATCAATAGGTAAAGTTGTAGTAGGTATAGATACATCAGGTTCTATTGGTAACAAGGAACTTAATGAATTCTTAACCGAAGTGGTAGCTATATGTGATGATGTATCCCCATCAAGTATAGAGTTATTGTATTGGGATTCTCATGTTGCAGGACATGAAACATACAATCAAGGTGATTACAATGCCTTGGTTCAAACAACAAAACCTGCAGGAGGTGGTGGCACTCGTGTCGGATGCGTCAATGAGTATATCAAAGATAAACGACTCGAACCCGAGGCTATCATTGTATTAACAGATGGTTATGTGGAGAATGATTGGGGTGGTAATTGGGATTACCCTACACTATGGGCAGTCACATCACGTCACAATACATCACCACATGGTAAGACAATACATATACAAGACTAACCAAGCGACAAGCGTATAACATTATACGTTTGTCGTTCACTTATGAGGAGAAAAGAAATGTCATTAAATATTTCAAATGAACTAACGAACTACGCAGAAAGTATAGTCATGAACATTGACTTTAATAAGTTTACAGATAGACAGATTAAGAATGTAGTTAAGCAATTAAGAACAGGGTGTATTTCTAGGGGTAACTCTATGACTGCACACTTAGCTAGATGGATTAGGAAAGGGCATGATTTTCCCCACTTTGTTTATGATAGCTATGAGTTTAGATGGAGAGACATTCCCAACGGTCATTCTTTTTTTACAACCATAAAAGAAGCCGCGTCAATGCTTAAATTAGATGCTGAACAAGCCTCATGGACTATGCAAGCGCTCGATGAAACAATTAAAGCGGCAGAAGAACAAAAGCCTAACGGAAGTATGTCGTCGTATAGATTAAAAGATTACAAAAAGATCGTTAAAAAAGCTATGAAAGTAGATCAAGAATTACCCAAAGAAGTAGAAGACTTTTTAACAGGGTTACAAAATAGAACGCTAGGTGTAGTGCCTGTAAAAGTTTACGAAATCTTGTCATATAATTAAGGAGTAAATCATGGCTAAACCTAAAAGCGTATCACTATTATCTTGTAAATGGGGGACAGTAATATCGGTTCGAGACCATAATGGTGAAGAATATCGTATGGACTATTGGGCTTTGCATCATGTATTGATGCAGTTAGTAGATACAGATTGGTTTAAAGATAGGAAAGTGAAATGGAAATACAAGCGTTTAGATTTTGAAGAAACATATAAGCATTTATTGTATCACCCTGCATTACATAAAATTATCAACGTAGAGGAGGAAATAAAATGAGTGCATGTAATTGGTGTGGCGAGAACGAGGACTACATAAAAGAACGAGGTAAAATGGAAGACAAACTATGTGGTGCATGTCTCAATGCGTATGAACAAGATTTAAGTTATGAAGATTTACTAAACGGAAAAGAATATGACGAAACTAAGGAGGAAATAAAATGAGTATCAGTATAGCGAGCAGTGCAGTCTTAATTGACTTAAACATATCAGTATGGACAGCTAGGAAACTAGATAAGAATGTGTCCAAAGAGATTGATGTAAACAAAAACACAACCATTAAGGCAGGTAACTATAACAAACATATCCTTGCAGGGTCAGACCAATTAGATAAGATTACCAAACTGTCTAGTGAAATACGAGAGTGGCATGGTAGGCAAACGCTACCTTGGTCAGACACAGGCACAAGGTTATTACCTATGAGTAACTTCTTTGATTATAAACAACAACTTGGAGAGTATGAGGCAGAGTTTCAATCTCGTGTAAATACATTTATACAAGAGTATCCTAACATCATTCAAGGTATGGCATTTAAACTAGGTAAGTTATTTAGTAGAGATGAGTATCCCGATGCTTATAAGATTGCAAATAAGTTCAATCTCAAATATACTATTATGCCTGTTCCCGAAACTAATGACTTTCGTGTAGACATCGCTGATGATATTCGTAATGAGATGAAACAAGAGTATCAAAAAGCATATGAAGGTCGTGTCGAAGTTGCTATGAGTGATGCATGGTCTAGGCTACACAATACCTTAGAGCATATGGTTGATAGATTAAGTGGTGAGGAAAAGAAAATATTTAGAGATAGTCTAGTAGATAATGCATTAGAGTTGACAAATCTATTAACTAGGCTTAATGTAACAAACGACCCTAAACTAGAGAATGCTAGACAAGAGTTAGAACGATTGCTAGTAGGGGTATCAGCCGATGACTTGAGAGAAAGTCAAGGTGCTAGAACAGCAGTATTAAACAAGGTAAATCAAATTATGGAGACCATATGAAAGTATATCATGCGATGCATGAAGACTCACCCGACATATCAATAGAAGATAAGGAGAAGATGGCTATCCTTAAACTTGTAGATGTAGGTAAGTATATTAAGAACGTTGGCATTAGAGATGGTCAATTCTATGTGATTGCAGAGAACGATACAGACGAAGTTTATCTTGAATATAAAGTAGCTATGCAGAATATACAGGCTCTTATGAATACTAAGATGGACTTTAGATTGTTTGAACAAAAGAATAGAGAGTTTCATAACAAGAGACTTAATGCTATGCAAAAGTTTATGGAAATGCCTAAATGAAAAAAGAACCTGTAAAAGAAAAGTGGGTTAAACAACAAGTAGTTAAGATGCTAAAGGATAGGGGGGCATATCACTTCTATCCCGTAGCAAGTGGCTACATGAGTATTGGTGTGCCTGATATTGTGGCATGTTACAAAGGCTCATTCATGGGTATTGAATGTAAAGCAGGGAAAAATAAACCTAGCGTACTACAAGAAAAAAACCTACAACACATACAAGATAATGAAGGTATAGCTATGGTAGTTAATGAAGATAACCTACTAGCCTTTCAAAACTTTTTAGATGAAATGGGGAAATGGAAATGACAAGAATGAAAACTATCTTAAACAACTATACAGGTTCAAGTGCAGTTAAATTCACAGGAGCAGGAGAAAACATGAAAGATATGGTTAATAACCCACCTCATTATACACATGGAGGTATCGAAACAATAGATTACATGGAGGCTAAGTCAACACCCGAAGAGTTTGCTGGACACTTACGCTTAACTGCTATTAAGTATTTGTCAAGGGCAGGATTAAAAGAGTCAACACTTATGGACTTGAAAAAAGCTCAATGGTATGTTAATGAGTTAGTAACATTTGTAGAGAAACAAACTGTGAATTCTAAATAATGTGGATATTTCAGCTTGCGTTAATATCAGGAGTTATGATAGGCTTAGAACTTAGATACTTAGAAGATGATGAACCCTATCATTTTTCTTTAGTCATTGACCTATTAATAATTAGATTGGTATTGCAAAAGCTAAAACATGTCAGATGATGCAGATAAAACGCAAGATAGATTAGAACTTGAAGATGCCATTCGCCGTAAAGAAATGGATGGTATTAAGTATTTACAAGGGACAGGTCACTGCTTAAATTGTGGCACGAAACTTAATGACTCAAGACGATGGTGCGATAAAGATTGCGCCGAAGATTGGGACTATCACGTCAACAGACGCAAATAAAGGAGAGAGAAATGGCTACAAGATCAATTAAACCTACTACTAGGGAAACATCTGCTACGACTTTTGATCGTGGCGAACGTAATCTAATCGTCACCATTCATCATGGTGTTATTAAAATCAGACCTAAAGGATTAAAGTCAGAGGAAATTATTGACATCGCTGCTATCTATGAGCATGCAGTCAAAGCCCGCGTTAGGGGTAAGTAATGCCTAATCTAATAACGATTGACTTCGAAACCTATTACGATAAAGAGTATGGGTTAAAGAAGTTTACTACGGAGCAGTATATACGTGATGAGAAGTTTGAAGTTATAGGTGTAGCTGTTAAGGATAAAGGTATTACTAAATGGTTTACAGGAACACATGCTGAGACCAAAGCTTTCCTAGACTCATACAATATGCATGAACACTTTGTGTTAGGACATAACATGAGGTTTGATGCGTCTATCCTGTCATGGATATTTGATATACACCCACTAGGTTTATTCGATACCATGAGTATGGCTCAAATTTTACATGGCTTAACTGAGTCAGTATCTTTAGCTAACCTATCTAAGTTATATGAGTTAGGTGAGAAAGGCACAGAAGTATTAGATGCTTTAGGTAAGAAGCGATTAGACTTTACCCATAATGACTTAGCTAAGTATGGTAGTTATTGTATCAATGACGTAGAACTCACCTATGAATTATTCACCGAGTTAAAAGATAGATTCACTGCACCTGAGATGAAGCTTATTGATTTAACTATCCGTATGTTTACAGAACCTAAGATAGAACTTAATAAAGGTTTACTACTACGTCACCTTCACAAAGTTAAAGAAGCTAAAGAAAAACTACTAACATCAGTAGCCGTAGATAAAGAACTACTCATGAGTAACCCTAAGTTTGCTGAGTTACTTATTGAACAAGGTGTTACACCCCCCATGAAAATAAGTCAGACAACAGGAAAGGAAACCTATGCGTTCGCTAAGACTGATGAAGAATTTAAAGCTTTACTTGAGCATGAAAATCCATACGTTCAAGCTTTGGCTGCTGCTCGTATCGGTAACAAGTCGACAATTGAAGAGACGCGCACAGAAAACTTTATTCAAATAGCCAACAGGGGTAAACTACCTGTCCCGTTAAAGTATGCGGGTGCTGTGGTATCACATCGATGGAGTGGTGTCGATGGTATTAACTTACAGAACTTACCAAGAACATCAGAGCTAAGACGAGCTATGTGTGCGCCTAAAGGTTATAAGTTAGTAGCATCTGATCTAAGTAATATTGAGTTAAGGTTAGCCTATTGGTTTGCTCAATCACATAGTAAGATACAACAGATTAAAGATGGTATTGACTTGTATAAACAATCAGCCGCAGACATAACAGGAACACCCTACAACGAAGTTAACAAAGACCTTAGGTTTATCTTTAAGGTAGTAAACTTATCGGGTATCTATGGTGTAGGTGCGGCTAAGATGCACTCTATTCTAAAACAAGGCGGTGTAGAGAAAGACCTACAAGAAGTTAAGAACATTGTGTATGCGTATCGCAAAGCTAATCCCGAGTTGGTTGAGGCGTGGCAAGATGCAGGTACGATGTTAGAGTCGGTTCGTGCAGGGCAACATTATACAATGGGTAGTGGTGGGATTATATCGAGTGTCCCTTATGAAGGCATGATGAAACCTAATGGTATGTTGTTAGGCTTACCTAATCTTCGTAAACTAAAGACAGATACAGGAGAGTCATGGGTATATGACAAGTTAATGGGAAGAACCTTAATCCCCGAATATATACACCCATCTAAAACCTTTCAACGTTGCATACAGTCGTTGGCGCGTGATATAATTGCAGAACAGTTAATACAAGTAGCGAAAAGGTATCCTGTCGTTATGACAGTCCATGATGAATTAGTCATGCTATGTAAAGATGAAGAAGTAGATGACTGTAAAGCATATGTTGAGAAGTGTATGACTACCGCACCTTATTGGTGTAGTGACTTACCACTAGGTTGTGAATTAGGTGTAGGTGATAACTATATGGATGCTAAGTAATGAACTATTACGAAGTCAATACTAAATCGACTATTAAAAATGAAGTGTTTGACTTTGCTATATCTCCTACAGAATGGATGCCTTACTATAATTTTGAGGCTAAACCGTTACCTGCTGATATAGTTTTAAAAGATAACTTCTTTGTGTGGTTATCACAACGTTATGACTTTATAGTAGGTGTATTAAAGCTAGACCCCTACACTTGCTACAATTGGCATACAGATACAAGACGTGGCGTAGGTATTAATATGTTATTGACCCCTAACACTAGAAGTTTTTGTGCGTTCGGAGTTGACCCAAGTCAATTAGTATTTAAAATAGAAGAGTTAAAATATAAACCTAACACATACTATTTATTTAATACTCAGTCACCTCATACGGTATATAACTTTGAAGCTACTAGATATTTATTAAGTGTTGAATTTGCTAAAGATAAAGATGAGTTAAGCTTCAATGACTTATTAAAGGACATACAGACTAATTATGAATGAACCAAACTTTGAATTATTATTTCCTACCCCTGTCATGTTTAATAGCATTGGCAGAGACTTTACTAAAGAAGAACTTGCATACATAGAAAGCCACTCAACATCTACCAATCGTAACGTAGGTAACGTAACATCTAACAACAACTATATACTTAACGAGCCTGAGATGGCAGACTTAAATAAGTTTGTTACTGAACAACTTAATGAATATGTCAAACGTGTATACAAACCTAAGGTTCCTGCTGAAGCTTTTGTTACGCAGTCATGGCTTAATTGGACTAAGAAGGGTGAGTTTCATCATAAGCACGAACATCCTAATAGTTTTATATCAGGTGTGCTTTATATATCTACTGACTCTACCAAAGATAAGATTACCTTTCATAGAGCAGGTTATAAACAATTACAATTAGTTAGTGATACCTTTGACGTATACAACTCTGACTCGTGGTGGTTCAATGTTAAGACAGGGGGCATAGTTATGTTTCCTTCAAGCTTAACGCATCATGTAGAAGATGTAGTAGTAGATGATGTAAGAGTTAGCCTTGCATTTAATTCATTCATTAAAGGAACACTTGGTGATAACCGATCATTGACGGAGTTTAAGAATGGATAAACTTACAGACTATATCAAAGTATATCCTTGGCTTGATAAAGAATTGTGCGATCAAGTAAGAAAAGAAATAGATGAAGCTACATGGAAACAACATGTCTTTTATAATGCTGATGGTAAGTATGTAACTCAAAGTGGCGATCAAGAACTTGATGTATCGTGGGATAACATAGCAACACGTGATAAGCTTACACAAAAAGTATGGGAAGCTATCAGTCAATATATACTTACTGATTTTAAGAATGAATACTTTAATGGGTGGCAAGGCTTTACCCATATAAGATTTAATCGGTATAGAGAAGGCAAGACTATGGCTAAACATTGTGATCATATTCATGACATGTTTGATGGTAAAATGAAAGGCATACCGACATTATCTATCGTAGGCTTTCTTAATGACGATTATGAAGGTGGGGAATTTATTATGTTTGACGACATGGAAATTAAATTAAAACAAGGGGATGTATTAATATTCCCGTCTAACTTTTTATATCCACATAAAGTTAATCCTGTAACGAAAGGGATACGAGATAGTTTCGTATCATGGGTATGGTAATGAAGAAGACTGCACGTAATGATGTAACAGGCGATTGGTTACAATCAAAACCAAACAATGAACAGTTTGAAAAGAATTGGGATTTGATTTTTGGTAAGAAAAAGAAAGAACCCTTAGCAGAGTATGAACTTAATAAATCAACAGGCGAAGTCCAAAAGAAAGAAGACTAACAATGGCTGAATTTAAAACGTGGTCTTATTCAAGTGCTACCACATTTGAAAAATGTCCTAAGCAATACTATCATCTGTATGTAGCAAAAGATATTAAGCAAGACCCGAACACAGAACATTTTCTTTATGGCAACGAAGTTCACAAAGCTTGCGAGTTATATGTAAGTAAAGCTAAACCGTTACCTGAGAAGTTTAATATGTTTCAGCCAACCCTTGATAAGTTAATCGCAATTCCAGGGGATAAGTATTGTGAGTATAAGTTAGGCTTAACCAAAGACCTTGAACCTTGTGACTTCTTTGCATCGAATGTATGGTGGCGTGGTGTTGTTGACTTATTAGTTATTAACTCCGAAACTAAGTTAGCTACCTTGATTGACTATAAAACAGGCAAGTCAAGTCAGTATGCAGATACTAGACAGCTATCTTTGTTTAGTGTAGCTATATTTAAACACTTCCCAGATATGTTAAAAGTCAAGTCTGGATTGGTATTTTTGGTAAGTAAAGAGATATTGAAGGAAGATTATAGTATTGACAAAGTTGACGAAATGTTTGCTGAATGGGGTAAAATAACACATAGGATAGATACTGCCCATCAGACAGGGGTTTTCAATGCAAGCCCTAACTTCGCATGTAGGAAGTTCTGCCCTGTTCAATCATGTTCACATTGGGGAAAATAATGGCAAGAGATTACAAGAAAGAAAACCTATATAAAGCACAACCTGATCAGATAGCTAAACGGGTAGCTAGAAATAAAGCTAGACGAATGATGCTAAAAGCTGGTAAAGTACATAAGGGTGATGGATTAGCAGTAGATCATATCGTCCCTTTAAGTAAAGGCGGTAAGAATACACCAAGTAATATGCGAGTTGTAGATGCAAATATAAATGATTCATATGACAGGAACAGCGACCATTCGTTGAAGAGAAATGTTCCTAGTAAAAAGATTAAGCTTAAAGAAGCTAAAGAGGGTAAACGAAACAAGACATAAGTTTTCCCGCTAGACGTGAGTGCGGTAAAACCACGTCAGTTAACAGCAAAGACCTCATGATAATAAAAAACTTTGTGTGTTAGCAGTGTAGGCGCGTCACTACCTCTCTCGGTGGCGCGTCTATTTTTATCACTAGGAGATTGCATTGGAAGTATATAAAGATAAAGCGTTGATTGTAAACACAAAACGCCCCGATTTAATATTAGATAAGATACCTAAAAGTAAGGTACTTAAATCATATGATAATGGTGTCACCCAAGTAGCTGTAAATTGGGGACTAGATGAAGTGCTTACCTTATCAGACATGAAAGTTAAAAACCCTCCGTCACCTATAACACGTGACTATAACTTTCCAGGTATTCATAAACCCTTTGATCATCAAAGAACAACGGCTGAGTTTCTATCAGCCCATAGACGTGCCTATTGTTTAAGTGAAGCAGGCACAGGTAAAACCTCGGCTATCATATGGGCGGCTGATTACCTAATGAACCAAGGTAAAGTTAGACGTATGTTAGTGGTATGCCCACTATCTATTATGCAAGCTGCATGGCAAGCAGACTTCTTTAAAACTGCTATGCATAGATCAGTAGGTATTGCTCATGGTAGTGCTGAGAAAAGAAAAAAAGTATTTGCAGAAAATACCGATGTAGTTATAATTAATTATGACGGCATAGAAATTGTAGAGAAAGAAATTAAATCTGGCGGTTTTGATTTAATAGTTGTCGATGAAGCCAACTATGTCAAGACTGTCACGACACGTCGCTGGAAGTCATTAAATCGTGTAGTAACACCTCAGACATGGTTATGGCTTATGACAGGAACACCCGCTGCTCAATCACCAGCTGACGCATATGGACTGGCTAGACTTGTGAACCCCGCATCCGTACCTAAATATGCAGGAACGTTTAAGGATATGGTTATGCAGAAAGTCAGCCAGTTCACCTGGGTGCCTAGATTTAATGCACAGGATATTGTATTTAAAACATTACAACCTGCCATTCGATATACTAAAGAAGAATGTTTAGATTTACCTGACGTTCTTTATACCACTCGTGAAGTTCCCCTCACACCACAACAAGATAAGTATTACAAGAAGCTTAAAAAAGATATGTATATGGAAGCTTCAGGTGAAGAAATTACTGTGGTCAATGCAGGGGTTATGCTCACTAAACTATTACAAGTAAGTGCAGGTGCTATCTATTCAGATAAATCAGAAGTTATAGAGTTTGATATATCTAATCGTATGACTGCCCTCAAAGAAATCATTGAAGAAGCCAGCCACAAAGTTTTAATCTTTTGTCCTTTTCGCCATAGCATAGAAAAGATTATGGGTGAATTAAACAAAGACCATATCACATGCTCGGCTATACATGGAGATGTGTCTATGAATAATCGTTCAGAGATATTTAAAAACTTTCAAGAAAGAAAAGACCCTCAAGTATTAGTGATCCAACCTCAAGCTGCATCACATGGTGTTACCCTCCACGCAGCTAACGTAGTTGTGTTTTGGTCGCCTGTAATGTCTGTTGAAACATACATACAATGTTGCGCTCGTGTAGATAGAGCGGGACAAAAAAACAAGATGACCGTAGTTCACCTACAAGGCTCCCCCGTTGAACAAAAAATTTATAAGATGTTGCAGGGAAAAATTGATCACCATATTAAATTAGTAGACCTTTATAAAGAGGAGTTTAATGATGTTTGATGTGAAAGCGTGGAAGAAAACATGGCGAGAAAAAAATAGAGACAAACTAAGACTATACGGGTATGAGTATAGTCAAAAAAACCCACAAAAAATATTGTTATTAAGTGCTAAACATAGATCAATAAAAAAAGGAGTGCCTTTTACAATATCTGAAGAAGATATACATATACCTACTACTTGTCCTGTATTAGGAATTCCTATAGAAAAAGTATTTAGTCCTAGTGGTAAAAGAGGTGCTTGTGAAGGCTCACCTTCATTAGATAGAATTGATAATACTAAAGGGTATGTTAAAGGTAATGTACAAGTAATAAGTAATAAAGCTAATAGTATGAAAAATAGTGCTTCCCCAAAACAATTATTGCAATTTGCATATTGGGTACTACTTACTTATGAAGATTTAATTGATAAAGATAGTTGACAAAGTAAATAGTTGTGATATACTGTTATCCTTAATGTTTGAAAGGAGAGAATATGGAATTAGATGACAATAAGATAGAGAAGATGATGCAGGCTTCTGTCAATATGAGAGATAAGATTGATGAATTAGAAAATCAAATCACTGAAATTAAAACTCAGAAAGACAAAGTTGATCTAGCTTTGAATGAAGCATGTAGGACATTAAATGTAACTAGTTTGAAAACTAAAGTTGGAACATTATCAAGAACTTTACGTACAAGATATTGGACAAGCGATTGGCCTGAAATGTACAAGTTTATAAAAGAAAATGATATGCCTGAGTTCTTTGAAAAGAGATTAGTTCAATCGACAGTTAAAGAGTTTTTAGAACAAAACCCTGACAAAGCACCACCAGGTTTACAAGCAACAAGTGAATATACAGTAAGAATAACTAAAAGTAGAACTAAGGAGGAAGTATGAGTACAGAATTAGATGTATTTGGAAATACCGCAGTATCAACAGTTTCACGTAGAGATGACGGCTTCACCGCAAACATTACAGGAAGCACATCAACTGCTAAACGTATATCAATACGTGGTGGTAAGTTTAGATTAATGGTTAATGGTAAAGAGATTGAGAAGTCTAACCAAGACGCTCTCGAAGTAATTATTGTTAATGCATCACCACATGTACATAGAATGTATTTTTCTAAAGCTTATGTACCAGGTGAAAAAATGCCACCACCAACATGTTGGACATCTGATAGCCAAAAACCTGATGAAGCAGTTGTAGAAAAGCAAGCAGAAAATTGTTTATCATGTCCACAAAATATTAAAGGTTCAGGCGCTAATGGAACTAAAGCATGTCGTTTTAGTAGACGTATTGCTGTTGTTCGTGCTGATGATTTGAATGGTGATGTATATCAAATGACTTTACCTGCACAATCAATATTTGGTAATGGTACAAAAGATTGTAAACCACTACATGAATACACAGATTATGTTCGTGCAAATGGTCAAAACTTAATGTCGGTTGTATCACGTGTAAGTTTCGATGAAGATTCATCAAGCACTAAGATTGGCTTTAAAGCTATTCGTGTTCTTAATGATGACGAGTATGCAGTATGTGCCACGAAGTCAACTTCAGAAGAAGCTAAACGTGCTATTACATTATCAGTAAATATTAATAAAGAAGATGGTGAAGAGTTTGAAACAAAGAAACAACAACCTATTCAACGTCCACAAGTAGCCGCACCTAAAGTAGAAGATGATATTCCTGAACCTACAGTTCGTGCAGCAGAAAAACCTGTGCCACCACCTCCTCCTAAACCAGCGGCACCTAAAGCAGACCAAGGTGATGTAAGTTTAGATGATCTAGTATCAGATTGGGCGTAATCATGCGTGGTTACTCCCAAGTAGTAATCGAAGCAAACGCTAAAGCTAAAGAAACTACAGGGACACTTTTAGGTGCGGTCTGCATATCACTAAAACACCCTGCTAGTCAAGTAGCGAAAGCGCTTAACGTTTCAAGGCAAACGGTGTATGATTGGTTTTCGGGTAAAGCAAAGCCATCAAGAAAACTTGACCAAAAGATTAAGGAATTAATCGTTAATCTTAACAAGTAATACCTAGGGGCAAATAATACTGCCCCACTTATTTTAGCAACACAACATTTTGAGAGATAAATGCAAACAAAAGAATTTTTACAACAAGTATGGCCTGATCAAGGATATTATTGTGTCCTAGGCAAAGACCAACAAAATGTAGTAGTTCCCAAGTTTATAAATTCCATAGATGAAGCAATTGAAGTAGTAAATAAATTACTAAGCGATAAGCAAGACGTTTACTTTGCATGTTCAACTTATGTTGAGCCGACTGAACGAAAGAAAATAAATGCAAAAGAACAACGTATTCTATGGTTAGATATAGACTGTGGGTTTGATACAAAGAAACGTAAATGGAAAGACTACGAAACTAAAGATGCTGCACTTGTAGCGTTACGTTCTTTTACAGATACTACACAACTCCCTGCTCCTACAATTGTAGACTCAGGTAGAGGTATCCATTGTTATTGGTCTTTTACTGAACCTGTCGATAAAGTTATATGGCAACCTGTTGCTGAAGGTTTAAAGTTCCTGTGTGCTAAACATGGACTCAAAGCTGACGGTGCTTGCACTGCTGACATGGCTCGTATTTTACGAGTTCCAGGCACAAAGAATTATAAAGATGTAGCTAAACCTGAAGATGTTATTGTGCTTAATGTTGGCACACCCACTGCTTTTGATGAACTAGCAAGTCTTATCCCTATACATTTAACAGATAAACCTAAAACTAAACGTCCACTAGATGAAGCTACAAAAGCTATACTAGGAAACAACTCATCTAAATTTATGAAGATTATTGAACGCTGCCGTAAAGATGATGGCTGCGCTCAATTAGTTCATATCATGACTAAACAAGCAACAGTAGAAGAACCACTATGGAGATCAGGTTTATCTATTGCAGCATACTGTGAAGACTCTGAATCAGCAATCCACAACATATCTAAACATCACCCTGATTATGACTATGCTAGAACAGAAGCTAAAGCTAGTGCTATTCCAGGTCCACATACATGTAGACAATTTGAAGGCTTACGTCCTGAAGGTTGTGACGGATGTAAACATAAAGGTAAGATTACATCTCCTATAGAATTAGGTAGAGTTATTCTACGTTCTAAAGGTGCAGATAATGTTATACAAGCTAAGTCAGAAGAACTAGGTAAAGTTGTCACATACCAAATACCTGACTATCCATTTCCATATTTCAGAGGAAAGAATGGTGGTGTATATAAAACTGTAGCTGATGAAGATGAAGAAGCTATCATGGTGTATGACTATGACTTTTATCTTGTTGAAATATTAAATGATCACGCTATAGGTTTCTGTGCATGGTTTAAATTACATTTACCTCATGAAGGTGTTCAAGAATTCATAGCACCTCTAACACAATTACTATCTCGTGATGAAGCTAGAAAGATTTTAGTAGCTAAAGGTATTGTTAGAAATGGTAAGAAGTTAGATAACGTTATTGATTACATCATAGCTGTAGTAGATGCTGATCAAAAACAAAAGCCATCAACCCCTATGTATAAACAATATGGTTGGAATGCTTTATATAACAAAGTTGTTATAGGTAATCGTGAGATTAGTGCTTTTGGTATTAAGTATGTTCCTGTATCTGAAGATTTAAATGATGTTAACCCAGCATTACAAAAGAAAGGGACCTATGAAGAATGGAAGAAAGCTATATCAGTTTATGAAAGACCTGGTATGGAGTTACGTGCGTTTGGTTTCTTCTGTGCATTTGGTTCTTTACTCATGCCCTTCTTTAAAACAAAAGAAAAATCAGCAGTAATTAATTTATACAATCCTGAATCAGGACAAGGTAAGTCTACTGTATTACAAGCTATGACTAGTGTATATGGTAATCCTGAACTATCAGCTAAACTTATTCAAGTATGGGGTGATACAGGTAACTCAGTAATTAATCGTATGGGTTACATGAATAACTTACCTGCGGCAGTAGATGAATTTACTAAAGTAACACCTGATCAATTACATGAGTTTTTAAAGTTCATGTCAACAGGTCGTGGTAGAAATCGTATGGGTAGTGGTGGCACAAATAAAGAAAGACAAAATGATACTGTCTTTAATTTGATATGTGTTGTATCTTCTAATACAGACTTTAGAACAGTTATGTTTTCATCAAATGCCAAAGCTTCAGGTGAGATGGCTCGCTTCTTACAATTACGTATTGATAAAGATACAAGCTTAACAAAGAAAGAAGCTGATGATTACTTTGGTAGACTGTTTGATAACTATGGACATGCAGGGGAAATATATGCTCAATGGATTATATCTAATCTTGAATCTGTAAAAATAGCTTTAAAACAAACTCAAGAAAAAATTGATAAGGCATGGAACATAGCGGGAGAAGACCGCAAGTATTCTGCTACATTAGCTGCAGTATTTTTAGGCGCTCAGATTGCTAAGCAATTAGGTATTCATAATATAAACTTAGAACCTGTTAAACATGCTATTAAACTAGAGTTAGATAAATCTAGAATAGAACTTAAGGCTCGTGATTTCGATGCTATGGAAACATTAACTACGTTCTTACATGAAAATTTAAAGAACACTTTAGTTATTAATAGTGTCATAGATTCACGAACAGGGTTGCAAGAAGCCCCTTTATTAAAGCCAATCAATGAATTACGTGTAAGAATTGAACCAGATACTAACACAATATACATTCCTGTAGGTATAATGCGCTCATACTTAAAGGATCTTGGTAACGTAGATTACGAGGATTTTATTAAAAAACTTAAAGATAATAATGTTTTGAAGTATAAATCAGGAGATTCTAAAGTGCTACAAAAAGGATTAGATATTAGCGGCTCAGGTGTTCGATGCATATGGATCGATAACTCTAGCTTTGAAGGACTTAAGACTAACGACTTACCATTGGATATACCACGAAGTGTTCACTAACGGCGTAAATTATCAGATTGATTGGCCTACGTTTTTACCAGGCTCGTCTATCTTTATACCTGCTATCGATACTGAGTCAGCTATCAAAGCTATACAAAAAGAAAGTGAACGACTAGAGTTTCAGTTTGTTCACAAAGTTGTTATAGAAGACCATGTTAAAGGTATACGAGTCTGGCGATTATAGTCCAGCTTGTTTTCTTAAATTTTGAATACGTCTATCTAATTTATCTTTAACATTTTGTTGATGGCCTAAAAGGTCTTGACGTGATTGTTCAATACGATCAAGTTCTTGTTTTTTAGTTTGAGCAGTCCATTGACCTTTGTCTTTAGAAGAATAGATTTTATTTTCCCATTTTCTAAGATTTCCTAAGTCTCTACTAATAGTGGCTAACTCTGAACGCATGTCTATAATAGCTGCATTATTATCTTTAGCTTGATATTCTGTAAATTTATCATAATCAATATCTTTATATTTATTAGCCGAATCTACAATTGAATTTACAATATCATTGAGTTCATAGTAATCATTAATATTACGTGTGTTTTGTTGTTTAGTTATAAACTTATTAGCATTAGGTAATTGCAATAATTTTTCTTTTATTGTCTTTTCAGGTAATATTTCACCCCTCATATCAGCAATTAATTTATTAGTAAACATACTTATAACCATACTAGTAGATGCTAACCAACGATTCATAAAGTTTTGAACTACAATTGGAGATACACCAGATGCATCATTAGCCCAACGTGCTAGTTGAGAAGTATACTTATTACTATACTGTAAGTCTGCTTCTAAATCTTTTTGACTTTGTCCACGTAAAGGTAGTCCTGTTACAGTATCTAAATTTAAAGCCGTTTCTAATATAGGTGTAAATAAAGTAGGGAATCCTGTAGGCATAGCAATAGAACGTTTAAATGCTTCTACTAAACCTTTTCTAAGTTTTTCAGAATCTTCGCTTTCTGCAATATATCGATTATATAAATGTTCAGGAATATTTTTAAAGATTGCAGTAATAATACTACCGCGAACAGGTAATGAATAACCACCACTTCCTGGAATAATAAGTAATCTATCGCGATCTTTAGGATCTAATTTTGTATAGTCATCATCATCAGAATTAAGTGCAGTCAATATTAAAATAGCAGTAGCTACTTGAGCACCACTAGTAAGTAATCTTCTAAATTGAACCCATTTTGAATCTGGAGTTATACCACTAAGTAACATAGTTCCAAAGGCAACATTAGATGATTGTAAGTTAGCATTAACAAATGGAGCCATTTGACGAGCAGCACTAATATACGCATTAGCACCTGTTCTACGGAAATTAATAATTTCTCGTGCTACATGAGTAGCTCTAGCTACGTCACCTGTTTCTAACATTATTTGAGACCATAGAGCTTGACGAATAACATTGTCCGCAGCCATACCAATAAATTTTAAAGATTTATAAGTATATGTAACTGGAGATAAAATAGCTTTAATCATTTTATCTGAAGATTTCATTTCTTTAAGTTGCTTCATAGCTTCAAGATCAACATTGCTATATTCAGAAGCCCAATCACGTTTACCTACATCACCTGTTTTTTTAAGATATGTTCTAGCTTTACTTAAACCTACAGGAGATAAAAGAATTTCTTTAGCTACTTGCAAGGGTAATAATATAGGAAACTCAATACCAGATGCAATTAAAGCATCAAATGAATCCATGGTTATTTGGGCAGCATTAAATAATGGTTCTAGTACAATCTGCGCTCTTTGAAAAGCAGCATACTTATTAAGAATTTTAGGAACTACTAAATTAACAACAGGCTCAAGTCCTGTAAAGCCGTCTACCATGCTTTTGCCATCATAACCTTGGAATTCGTATTTAACTACTTTACCATCGTACCAAACACCTACAGTGTTTCCTGTTGTAGAAGTTCCTGAAATAATTTTAATATCATCAGGTATATACTGAGAATAAAATTTAATTTTTGATTGAGCTGCTTGATTGTTAATAGATTTTTTTAAAATATATTTAGACCAACGTTCCATGTTATCAAACACATTATGAACAGGTCTATAGCTACCTTTTAAACGTTTATCTATTGCAGTATCAATTATTCCACGAGTAAATGGTTTAGGAACTTTATTAGCTTCAGCTTGTTGTTCTCTGTAGAAAGGTACAAAGTCAATAACATCTAAAAGTTCTTCAGCTTGTTCTGCAGTATAAAGTCCATGATCAACCGCAAACTTTAATAAGCGTTCTCGATTTATATTCCAAGTTTCTTTTATTTTTGCTAGTTCAGGAACAGTTTTGAAAAAATTCATACCGTGTGCAATTTCAGCAGGCGTTAAGTGAACAAGCTTAAATCCCTTTTCAGTGGCCTTTGCAGCATCTGCTTTTTTACCTCTTAACAATAAATTACGTATTTTATCTTTAAGATCATCATTATGCTTTTTTAAACTTTCTGATCTACTTGCCACAAAAGCAGCATTACCATATTGATACATTTCATATTCAGATACATTATATTGTTTAGCTAATTCTTTTAAATCGTCTCTAATAGTAGACATACTATTAGCAAGGTCTTCAATCATAAAACTAAATGATTCAGGATTATATTTAATACCTCCATGAACCATCCACATATCTGCTAATTGATCTGCATGAAGTGCTTGACCTACTTGTATTTCATAGAAACTTTTAGCTACTTCTTTTTCTGAAATGCCTTCTTTTCTCATAGCTATGAGAATTTTATTATTGATTGAAGCATCAAATGAAAAGAAATTTTTTCTGAAGTCAGCAACTATTTCATCAATAGTTTTTATAGGAGCTTCTTTAAATCTATCAAAGGTAGTAGGTTCAGGTTCTTTTTCTTTACCTACTGTACCTGATTTTTTTAAGTCATCATCTAGTTTAGCTTTAGGAGTACGTTGTTCAAATATATATTTTTCTGCAGATGAAGCTTCATCTTTAATTCTTTCAAAAATACCTGTCTTAGGACCTTCCATTAATTCAGGGACTACAGAAATAAGATCATTTAATAATGTATCTGATATATCGCCTAAGTTAAGTAGCTTTTTAATGCCTTCTACAAAATCATCCCATAGAGAAGATACTTTAGCTTTACCGCCTTCTATACTTGGAAGACCCGCTAAGAACTTTTGGAAGTCAGGATTTGATAATGCTTCTGAAGTAAACTCGAATACATCTTTTAAACCATATGGTTTATCCTTAGGCTTATCTGTAAATACAGTATCAGACCATGCTTTATAAGCAGTGTTATATATTTTAACCATACGTTTACCAGCTTCAGTTCTACCCACATGTTCTGACATAGTATATTCATGAGGTTGAAGACCAGCATTTTTTAATTGTTTGTTTACAGAATGTTTAGTAAATACAGCTTTACGTAGGGCTGCTACTGTAGCAGAATGCACAGCTTCATGAAGAATAGATTTAATATTACCAATAGACTTATCTATACGAACTTTATTTAAGAGGCTATTAAAGGTACCTCTAAAAGTAGTATTTTTTGCTTTGTTAACTGTATCAACTTGGTACTTAGTAGTATTTAAATTAGGAACATTTATTAATTTTTTAATGAGTGCTTTTTCTGCATCACTTGTTTTATCTGCATGTTCTGTTTGTAGTATATTAAGAACCTGTCCTAAATTTTTAGCTTTGGTTGTAGTAGCAATAACTTCAGGTTGATCTTCTGCAACGGTGCCTTTAACATCTTCAATATTAAATTCATCTGGCGTAAGATCTGCCTTCTCTGCAGGGGTTAAAGTCTTACCCGCTTTAGCTTTACGAGCTGTTATTAATTGGTTAACTGTTTGACGAGCTCTATTAATAGTAGGTTGATCTACACTTAATTCTGATAGGTCTTGAATAAGTTCATTACCTGGGTCTAGTGTATTAAGCTGCCCTATAAGTTTTTTAGCTTCTTGTAATTCAGGAGTTAAAGGTTGCGTTTCAACAGGAGCTTCTTCAACAGGAGCTTCTTCAACAGGAGCTTCTTCAACAGGCGCCGCTTCTGGTTGTATGGTAGGAGTAACTGGTGCTAGTGGAGCGTTGAGTGGCGCTTCTCCTGTTTGAGGGAGTCCAGCAATATTTCCACTGAAATCAACTGGAGTTCCGAAACGTCCTTGAGTTCCTTGGGTAGTTCCATCGTCAAGTCCTCCAGGTACTGCATCGCTAATTGTAGTTGTTCCACTGATAGGTCTTCCATTATCTGCCTCTACTTTCGGTTGATCAATTAAGGATTTATATGTATCAACGGCTTTTTCATTTATTTTACCAGGATGTGCCTCTAACGCATCATCAAGTAAGATTCTGTTTTCGGGTAGTGATACATCTTTACCAATAAGTGTTTTATAAGCTTTAGAATTTTTATTCAATCCCCACGAAGTTAACGTAGTATCAGTAAGTTCCATAGGATTAACAGGTGGCATAGATTCGAGATCAGCGGCCTCAGTAACCACTTGTTTGGTTTGAGCGGCTTTAAGTTTAGCTGCTTCCTCTGCTTTAACTCTGTTAATTTCGTTAGCTTCTGCTTCTAACTCGGCTAAATATTCTTTTTTTAATGTTTCTCTAGATGGACGTTGTTCTTCATCAGTCGGTTCGGGTTCAGCTTCTTTTTTAATTTCAGCTTCTTTTTGTGGTTGTTCTTTAGGCAGCATAGCTTCAATAGCATGACCAGATATTCCCATAGTTCCTGCTAATGCATAGCCACCAATAAAGCTATCAAAGTATTCTTGCATAGCTTCAGGACTTTTAATATCTAATCCCGCTTGTAATCTTTCTAAAAATTGTTGACCGCCTTCAGTACCACCTTCAATAACCATACCTTTATTTACATCTATAATTTTATCACCAACTTTTCTTGCTAATGATTTTTTTACAATTTGTTTAGCAGCTTCATCAGTAATTTCTTTACCACCAGCTTTAAATAAATTTTTAACAAACGGAAAATATCGAAGACCTATTTGATCTAATGCGCCTTGAAATGCCGCGGCAGGTAAGGCTGTACTTAATTTAGTTTCTTCTAAAGTTTTATCCGTGCCCATTTGACGTTGAAGATTAGAACCTACAAATTGACCTGTTGATGTTAAGAAAGGAAGCGCTGCTGCTGCTAAACCAGTAAGTCCTATACCAGAACTAGCCATAGCGGCAGCAATAGGAGCAATCATATAAGGAGCTGAACCACCAGCCAGTTGCTGTATTTTAGCTATAGGATCTTCTTTCCAAGTAGTATCAGCAGCAGTGTATGTTTTTTCTCCATACTCACGTAATCGTTTAGCTGTTTCTTCAGCTTCTTTATAATTACCTGTAACTTTACCTTGAGCTAATGCAAGCTCCGCAGCTAAATTATAAAGACTTGTTCCAAAGTTTCCTGAAAACTCACCTTTAGCTTGTTCACCTGGTTTAGCAGCTATAGGCATGCCAGAATATTTTGCATAATCTTCAGCTGTAAATTGTTGTCCCATAACATCAATAGGCGCTGTTGGGGTAACAGGTTTTACTGCAGGGGGTTTAATTGTAGGAGGTTGTGTAACATCCACTACTGGTTGTTCAATAGTAGGTTCTTCAGTAGGTAATGATCTGATGTAATTTGCAAGTTCTTGAGCAGACTCTTTGTCACCAGCAGCATCAGCTTGTTCGAGTGCCTTATAAAGGGCGTTTATATCTTCCATTTTTTTATTGGTCGTCTAGTCCCGTGCCTGCACTAGCCCAATCTGTGTCAAGCTCTTCTTGTGTATTTGTAGAACGAGATCCTGTTTTAGGATACTTATCTAAAATACTTTGAATATTTTTAGGACGCGTTACAGCTAATGGACTGTCTTCTCCACTTAATTTTGAAGCAGGTTTTATAGGAGCAGCAGATTTACTTTTACCTTTATTAAACATATCTAATAATTGTGATTCACTAGGAATAGAAGGCATAGTGCCATTCCTAATATAGTCTTGCGCGTTTTTAAGATATTGATTTTTAACAAATTGAATAAAACCTGGGTTGTCACGGAATACACCAGATGCTGATCCTGAAGGGAAGGTAGCAGCAAAGTCTTTTTGTGCTTTATCATAGATTTTAGAATTTAAATCACCTTCTTTACCTGCAATTGTAGCTTTAGCTTTTGTAGATGCAATACCTTCAGCAGATTTAAGTTCAGCTTCTTTAAGTTGAGCAGTAAGTAATAAACCTTCTTTTTCATTGATAGCTTTTTGTGCTCCTGCAGCATCACCACGAGATTGTGCATATTGAGCTTCAAGAGATTTTCTATCAGCCATTTTATACATGTTATTAATATCTCTTTGATTTTTACCCATAGCTCCAATAATAGGTGCAGCTTTTTCACCTGCAACACTTAAAGCTTTACCAAAAGTAGGAGTACCAGCAAAAGCACTTCCCATAGCTAATAGTAATTGTGCTTGATCCATTTTTTTAGATTCTTCTAAATCTTTAAGTCTTTCTGTTTTACTTTCTTCTAAAGTCTTTTTATAGAAATCTGGATCAACACCAAAAGCTTGTTGAGCTGCAAGTGTTTGCATAGACATATCATCCATTGTTGGAACAATAGGCATAATTACTCCATACTCATCAGGAGAACCACCTTTAGCAAACGCAACAATACCGCCTGTAGCAAAGTTTTCTTCATTAAACATTTGATTATCCATACTTAAATCAGCTAGTCCACCTTGTGCCATTTGTTGGACAGGCATTTCAGGTTGTGGAGCCATAGCTTGTTGCATAGATTGACCTTCTGGCAATCCAGCTATACCTGGTTGTGGTTGAGCTTCTTGAACTAAATCTTCTGCAACAGTTTTATCTTCAGGTTTATTAGCTTGATAACTACTACGCATTTCTTTTCTGCGTTGTAATTCACTTAAAGCTAAATAGGTAGGCACCTGCCCTGTAGGGTTCTGTACATATCCTACTAGTGTATTATCTGGAACACCTTTTAGCTGATTTTGTATTTTAATAATGTTCATGTTTTATCCTAAAGCTTTAGAAAGACCAAGTAAACCTAATCCACCACCAAGAGCTTGTTGAACCCCAGAAGCTTGAGGAGCATAGTTGACTTGTGTTTGTGCCAAACCAGCTGTACCGTGTAACATAGCATTGTAAAACTCGAGTTGTTTCTTTTCCCAATCTCTTTGTTCCATAGCTGTTTGATATTGAAGATCATCAATTTTTTGTTGCAGCGCTTGTTTTTCACCTTCACTTGCAGCTTGTGTTTTAAGTCTTTCAAGATTAGATGTTTGTTGTGCTGCTGCTGTAACTGCTTGTTGATGTGAAGCTTCAAGACCCGCAGTAAGTCCACCAAGACCTGTTTGACCTGCAAGTTGTGCCGCCGCTTGTTGTGCTTGCACATTAGCTTGTTGTGCTTGTAATTGTCTTGCAGCATCTGCATTAAATTGTTGTTGTGCTGATTGGAATCCAGCTTGACTTCCTTTAGCTTGAATGTCAGCTAAGTTTTGTTGCAGGTTTCTTTCTTGTTCAGCTTGCATTAAAGTATTTCTAGCGCCACCAAATGTACCACGCTTAATAGCACCTAATGCACCTTCTGATTTAGCGATGTCACCTTGACGACGACCTTCTCTTAATGCAATATCTGTAACATTTTGTTGATACGGATCACCATAATATGAGGCCATACCTGGAGTAAATGTACCACCATAAATTGAAGAAGGTGTATAGCCTAATGCTTTTGATAGCCCTGTACCAGCGGTAGTATACCCCATGCCTGAACCTATACCTAATCCACGAGTAGCATCTGCAAAACCGCCTGGTTGTGTAAGACCTGCTATATCTCTTTGAACACCAACTTGACCTGGAGTAAATCCTGCAACTCTTTCGCCTGTATAAGTAGGCATTCCTTTAACACCTGTAACAGCGCCTGTTGAATCTGTATTAAATACATTCTTAGCTGACTCAACCATAGCCTGTTCATAGAACGGCTTAGCGTATTCAGGAATATTAGAAGTATAAGTAGTACCTGTAGAAGTTTGTGAACCTCCACCTCCACCGCCAAAATTAAGTGTGAAGTAGCCTACTAATTTATCTACCCAGTTAAACATATTAATCATAATTTTTTCTCCACAACGTGCGTTACAATGTCAAATCCCATTTTCATTTTATATAATCTTGCTTGTGCATCTTTTGCAAATGCTCTAATTTTAGTTGCGCCTTGAGATCTAGCCCAATCTTCATATTGCTTAGTAGTATCTTCATCAAATAAATCTTTGCCGCCTATTGCTGATGTATATGCTACTCTATGATTTGGGTAATTAATAAGCTCTACTGCTAACGCGCCAATAATCTGTTCATTTTCAACAACTACAAATAAAACTTGTTTACCTTCAACGAGCAACATTTTTAACTGGTCAACATTGTAATCGTCTGTACCAGCTAGCATAGCTCTATCAAAAAACGGTTCTATCTTATCCCATATTTGATACATATAGTCGGGATTAACTATGTGTAGTTGTTTCATGCAGGCATGTATTTATTAGGGTTGATTTCTTTACCTTGTTTAGTATGACCCGTTCTTGCTTTTCTTACTTTATCTAGCATTGAATATAGTCTTTGCGAGCCTGCTTTAGAAGAGCCATTACCTAAATGACTTACAACATCTGCAGGGATTACAAATTCACCGTCCGCTAAACGAGCAGGTTGTTTTCCTTCTATTGTACCAGGAATTGAATCACTCATACCATCGCCAGCACCATCTAAATAACCACCCTTAGCTGCTTGTAAAGCAAATGTACCTTTATCTGTAGGTTTAGAAGCCATATAATTATCTGCGGCTTGTGGGTACATGCCAGGCGCATTTAAAGGATCTATAGTTGTTGGCGCAGCCGGTCTCGCTGCAGGCGCAGCTGTAGTTGGAGTTGATTTATTCATAAGGGTATTAAGTAAAGCAGGGTTACGTCCGAAAAGTACAGCAAGTAAACCCATCGGACCAAGATTACCTAAAGAACCTTGGCTAACTACTGGGTCATTATAGCCCGGAATATGGATATATGAACTACCGCCCTCTGCAAAAGCAATTGGACCACCAGCAGCATAGAATGTATCTGCAGCTTTAGCTTTAGAACCTGCAGCAGCTAGTGCATTTAATCTACCAATACCATAACCATCTTGGCTTAATGCGGAACCTGTTGTATTATCATTAGAGCCATATAAATCTTGAAGCCCGCCATTTGACACAGTACTTTGATTTGTATTTATTGTACCACCTGTAGCAAGTCTTAAACCAGGAGATGCTTGTAATAAATTAAGTTTGCCTGTAATTGGATCTCTGTATTTGTTTTCTTCTGCCTTACGTTTTTCTTCTTCCGCAGCCATGTCGAACGGTTCAGGTTGCATAGCAGATAATGCAGGAAGACCAAAGGTTGTTGCCAATTGCATACCAGATCCACCTACAGCAGGTGAAGTAAACTTACTATAAGTATCAAAAGGGTTTTTAGCAAAGTCACCTAAACCTGATGCTACGTTACCTAAATTCGTACCTGCGCTACCTAATAAATTAGATACACCAGAATTTGCAGCTAATGCTTGATTTGGAACGCCTGTTCGTACTACGTCTCCTACTACGCCTGGAGCAGAGTATAACTCAGTGGAAGCGCCTTGTGGAATTGCATCCATACCGGCTGATTTAATTTGCTCTACTACATTACCTGCAGAATCTTTTAATGCAGTAGTACCCATATCAGCTGTTGGGGTCATACCCGCCATATTATTAAATGCTTTAGATAAACCCTGTGCACCATAACCACTTATGCCACCCATCAAACCGCCCATTAAAGGATCTTGACCTTTAGCACCTGCTACCGCAGCACCCGTTGCCATACCACCAATAATCGGAGCCATTGCTATATTAGTCGCAGCATTTGTTGCCGCAGTCGTTGCCACATTAGCAGCCATAGTTTCAGGAAGAGTAGTTAAAGAAGCGCCACCTGTTTCAGGAGCTAATGCAATAGCTACAGCAGTGGGTAATAAATTAGATAAAAAGTCACCAAAATCAAAAGCTTCAGGCATACCTGTATGAGGATTAGTGTGTAGTTTATGACCTGTCATTTTGCCTAATTGTTGTAAACCCGCTACTTCAGAGGGGCTAACATGCATAAGCATAGAGTCGCCATGTTTACCTAGGGAAGCTAAGCCTTTAGCTAGTTGATGTGTTGCCATAAAAAGTCCTTTTTAAGATAGTGTAATATTAACATGATTTATACAGCTTCACCACCAGAAATGGTAATTGTAGCACCGGTTGCAGAAGCTTTAACTTGTATGGTATCTCCAGCATTCATAATTTGAACACCTTGCCATCTATATAAGTCACTACCAAAGAGTGTTAAGTTATATATTAACGCATTTTCTGGTCCTGCTGAGTCTGTATTAGGCACTAAACAAACAGTTACAGTACAAGATATTCCGGTTGTATTACATATATTAATGTCTTTGACATAGGTTCTTGAAGTTGCAGGCGTAGTATAAATAGTAGTATACCCCGTTGTAATTTCAGCTTGACCTAATTGTATTCCTGTTATATTTTGATATGCCATTTATAATCCTAACCAAATCATAGTATTAAGACTGTTAACTGCTTGTTGTGTTTGTGCATTAGCTGCATCGACTGTATTAAAGTAAACACGAAGTTGAGCATTATATAAGTCAAAGTGTATTTGAGAAAACTGTGTAGGTGTTAACGCTAACGCAGGTGCTTTTACATTGGTAATATAATTTGCCATATTAGTTCCTCATTCCATCTGGACGTGCATCAACTCTAGGCATACCAAGTTGCCACTGAGTTCCCACATCGTTTGATTCAATTCTAAAGCTCATCTGACGACCACGACATCTTACGAATACTTGGTTTGTATATTGATCCACTGTGGCTGTTGAAGTGACTATGTTACGGGCGGTTGTAACACCTGATGCATTTGTAGTAGCTTGCGCTGCACCTGGGAAGTTTTGAACCCCTACAGTAATTGTAGCTTGAATAGTATTAGTAGCCCCTGTAACAGGATTAGTTTGTTGAGACTGTGTAAAGTTAACGTCAGGAATAATACGACGCACTAACATATATTTATCTCCGTCATCAATATCCACAGTAGCAGACTGAATATGAGCCGCTATAGGTAACGGAGGAGCCCCTAAAGGTTGACCATCATCTACACCTGTTTCATGATTATATACCCAGCCATCGCCAATTAGATCATGAGCTACAGCAAGAGGATTAGTGAAGTCGCCTGAATCAATCCAAGCGGTTCTACTTAAGTCACCATAATACCAAATACTTTCTGAATAGTTATAAATAACATAACGATCAATCTCATTAGATGCCGCTGAACAATAGAACCAAATGATTTCATTAAACTGGTTATTAGTACCTGCAAAGAATATTTGTTGTTGTTGGTTATTGATGTCACCAAATATGTATTGACGTAGTGTACAAGGTAATGTATCTACACGACCAGAGTATGTATAGAACTTATCTCGTCCCATCCAGTAAACGACGTTGTTAATACCTGTCACAGCATTAGGTCCTGCAATCGATATGTTATGTGATAACTCTTGTAAGCCAAATACTTCAGCCGTACCTAAGAACTGCATAGAAGTTACAGATGTATCAGTAAAGATTAACATCTCTTGTCTTGAATTAATTGCAGAAATAATACGTGAGCCTGATTGTATTCTTAAGAACCCAGCGGTATTAGTGACTTCAGGTTTCCAGTTTTCAGGTTCTGGACCAATGGTTGCATCCACGTTAGCCCAACGAATAAGTAGTGCATCATAAGTACCTAAGTAATCTGGAGCTGAACCCGCGGCATCATAATTAGTACAACCCAGTGCCACGTAGTGACCACTAGATGCAAATAAAGAATAAGTAACTTGTTGAGGAACGGCAACAGCGCCTCCGATAGAACTTAGTAAAACAGCGCGAGTTGTAAATGAAGGATCGTAAGCCCAGTAATAAAGATCAGAACCAATAATGTTA
>Ga0209087_1000154_pt1 | contig 42882 bp, 56 predicted proteins | sample S_130805_EF_Meta_FD_187321 | JGI IMG/M metagenome (GOLD analysis project Ga0209087, IMG submission 187321) | Freshwater microbial communities from Lake Simoncouche, Canada to study carbon cycling - S_130805_EF_MetaG (SPAdes) (version 2) | ecosystem: Environmental > Aquatic > Freshwater > Lake ... | reverse complement strand
ACAGTTACTGGTGTGGCGACTTTTGCCGCAGGCACAGTCTCGGCTCCTGCCATCACGACGACGGGCGACACGAACACAGGTATCTTCTTTCCTGCGGCCGACACGATTGCCTTTGCTGAAGGTGGTGCGGAAGCGATGCGCATCGACTCCTCCGGCAACGTGGGGATTGGCAACTCAATTCCGGGATCATTTGCTGGCACAGTCAAGCTAGTTGTCGGTTCAGCCGCGACTACTACAACTCCCGGAGCTGTCACCGTTTATAGCGGTAACGCAACATACGGCGGTCTGTATTTTGCTGACGGTACGGTTGGAGATCAGCTATACCGTGGAGCGGTTGAATACAACCATTCAACAGACGCGCTTTTGATGTATTCGGCTGGTGCAGAACGCGCCCGCATCGACAGCAGCGGCAACGTGGGGATCGGGACGAGTTCGCCAACAAGCATTTTGGATGTTCGTACATCAAACCCAACACGCGGAATTATTGCCAGCGTTGTCAACACTGCAACTTCTTCTCAAACTGGTGCGCAAATTCGCATCACGCAGGGCGGTATTGAAGATTGGGTTATTGGTCAACCCGCAGCAGTAAGTGCTTTTTCTATTTGGTCTGGCCGCAGTGCTAGCTCTGATGGAACTGAACGTATGCGCATCGACTCCTCCGGCAACGTGGGGATCGGCACCGCTTCCCCTGCTGCGTCTTTGTCAGTCGTTAAACAGACAACTGCTTTGTCAGGAACAAGTAATGCCTATGGTGTCTACGTATACCCGACATCAACAGGCGCATCCTACATCGACGCCATCACCAGCAGCACAGGTACGACAACTCTTACGCTCCGCACATATAACAACGGAACGTACAACACCTTTGCAATGGATGCCTCTGGCAACGTCACTGCTTCTGGCAACGTCACCGCCTACTCAGACGCCCGTCTGAAAAAGAACGTCAGCACCATCGACAATGCTCTGGCTCTTGTTGAAAAGATGCGCGGCGTTCGCTACGACCGCATCGACAGCGGCAAGGCTGGTGTTGGCGTCATCGCGCAAGAAATGCAGGAAGTTGTGCCGGAAGTTGTTCACGAAGGTGAGAACCTGTCGGTCGCATACGGCAACCTTGTCGGCGTCCTGATTGAAGCCGTGAAAGAACTGTCTGCCCGTGTGAAGGAACTGGAGGCTAAGTAAGATGCCTACCTATCTTCCTTCATCCGGCGCAATTTCCATGAACGATATTAACGGGGCCTTTGGCCGCGGTAATAATCTCAATGCATATCGTGGCACGACCTACTACACCTCTACCGCTGGTCCGTTCACCTTCTCGTCCGGAGCCATAGACTTTCAAGATTTCTATGGAACAGGGCCGAGTCCAAGCACGACCTACACCGTTGCTACAGGCGGCACTGTTACAACTGATGGAAACTATAAAGTCCACACCTTTACTGGCTCTGGAACCTTTAGCGTTTCGCAGGTCGGCACAGATTCCAGTGCTACATATCTGATTATCGCTGGTGGCGGTTCTGGAGCTGGTAATGCAGGCGGCGGGGGTGGTGCTGGTGGTTACAGAACAAGCACAACAACACTTTCAGCCACCAACTATACAATTACAGTTGGCGGCGGCGGTGCTACCACTTATTCAACAGCGCAAGGTAACAATGGCAGCGACTCCTCTGCTTTTAGTATAACATCTACTGGCGGTGGCGGCGGCGGGACAGGCAACGCTAATGGTAATTCTGGCGGATCTGGCGGCGGTGCTGGTTCTTCTGGAGTGACTATAAGGAGCGGCGGTGCTGGCACTTCTGGTCAGGGTAACAACGGCGGCAGTGGTTATCTCTCTGGGAAAGATACAGGTGCTGGCGCTGGCGGCGGGGCTGGCGCAGCAGGTGAAAATGGTAAAGCAGATAGCTCAAATACATCAGCGGCTGGCGGTGCGGGTTCTGCATCATCAATTACAGGGTCTTCTGTGACACGAGCTGGCGGTGGTGGCGCTTACTTTAATGGTGCTGGCGGCGCTGGCGGCGGCGGTGCTGGCGGTAGCGGTGCGGGTTCTCCCGGCACAGCAAATACTGGCGGCGGCGGCGGCGGTGCTGGGCCCGGGAATTACTCAGGCGCTGGCGGCTCCGGTGTTGTCATCATCCGTTATGTATATCAGTGAGAGTGAACATGGCTCATTTTGCTAAACTTGACGATCAAAATGCGGTGCTTGAGGTTGTTGTTATCAACAACAGCGACATTGATAATTTGCCGTTTCCAGAGAGTGAGCCTGTAGGAATTGCGTTCTGTCAAAATTTATTTGGTACAGACACGATTTGGAAACAAACCAGTTATAATGGAAATTTCCGTCGTCAATATGCAGCGATTGGCAGTTCTTACTATGCACCAGCGGATGTTTTTGTAAGTCCACAACCGTATCCGTCTTGGACATTCCAAAGCTCAACAGCTAATTGGGAGCCTCCTGTCCCAATGCCATCTGTTCCTGCAAACTATATTGCGGTTTGGAGCGAAGAGTTCGTAGATTGGGATATTGTTCTGGCTCCAGAGGCTACGATATGAAAACTGTCCTCACTTTTTCTGGCGGCATAGATAGCACTTATGTGCTTTGGAAGCTTTTGTCAGAAACGCAAGACGAAATTACGGCTGTTTTTGTAAGCACTGACGGAGTAACTCAATCTGAGTTTAACCGCTATGACCTTCGTGCTTTTGGTGCATCTGGTCAGTCTACCGTTGATGCAGCAGCGCAATGGCTACAATCAAACATCAGGCAGTTTACTTATTCCGTCCAACCATTTGATGCTCAATACACTCCTCGTGGAGTTGAGAACGTCAATAGCCCGCAAACTTATTTGGCTCGTTTTGCCGCTCCACGCATTAACTCAGGCGAGTTTGACCGTTTTGTTTGTACAAGCGAGAAAGAAAATGATGGGTGGTCAAATGGTGGAACAATCAATGTTCGCCGTCCCGGCTCTATGGCTGCGCGTGATATTTTTACTCAAAGTGCCACACGCGGCTCTATTGAGTTTCCTCTCATTGCTGCAAATTACACGCAAGCAAATGCTTTGACGGAAATGCCAAGCGATCTTCTTGACATTGTTGATCACTGCACTTTGGAAGATAATTCTTATAAGTGTAAGAAAAAACGCTGGTTCCAAAATCTTTTGGATCAAGGAAACACACCAGCTCAATGCTATGATGCTTGGTATGCAAGTTGCACCAATGCTTCTGCTGGTAAATGGTTCAGCATGAAGTTTTGGATTGAGAACACTCAGCCAACAGATCAATTTACTTGGGCAATCCCAGAGTGGCCGACATCCTATAGCGTGTAAGAGGACGTTATGATTTTGAGGGGGATCATAGCGTTAGTAGCACTAGCTACTGCGGCAAGCGCAAACGATCTGAAGATCGTGACACATACAAACACGGGCGGGTTTACAATCCACGCCCGTGTTTTTGCTCAACATCTGCAAAAACATACGCCGGGACAAACGGTATCTATCAAGATCGTTCCGGGTGCTGCTGGCATTGCTGCGGCCAACTACCTGTACAATGTTGCGCCAAGGGACGGCTCTGAGTTTGCCACTATCAATACAAAGGTGCTGACGCAGGGCCTCATCAAAAACGATGACGTCAAATACGACCTGTCCAATTTTGGCTGGCTGGGTTCGTCTGTGGACGGCCGTAGGGAACCTTTTGTGCTTTGGGCCAAAGCAGGATCAGATCGACTTGTTGCGGGATCCGAAGGCGGGTTTGCAATCAACCATATCAAACTGGTCAATAGCATCCTTCGATGGGACATGCGGGAAGTTGTCGGCTATGCCGAATCCGGTCAGGTCAGGATGGCTTTTGAGAAGGGTGAAATTAACCTTGTCGCCTACAACCTGACAGGCGTCCGCACGACAGCGCCAGCTTGGTTTAAGGACAGTTCCGTTTTGCCGATGGTCCAATACGGTGCGGGCCTAACGAGGCATCCTGACCTACCTTTTGTACCAACCGTCTTTGAGCTCTCTTCTTCCAAAGAGGACCAAAACCTTATCTCGACCTTTGAGCGGGTCTTGGTTTTGGGGAGGGCCTTTGCCGCACCGCCAAATGTTCCAGAGGATAAATTGGCGCGTCTCCGACTCTTGTTTGAGCGTGTTGTCAGTGACCCGGAATACCAATCGGACGCCGCCAAAATCGGTGTTATCGTCAGCCCAGTTTCTTGGCGGGAAGCCGAAGAACTGGTAAAAGAGGTGTCTATGACGCCTCTTCAGACGGTGGCTCGTTTGAAGCAGTTCTAAAGTCTCTTTAGGAGAACCCTGATGCCGCTTCAAAAGCTCCAATTCCGACCCGGAATTGTCCGTGACCTGACAGGGTACACGAATGAGGGCGGCTGGCGTGTCTCCAACCTTATCCGTTTTCGCTACGGGTTTCCGGAAACAATCGGCGGCTGGGCAAAGTACTCGACCTCCCAGTTTCTCGGCACGTGCCGTTCCATGCTCAACTGGAACACTCTGTCAGGCGACAACCTGTTGGGTATGGGCACGCACCTAAAATACTACATCGAGCGCGGGGGTCAGTTTAATGACATCACCCCGATCCGCAGCACGGTTGTTCTGTCCAACCCTTTTACGGCTACAAACGGGTCGTCCGTTATCAACGTAAATGCCGTTGGCCACGGATGTACGCAAGGTGACTTCGTGACCTTTAGCGGTGCTGTCAGTCTTGGAGGCAACGTCACCGCAGCCGTTCTCAACAAAGAGTATCAGGTCACCTTCATTGATAACAACAACTACTCAATTACCGTGGCCGTTGTTGCCAATGCATCTGATTCCGGGAACGGCGGCTCTTCCGTTACAGCCGCCTACCAGATCAATACGGGTCTCGACACACAGGTTGGCGGCACAGGCTGGGGCGCAGGCGCTTGGGGGCGTGGCGGCTGGGGAAGTGCAACGACGCTTTCCGCAACGAACACTCTTCGTTTGTGGTCGCAAGACAACTATGGTGAAGACCTGATCTTCAACGTCCGCAGTGGCGGCGTTTATTATTGGGACGCAACTACAGGTCTCGGTGTTCGGGGTGTCACTCTTGCTTCGCTTTCGTCTGATCCAACAACGCCGACCCTCGCCTCTCAGGTTCTTGTCTCAGACCGAGATCGACACGTCATTGCCTTCGGTGCAAACCAAGGTGGGTCCACGGCCCTTGATCCATTGTCCGTTCGCTTCTCTTCTCAGGAAGACCCTTATACATGGACGGCAACTGCAACCAACACCGCTGGCGATCTGCGTCTTGGTAGCGGCAGCGCGATTGTAAAGGCTGTTGAGACGAAGCGAGAAATCCTCATTTTTACTGAGGTTTCTCTCTACTCCATGCAATATGTCGGCCCTCCATACACTTTTGGTGTGCAGCTTATTTCGAGCAACATTAGCATCAACGGCTACAACAGCGCGGTCGCTATGGACGACACCGTGTTCTGGATGGGTGACAAAGAGTTCTATGTTTATACTGGTAAGACAGACCCGCTGCTCTGCCCGCTGAAGGATTATGTCTTCAACGATTTTAACACCAACGAGCGCGACAAAGCTTTTGCTGCGTTGAACTCTGAGTATAACGAGATCACGTGGTTCTATCCGTCAGCCGCCTCTTCTGAAAACGACCGCTATGTCACATTCAATTACAAGGAACAGGTCTGGACGTATGGGAATCTTGCTCGCACGGCTTGGCTTGACCATGGGGTCCGCGAATATCCTCAGGCCGCAAGTCCGGACAATTATCTCTACAACCATGAGTTTGGTACGGACGACGGCAGTACGACTCCGGCAACTCCTCTGAACGCCTACATCGAAAGTTCGCCTCTTGATATCGGAGACGGCAATCAGTTCTCGTTTGTGCGTCGTATCATTCCGGACGTGACGTTCATCAACGCGACAAATGATCCGCGTCTTGATCTCATCATCAAGACGCAGAACTATCCGGGATCCAATTACCAGAACGGTTCCGACTCGGAGGTTCTTCGCACGGCCACTGTTCCGGTTGAGCAATACACTCAGGTGAAGGACATCCGCTTGCGCGGCCGCTCGATCATCCTGCGTGTCGAGAGCAATCGCGTCGGAACGTGCTGGAGACTTGGTTCTCCGCGTATCGAGATCCAAGCGGATGGGCGGCGCTGATGGATGTCCGCCTTATCCCGCCGATCTTTACCCGTGCTCCGGCGCAGTATGACCAGCTTTATTTTAATGATCTGGTCCGCGCTCTGATCAGCTTGATCACGTATATCCAAGCACCGGGCGAAGGACGGCAGACCACGATTGTGTTGACCAATCTGGCCAGCAATGATTCGGGCCTTGAACCGGGGACCATCTTCCAAGTGAACGGCGCTCTCCGGGTCTCCGTTCTCTACAGTCCTTATGTGGCTGGACTGTCCGCTACAGGGCGAGTTGGGTCGGTAACAGTAACAGTCTGAGGCTTGTTTTACTGGTCTCAAAAGGGTAGATTTGTCGGCGAACCCTCAGGCTTTGTCCTGCCCCATCGCCGTGTCGGCGCTTAAAAACGCTCATAGGGAAAGTCTATGCAGGGTACAGAGCTTCTTCGCGATCCTAGTTTTGCCCAGACGCTGGAACAATCACCGTTCCAAGCGAAGGATTTGCCGGGTCTATCCACAGCCGTTGCCGACGCTTTTGAAAAACTTTCCCCTGATCAGCGGAAAGAAATGAAGGCTGTCCTCGACGAACTGGACGATTTGTCGGAACAGGAACTGGAATCGTTCCTTCGTCTGATTGGATACGTTGAACAGGACCCTAGTCAGTACCCTAAACTGGTCAAGCAACTGGTCGAGACAGGCGCTTTCTCTCCTGAGGACGTTCCCCAACAGTACGACCCCAACTTGATGGCAATCGTAAAAACCCTTGTTGGTCAAGCACTTAGGCGCGTTCGCGCAGTGTCGTCCCCGACCTTTGCAAAGGGCGGCATTGTTTCCTTGAAGAAGGAAGCGAAGAAGGTGGCCGCTGCTGGCCGCGGTGGTGACACGATCCTTGCCCACATCAATCCGATGGAAGCCGACATGCTCAAGCGCATGGGCGGCCGTGGAACGATCAACCCAAAGACAGGTCTCCCTGAGTTTGGCTTTTGGAAGTCGCTGGGTAATATTCTTAAGGTTGGCGCACAGATTGTTGGAACGATTGCCCTTTCGGTGATGGGTGTCCCCCCTATTTGGGCAGGCGCGATTGCGGGCGGAGCCACCTCTCTTCTTTCGGGCGCAAAACCCATTGATGCCTTGAAGAGCGCCCTTTTGGGTGGCGTCACTGCTGGCATTGGTGCAGGCATCAGCAGCAGCATGGCTGGCGGAAGTTTCTTTGACGGCATCAGCAAAGGCTTTGTGTCCGGAACAGCCCTCCCCGGCTCAGACCTATTCAAGGAGACCTTTGGAATTGGTGGGGCTGGTGGAGCGGAGGCCGCTGCTAGTGGAGCAGCGGGTGGAGCAGCGGGTGGAGCAGGAGCCGCCACAAACTTTCCTCCTGTTGGAGAGGCGGGGTCTCTTCCTACGTTTGCAAGAGCCGGAACCCCTCAGCTACCTATTTCCCCCTCTACCCCTCTACCTTCTGCGTCATCCGGAGTATCCGGTCTCTTTAATAGTGCAGCAAACTGGGTTAAAGCAAACCCGCTGACCGCTACGTTGGGTGCTGGCGCACTGCTTCTTGGCATGGGTCAGAAAAAAGAAGAGGTTAAGCCGAGCCTTGTCAGCGGCAGGACCGGAACAGACCTTCTTAGCGAACAGCCTGCGACCTACGGCTTCAGCACAGCAAACTTTGCTCCTCGCACTCCGCAGGCTGGGACCACCGTTTTTCCAAGCGGTGGTTATATCGCCCCGACGACACCTATCGGCATGGCACCGACCCCCAACTTTGGTCAGGTCCGCTACCCGACGACAGGCATCATGTCCGTTAAGGCTGGTGGCGCGATCCACGGTCCGGGGTCCGGGACCAGCGATTCCATTCCCGCTCGCCTCAGCGACGGTGAGTTTGTGATGACAGCCAAAGCCGTCCGCGGCGCAGGCAAAGGCGACCGCATGAAGGGTGCTCGCAAGATGTACGAGCTCATGCATAAATTTGAACGGATGGCGTAACCATGGCCGAGACTACAGTCCAAGAACAGATAGTCCGCGAAGCCCCAGAGATCGAAGCCTATAAGCTTGGTCTTCTGAAGCTTGCCAAAGAGCGGGCCGAAATCCCTGTTGATATCCCTGCGATGCGCGCAGCGGAGATGACCCCCCAACAGATTCGCGCTCTGGAACTGTCGGGTGCTGGTATCGGTTCTTACGCCCCCTATATGCAGGCGGCTGGTCAGGCTTTTACCAAAGCTGCTGAAGGTTATGGTGGTCTTCCCCACTACGGTCAGGCTGGCATGGAAGCAGCCACTGGCTATGGTAACTTGGCGACCATGCTTGGTACATCCGGAGCACAGGCCTATAACCCGCTCCAAGCCCTTGCTTATATGAACCCCTATCAGGAAGCCGTCACTCAGAAGGCCGTCGAGGAGATGGGCCGTCAGGCTCAAATCCAGCAGCAGTCTCTGTCGGCACAGGCTGTGAAGGCCGGAGCTTTCGGCGGTAGCCGTGAAGGCGTGCAGCGGGCCGAGCTCGGACGTAATCTTGCAGATGTCCAATCCAAACGCATCTTGGAAGATTACTTCGCCAACTACAGCCAAGCGCAGAACGCTGCGATGAACGCCTTCGCCAACCAGCAAGCACGTGCTCAGTCGGCGGGTAACCTTGCTCTTGGTGCAGGCCAACTCGGCTTGCAGGGCGCGACGCAGGCTGGCGGTTTGCAGCAGGCTAGTGCTGCTGGTATCGGCACACTCGGTCAGCAGACCGCGGCCCTTGGTCAACTGCAATCAGGTCTTCAGCAGGGCGACGTTTCGTTCCTGTATAACATCGGTTCGCAGCAACAGCAGCAGCGTCAGAAGGAACTGGATGCAGCGCGTCAGACCTCTCTGCAACAGGCCTACGAGCCGTTCCAGCGCATCTCGTTTGTGTCCGACATCTACAAGGGCGCACCGTCGTCGCAACAGACGATCAGCCAGACAACTGCTCCGTCGCCGTCCCTCGTTTCACAGGTCGCTGGTCTCGGCACAGCCGGACTCGCCGCCTACAATCTTGCGAGGTAAAACATGGCCAACGATCCCGTCCTTCAACGCTCGATGTTCCAGAAGCAGACGCCTATTGCGCCGTCTGTCGGTCTTGGTATCGATTCCGTCACCACGCCGGATCAGAATGCCAAAGCACTGAAGAGCATGTTCCAGCCGACGGTGTCGCTCGGCATGCCGACGCAGATGCTTCAGCAGGAACAGCAGCCTGTTCAGTCGTTCCAAGAAGGCGGTTTTGCTACACCTCTTGTTGCTCAATACGATTTTCGCAATCGTCGGTATCAGAACCCGCCGTCTTATGCGGAGCGTACAGACCCTGCTCAGTTTGAGGCGGATCGTCCTGCGAGAGAAGCCGCCGCTGAAGCAGAACGTCTTCGTGCGGAAGCCCGTCTTGAAGAACAGCGGGCTCGCTATGCTCCGGAACAGGCTCGCTATGCGGCCGAGGCCGACCGTTATCGTATGCTTAACGCCCAGCGTCGTCAGGCTATTGATGACGCGGACGCTCTTGCCCGTTATCCGGCTCCAAAAAGCCAATTCCGCAGAGACGTCGAATCTGTTCTCCCTTCTCTTCCGACAGAGGAACGAGTCAGGAAAAATGCAGAGGACTTCGCTCGCATAAGAGAAGCTCGTCAAAACGCTTTGCAGGAACAACAGACCGCCCTTGAAGATTACCGCAAAGGATCTCCGGGATCTGCGGTTGGGGACTATTTCCGTTCACTGACACCGGAAGAACTTAAGGCGCGAGCGGAAGAGCGTGCGGCGGCTGAAAGGAAGCTTGAAGCCGAAGGTGCTAGGATAGGGTCAACCTTTACCCGAAGCATGGATGCCGTGGCGGCTCCTCGTCGCGGTGTCGCTTCCCTTGATGTTGCCCGGATGCTTGAAAACGACCGTGCACAAGAACCCCGTATGCCAACGTCTCCCGCTGAACGTAAGCTTGAAGACACCTCTGTTAAAACAAACCTTGATGACATCAAGGCTGACCGTAGGGCCACGGAGGCTGCTCGAACCTCTGCCGAGCGCCGCGAGAACATGTTGCTTGCTTTGATGCAGGCTGGCTTTGCTATGGCCGCTGGCCGCAGTCCAAACGCCATCAGCAACATTGGCGCAGGCGGTCAGGCTGGTATTGCAGCCTTTGCTTCAATGGAACGCGCCCGTCGCGAGGACGAATCTCTGCGTCGTCGCGAACAGTTGCAGCTCGACATTGCCAAGATGCAGTACGACAGGGATCCGGAAACCATTCGCACCTATGCCGTTCTTGGCGGATGGACTCCGCAAATGGGTCGCGAAGGTTATCAGGATGCCGTTCGCAAAGGCTTCCAGTTCTTGCAGAGCAAAGAAGCTCCCAAACAAGCTATGGACATGCTTAAACTGTCTCAGACCGACCCGAACATCCTTACACCAGAACAACGAAAGGCCTATTCGGACGTGGTCAACATGGGTATCATGTCTTCTCTTGGTAGAGGCAGCGGCTTCCCCGGTTTCTCCGGCACAGCAATACCTTCTCCAACTAAGTAACACTTCCCTCTGCGGAGCCAGAGAATGCCTCTTTTTGATGTTACCGCTCCGAATGGTCAGGTCTTTCGCGTCAACGCTCCTGAGGGGTCAGACGTTAATGACGCCATTGCTTATGTGGCTACGGACCTATACCCAAAGTTTGTTGAAGCCAACAAACCAAAACCAGAACGAGGCATTGGCCAACTCTTCACCGAAGGTTTTGGTCGTGGCGTAGAGCAGACAAAGGTCTTGCTTGGCGACTACCTTCCGGCCCTCGCTGGTCGTGGTGTTCAACGCGCTGCCGAATCTCTCGGTGCTGAGGGCGTGGCTGGTGCAGCCGGATCGTTTGCTGATCGTCAGCTCCGCGAAGCCGCTCAAAGCGAATTGGATATTGCCAAGAAATATCCGCGCGAATTTCAGTCTTACGAGGACATCACTGGTCCGGTTTCCGCTTTGCGTTATGGCGCAGAGGCATTGGGCGAAGGTCTGCCGTCCATTGTCCCCGGTCTTGTCACAGGTGGTGCGGGTGCTTTTGCTGCTCGCGGTTTGCAGGCTGGAGCTCGCGCTGCGGCTACGGCTCTGGCCACGGGCGCAGGCTCTGCTGCGCAGACCGTTCCGGAAGCCTATGCCTCGATCTTGAAAGAGACAGGCAAGGAAGAGATCGGCGCATCTCTTGTTGCTGGCGGTATCAACGCCGCTCTCGAATCCATCCTGCCCGCCTCCGTCATCGGAAAGATGTCGGGTCCGGCAAAGGACGCTCTTGTTGGCTCCATCAAGAAACGTCTTGGTCTTGGCTTTGCGGAAGGCGCGGCAAAGGAAGGCCTCACTGAAGGCATGCAGGAAGCCGTTAACCAAGCGGCCATCTCCTTTGTCGATCAGAACAAAGAGTTCTTCACGTCGCAGAACTGGAAAGAGATTCTCGATAGCTCGATCCGTGGGGCCATTGTCGGCGGCGTTGTTGGCGGCGTATCAAATGTTGCCCGTGGAAGACGGACCGCGGAACAACCAACTCCGGAAGGCGCTCCACAAGAAGCCCCCTCCGGAGCGGTTGATTTCACGCCGGAACAAAAAACTTTCATCAGCGAAAACCTTCCTCTGTTGTCCAACCTCGGCTATCAACCGCAGGAAATTGACAATATTCCTTTTGATACTCTGAAGGACATTGTTGCCAATAAGATTCTTGCAAACGTTCATTTTGGCAAAGCGCAAGTACAACCGAAAGCAGCGGAGAAACCAGCCACAGAAGCTCCCGTAGAAGGCGGTCCGGTTGTTGAGGCTGTTCCTCCGGCTGCTACTGAGGTTGCCCCTCCGGCTGCTACTGAGGTTGCCCCTCCGGCTGCTACTGAGGTTGCCCCTCCGGCTGCTCCCGCTATCGAACTTCCAGTTTTTGATTTGCCAAAGTCTTTGGCTGGAGCAAAACCAAAGTTTAATTTTGGAACCACCGAGTTTAATCCTCAATTTGTCAACGACATTGACAAGGCTTTGTACATCACCGCTCAAGACAAGAAGTCTTCAAGTGATGATCTTTACCGTCAATTTCTGCAAGACAATGGGTTTACGAACGAACAAATCAACCAGTACGGCACAGGCCTCAAAAAGTTTATGCTGACGCAAGCCCAGACCGCCATCAACAATGGCGAGATCGGTGGTCCGTTGCCCATAGACTACATGCGTGTTGTGGTTCCTAACGAATACCGTTCAATTATTGGACTTTCTCAGACACCGACCAAGTCAGCACAAATAGCACCTGTGCAAACCCCTGAGGGTCCGGGGACCGTTGTCACGACAACACCATCTCCAAAACAAACGCCTGCCGTTCCCGTTGCGGGGATTACGGAACAGGGGCCGTCTTCGGACACCGATTTTCAAATAGGAAACTACTCTCGTCAGCAGTTTGAAGGCGCTATACCGGGCGTAGTGGACGTCATCCGCACGATTCACGCAAACCTTTACCCCGGAACACGACTTAACCTGTCGGTCAACAACAATATTGGTGGCAACACCTTTGGTAGATATACCCCTGATCTTGATCTTCAGAAGGTGGTCAGCAAGCCAGAACTGACTATTGAGATAAACCTGTCGGCTATTCGCAAGCAGATGTCGAAGGAGAAGGATCAGCAACGATTTCTTCTTAAGACCCTGTTCCACGAACTGTCTCATCCTTTGCAATACACATGGCTTAATACGGTCGATAAGAAGACGTTTGAAGCAATCCTTAAGCAGTATATCAAGGAGCGTAACCCGTCCGCTGCACACCGTGCCGCATTGTACAATATGCTGGCTGACGGTCGTAAGGACATTGACGCAAAATATCGCGCTCAACTTCTTAAGAGCATTGGTCTGGAGAATGACGCCAATCTTCAGACATTTCTTCTCGACAAAAACAAGGTTGCCCCTATTGGTTCTGGGGACGTCCTCAACGACAACTATATTCGTTCGTTCAACGAATGGGTTGCGGAGCAGGGCGCTAAGTGGATGACGAAGGAGCTTAAGGGCATTGTTCCTCAGACAGTGTTTGAAAAGTTCCAGAAGAGTGTCCTCGATGGACTGCGTCGTATGTACAAAGCAGTTTCCGAAGCTCTTGGTATTAAGTTCCGCGAAGGCGCTTTTGAAAAGATGCTTCGGGAAGTTTATGGAAAAAAGACAACTACCCCTCCCGTCAGGTCGTACGAAGAATTTGGCCGTAGCAGCAAAGAATACAAGGACATCATTACTCGCGTTGTTAACGGCAAGGCCTACAAGAGCCAAGAGCTTAATTCCGTTGGCGTGACGCCTACGGATGTAGACCAGAATGTCAAGGAGCCTCCAGTTCCGACAGGCCCCGCTGCGCAACAGCCAACAAAGACTTACAACGACCTCAAATACCTTCTTGCCCCAGACGACAAATCCATGACGGGTTTTGTCGGCCGTACATTGCGGAGCATTGTCGGTGCTGAACCGGGAGAAAGCATTTCTCGCGCTTTCGTTCGTAATGTCGTGAACTCAAACATTCCTTTTCTTGAAAGGGATGACCTTCGTAATCTTGGTAAGTTCATTGAAGGTTTGATGAACTCAACGGGACGTGTCATGGGCACGGTCCTTATTTCCCCAATGGGATACAACCGGGCCACCAAGTCTTTCTACTTCCACAGTGGACCTGACGACAAAGCCCTCAAGGATATCTTTGCTAAGGTTGGAACAAAATACGCCGAACAGTTCCAGCTTGTTGGTCTTGCTGCCCGTGAACTTGCGCTTCGCAAGGAACGCGGCGTCTATGTCAAAGGCAATAACGGTGAGACCGTTCTTCCTGATGGCATTACCAAACTGAGCAACAAGGATTTGCAGGACGTCGTCAACAGTGCCAATCCGATTGTCAAAGAAGCTCTTGCCGAGTTTCAAAAGTTTAATGACAAGATGATTGAGATGTCTGTGCAAGCAGGCCTCATTCCACGCAATCTTGCCGAACGCTTCAAGACGCTGATGTACACTCCGATGTACCGCGTCCAAGAACAGGCTTTGAAAGATGATCCAAACATCGGGATCTTTGGTGGAATCATTGACGCTTTGAAAGATCCTCAGGGTGTCACTGCGTATAAAAATAAAGTTGGGTCCCTTGAAACAGGTTCCATCAACGGAAACTTCTACGAAAACATCCTGCGTAACTACAACGCTATTGTTAGCGCAGCGGTACGCAACGTCGCCTATCAAGAGACAGCGAATACTCTCACCAAGATTGCTCGCAACGGTGGCGACACGACCATTGCTGAGGTCTTCGACAAACCCTCACAGGGAACAATCCAATATCGTGTAAACGGTGAAGACCGTTACATGAAGATCTATGATCCGTCCATGTTCCAAGCCATTGCTGCTTTGTCCCCGCAGCAGAAGAACATGTTTGTCAGATCCATGGGTTGGTTTACGGATTTGTTGCGCAAAGGCGTGACGGCAACACCCCCATTCCAACTTCGTAACTTGATCCGCGGTCTGGTAGAGTTGAAGATTAAGACAGGCATGCCGATTACCAGCATCCTCCGCGGTACGTTGGACGGGGCGCGTGATACGTGGCGCAAGGGCGATGCGTATCGTGAGATCCTTGGTGACACAGGCTTTGGCGGTTTTGGATTTGGCTCTGGGTCCGTGGACCAAGCTGCTTATTTGCAACGCCTTTATAAGTCTCGCGAACTGTCGTGGACACAGTGGCAAAAATACCCGAACGCCTTCATGCGTCTTTTTGATGTGATGGAGTCTCTCGGTGAGATTACCGAAATGGCTCCGCGCATCGCTTACTACAACTACCTTCGCCGCAACGGGGTGTCGAAGAACGACGCCACATGGGAATCCGTTAACCTCGTTAACTACCACCGCCATGGTGCTGGTAACGGTGTGCTTGGTAACGCGGTCTCTAACTTGATCCCCTTGATCCCGTTCTTGACTGCCCGCATTCAAGGTCTCTACCGCCTTACCGAAAAGGGAACGGAAGGGGGCAAGACAGCATTCGGCCGTAAGCTTGAAAAAGAAGACGTGCTCGGTATTCCGAAAGCCATTCTTTCTCGCGGCATGATGGTTTTGGCAATTAACGCCATGGTCAACATGATGTATGGCGATGATGATTGGTACAAGAAACTGTCTGTCAAAGACCGCTTGTCTAATATGTATGTCAAAGTTGGCGACGCTATCGTCGTGCTTCCACGTGCTTTTGAAGTTGGCGAGCTTTTCGGTGGCATCCCGACACTTGCTTTTGATAGCATGCGTAAGCAGAACGGGAACGATGTGACGCAGGGGTTCTTGCAGTTCCTCAGCAATACGTTCATGGTGGAGCCTATTCCCCAAGCTTTCAAACCAATCGCTGAACTCGTCGCAAACAAAAACTTCTACACGGGTCTGCCTATCGAAAACCTTTCCGATAAACGCAGCCCAAAAGAAGAGCGGTTTGACGAGTACACAAGCAGCCTTGCAAAGATGGCTGGCCACATCGGAAAGTACGTCGAACTGTCTCCGAAACAGATCGATACGCTTTTGCGTGGCTATCTCGGGACCACGGCTACGTTGTTCCTTGGTACTTTTGATGCCTTGATGGGGTCTGCTGGCACCAAGCCACAAGGTGTTTTTGGCGACCCGAATACCCTCACAGGGGCCGTGGCTAACCTCACTGGTGTGGCCTCTATCTTGAAAGACCAGAGCCAGTTGAACAACAAGTTCATCGGTGACTTCTATGAGGTCAAGCAAAAGGTGACCGAAGTTGTTCAGTCTATGAATGACGCTGCTACACGAAACGACACCGAGACCATCAAGTCTCGTATTGAACAAATGCCGCAGGCCCGTGGTTTGTTCACCTCGTTCAATGCTGCCGGAGAACAACTGTCCAAGATCAATAAACAGATGGAAATCATCCGTAGTCGTAACGACATGACGCCAGATCAAAAGACGCAGACGCTTGAGCAGTTGCGCACGACTAAAGGTAGAATTGCCGAACAAATGGTTATGGCCGCTGAAAAAGTTGGGGTTACACGATGAGCACGACAGAAGAGAAGCAAGAAAAGATCGCACTTGAAATGGCGGCAAACGCCAGCAAAGGCGCACTGGTTGAGAAGATCACGTTTGCTGGTATTCCGATTCTGTTCTCTTGCGTCGTTTATCTTATGAACGCTTTGTCCACTGCAAACAACGAGATCATTCAACTCAAATCCAAGATCGCTGTGGTGGTGAACGCTGACAACAAAGCGATCCCGCCGCAGGGTACAACCATCGACATGGCTCAGATCAGAGAGAACCTCAACGACAAGATCGACAAGGTTGAGCGAGATGCGGCTTTGGCTAGATCTGCGATGACCTTGGACCGTGAACGGTCGATGGCGCTTGTTGATAAGAGCCGTCTGGACATGGCGGCCGACGCTGCTCAAGCTCGCGCTGCCATCCGCTATGACATGCTCAAAATGTTTGGTGAGCTTGATAAGCGCATCCATTTTCTGGAGCAGAAGAAGTAATGGACCCGATCACCTTAAAGGTGGTCCTTATTGCTTGGATGCTCGACGTCCAATCAGCAAAGGTCCTGTACTTCATGCCAATCACAGTTCTTCCGGACGAGGCCACGTGCCAAAAGACGCTGGAGGATTTGAAAGAGACGCACAAAAGAGGCTACGCATACAATCTGGTTATTCGGGGGGCCTGTCTCCCTGCCAATGTGGGGGGATAAAATGGATCTTCTAAAAGCCGCAGGCCCATTGCTTGGGCAACTTGCACCGACACTTGCTACCGCTCTCGGCGGTCCTCTGGCAGGACTCGCTACCAAGACACTGGCAAACGTGCTCCTTGGAACAGAGGACGCTTCCCCGGCTGACGTGGCGACAGCCCTCCAGAACGCAACGCCGCAGCAGCTCGCTGACATCAAGAAAATCGAGGCCGACTTCAAGGTCCGCATGCAGGAACTGGAGATTGATCTTGAACGCATCTCTGCGGGGGACCGCGACAGCGCCCGCAAGCGGGAGATGGAGATCAAGGATCACATGCCTAAGATACTAGCTGTTGGTATCACTATTGGCTTCTTCGGCTGCCTGTTCTGGATGTTCGTCTACGGTGTTCCAAAGAATGGCAACGAAGCCTTGCTGCTGATGCTTGGCGCATTGCAGACCGCATTCACTGGCGTGATCGCCTACTATTTCGGATCGTCCTCTGGCTCGAAGGCCAAGACCGATCTGATGGCAACCAAGGAAAAGTAAGATGAAAGAGAATTGGGAAAAGGCGTTTCAGCTCGTCCTCAAGCATGAGGGCGGCTACGTGAACCACCCAAAGGATCCGGGCGGCATGACCAATCTCGGCGTCACCAAACGGGCGTGGGAAGAGTATGTCGGCCGCACTGTTGACGAAGCAGAGATGCGCGCTCTGACGCCTGATGTGGTCAAGCCTTTCTACAAGAAGAACTATTGGGACAAGATCAAGGGCGACGAGCTTCCGCCGGGCGTGGACTACGCCGCCTATGATCTGGCCGTGAACAGCGGAACGGGTCGCGCTGCCAAATATCTCCAGCAGATTGCTGGTGTTCCGGCAGACGGGGTCATTGGACCAAAGTCCTTGGAAGCCATCAAATCTTGTAACGCTTCCGAAACGGTTGATGTCCTTTGCGACATGCGTCTCGACTTCCTCCAGAGGCTCCCGACATGGGGGACCTTTGGCAAAGGCTGGGGCAAGCGCGTTGATGACGTTGCGAAGATCGCAATGGCTATGGCTGAAGGTTAAATCAGCCACTCCTTATAGCCCTCTTTGAGAACCTCCGTGGCTACGTTGATCTTATCGCGTAGTGCACGGAGGATCTTTTCGTCCACAGTCCCCTCTGTGACAATGTCGATATAGGTCACATTGTTGCGTTGACCGATGCGGTGAGCACGATCCTCACTTTGCAAACGCACTTCAAGATCGTAGTTGTTGGAAAAGTAAATCACGGTGTGAGCCTCTGTGAGAGTCAACCCGTATCCACCTGTTCGTGGTTGTCCAACAAAGAAGCGAAGTGCATGTTCCGGGTTCTGAAAGTCTTTAACCATCTGCTGCCGTTCTTCGGGGGACGTGTCTCCGTAGTAAGTTCTCACGGTCTCCGCACCGTACTCCTTGGCCAACGCACGTTCGATCATCTTGATATCGTAGGTGTAGCTCGCCCAGATGATGACCTTGCCGTCCACTTCTTCGAGAGCAGCGAGCAGTTCGTCAAACTTGTCCGATTTCATCTCTATGACCGTACCGTCGTCGGCCTTGAAATAACCGGAGCAGATTTGCTGGAGCCGGAGGATTTGCGTCAGCACGTTCTGCGCTGTGAGCGTCTTACCCTCCAGCTCTGCAATCGCGGCCTTCTTGACGCGGCTATAGATTCCAGCCTGTTCATCCGTCAGTTGGACCACGCGCTTGGTGTAGACCTTTTCGGGGAGGTCGAGACAGTCCTTCTTCAGAATGCGAAACGCAAACTTGTCGAGGCGGTCTGACAGCTCGTTCAGATTTTGGTAGCCGACAACCTGATTGAAGGAATGCGTTCCTACGCTGCGCTTCATCAGTCGGCAGTACCTGTTCTGAAACGAATAGAAACTGGAGAAGCCGAGCGCCCACTCATCAAGGAAGGCGCACTGTGTGTACAAATCCATAGGCGTCTTCGTGATGGGCGAACCCGTCATGATGCGCCGATGGGTGGCAAGCTTGCCGACCTTGATGATGTTCTTTGTGCGCTTGGCCTTGCCATTCTTGATGGTAGTACTTTCGTCTACCGCCATGAGAGCCTTGCGTGATTTCAAGAACTTGGAGGCAAAGGCCACGCCCTTGTCTGTGGAAAACGCCTCGACATTCATGACCACAATCTTCAGATTGTCATCGTCACGAAACGCCTCGTTCAGAAGTTCTAGGTTCTTCTTGGACGTTGCTGGATTCCAGACAACCACATCGTGAATGATGTGTTCTGGCAAGTGTTTAGGAAGCTCGATGGTTTCCCAGTTCTTATACACACCCTTAGGTGCGACGACGAGGAAGCCGTCAATGTCACCGCGATCATAAAGGATCGACACGGTGTCAATAAGGATCTTTGATTTGCCTGTTCCCATCTCTGCGAACAAAGCAAATTCATTTTTCCCCAGAGATTTTCTAAGCGCGTCAGACTGATGCTTATAAGGCGGCAGTCGGAATTTGTAACGATCAACGATGTCCATGGTCCATTGCCCTTTCTAGCGGCAGGGGGTAGACATTACAGGAACAAAAAGATTTTTGCAAGCACGCTTGACAGACCCCCGGTGATTCGGAGTAGCATGCATGCGTCGAACGGGAGAAAGCCGTGACGGTTTACATAACACAAGAAGTTCGTGGTCGTGATCTCTCCGATGCTTTGGAGTTTGGCGACCTCGATATCCTGATCCCTGCCAAGGAACAGGTTGCTCTTTCGGCTATACCAACGCTCCGTCGGATGGAGCGTAAGCTGGTGAAGTTTACATCCGACGATTATCTGATGTTGTCCGGTGATCCGGTATGCATTGGTATAGCATGTGCGCTCGCTGCTCTAGCGAACAACGGGCGCTTCAAAGTTCTCAAATGGGATCGTCTCGAAGAGAAGTACTATCCTATTGAGGTTGATCTTTATCACAGTACGAGGAGATAGAAAGTGGACCTCGAAGATGTAGCAATGCAGTTGTCCTCCGTGGACAACAATGATTTGAAACAGGTGGCTGCGCTTGTGCGTCAGCAGCTTGTTCTCGAACAGCGCGTGGAAGACCTGACCGCCGAACTCAAACGGGCGCAACTGGATCTCGCACACGTGTCTGGTGAAGCTTTGCCTTCCGCATTGGCGGAGCATGGCCTCACAGAACTGAAGATGGCGGACGGATCAAAGGTCACTGTAGCGACCGTGATCAGTGCGAACATCTCCAAAGAAAGGTCCGAAGCGGCCCACCAGTGGCTGCGGGACAACGGTTTCGGTGATCTCATCAAGAACACCGTGGCTGTCAGTTTCGGCAAAGGCGAAGACGATAAGGCTGTCGATCTGGTTCGTGAACTGGATGCGAAGGGTCACAACGTCGATCAGAAAGAAGCAGTGCACCCCAGTACACTGAAAGCTTTCTGCAAGGAACAGATCGAGAAAGGCACGGGGATTCCTTCGGAACTCTTCGGTATCTTCATCGGTCAAAAATCAACCATCAAGAAGGGCTAATACCATGGCAAAGAATGCCGTCGCCGTTAAGGCGCAGTCCACCGCAGTTGTTGTTGCGGAAGAGTTTGAAGCGTTTGCCGCACTCGGCATGGATCAGGTTCGTTCTGAAGACATGTCGATCCCGTTCCTGCGTATCCTCGCGCAGCTCTCACCTCAGGTGAACAAGCGTGACGGTGCGTATGTCGATGGTGCTGAAGCAGGGATGCTTTACAACACCGTTGCGAACGAAGCATACGATGGCGAGAAGGGGGTGCTTGTAATCCCTTGCTACTACAACCGTCGCTATGTCGAATGGAAGCCACGTGAAAAGGGTGGCGGCTACGTCAACTCCTATGACGTGGACGACAAGATCGTAAACACGACGTACCGTGATGATCGCGGCAACGACGTGCTTCCGAATGGCAACCTCCTTACCAACACCGCACAGTTCTTTGTGCTGCTGTTGTCAGAAGATGGTATGCCGCAACGCTGCTTGATCACGATGACGAGCACCCAGTTGAAGAAGGCTCGCAAGTGGGTCACGCAGATGCAGTCACGCACTGCGATGGGCAAGAACGGAATGTTTGTTCTCCCCATGATGTCCCAAGTGTACCGTCTTCGCACGGTGGAAGAACGCAATGATAAGGGATCGTGGTTTGGTTGGGAGATCAGCCATGAGCGTTCGCTCGATCTCGCTGATGAGAAGCCCTTGTTTGATCTCGGTGTCTCGTTCTCCAAGTCAGTTCGTGCTGGTGAAGTGAAGGTGAAGGAAGATCAAGGCGCAGAAAGCTTTGGTTCGTCCGACAACGAAACAGACATCCTTTAATGCAAGGTCCGGGGGGCTGCTTCGGCGGTCCCCCTTTTTTGAAAGGCCACAGAAATGGACCTTGCTGCGAGGTTTTTTGCGCTGCTTGCTGGCAGCAATATTGCGCATGGCACGTTCAACGTGCAGGGAGATCGTCAGAGGGATGGAAAGAAGCAGGGACAAGCCCGCATTCTCCGTGAACCTCCGACCGTGGAACACTGGCAAAAGCATCTGAAGGGTGACAATGGACTAGGCATCATTCCCATCAAGGCAAACAACCACTGCCATTGGGGTGCCGTTGATATCGACGTTTATAATCTTGATCACTCCGCACTAATTAAACAGGTCGAGAAGTTTAAGCTTCCCGCTATCGTCTGCCGTTCCAAATCCGGCGGCGCACACATGTACTTCTTCTTCACGAAGGAGATCGCAGCGGCTGACTTGCAGCCCAAGCTCGTCTCCATCGCAGCCCTACTCGGCTACGCAGGATCAGAGGTGTTTCCGAAACAGCAGGAGATCCTCGTTGACCGTGGCGACACAGGCAACTTCCTCAACATGCCGTACTTCGCTGGAGTACGAACAACCCGCTATGCCTACAATGACAAGGGAGAAAGCCTTGGACCAGAAGAGTTTCTTGCATTCGCAGAAGGTCGTTGCGTTGATCCGGACACATTCCTCGACCTTGAAACAGAGCCTAAGAAGGCTGAGGAAATCCTACCAAAAGGACCACCTTGTCTTCAACAGCTCGCTGCCCAAGGTTTCGGTGAAGGTGGCCGTAACAACTCCCTGTTCAATCTCGGGGTCTATGCTCGCATGGCTGCCCCCGACAAATGGGAAGAGCGTGTCCGTTACTATAACCAGACGCTGATGATCCCTCCGCTTTCCGACAAGGAAGTGGAACTGATCACCGGACAGCTACAGAAGAAAGAATACTTCTACAAGTGCGATGACCAACCGATTGCCAGCTACTGCAACAAGGACGTTTGCATCGGCCGCAAGTTTGGCATCGGGCCGGGCCAGAAATCAAACGACCTCGGCTCACTGACCAAGATCAACGGGGATCCTCCGATCTGGATCATGGACGTTGACGGCAAGCGCGTGGAACTTGGAACAGATAGTCTTGTCTCGCAGAAGCAATTCCAAAAGGACTGCCTCAACCAGATCAACATCTATCCCAAGACGATGAGTGAGAAGGCGTGGGCGTCCCGAATGCAGGGTCTGCTCACTGCGCTGACGATCATCGATGTTCCGCCGGAAGCTACCACAAAGGGTGAGTTTGAAGAACTCTTCATCTCCTTCTGCTGCGACAGAGCGCGTGGTGTGGAGAAGGAAGAAATTCTGCAAGGCATTGCCGTATGGGTGGAGGACTGCGTGTTCTTCCAGCTCCGCGATATCCAGAAGCATCTCAAGGCAAACAACTTCACCCGCTACAGCAACGTGCAGCTTGGCCTGCGGCTGAAGGAGATGAAGGCTGAGAAGGCGCACTGGAAGATAAAGGGCAAGGCTGTCCATATCTGGTTCATGCCACAGTCGTACTTCGCTGGGTCTGAAGATATCCGCATCGACCTTCCTCCAATGGATATTCCGGACATCCTCTGATGCACATCATCCTTGGACCGCCCGGAACTGGCAAGACAACAAAGCTCCTGACGATGGTCGAGGAGGCCATGGATCGTGGCACTCCTCCGGAAAAGATTGGGTACTTCTCCTTCACCCGTCGCGCTGCGGAAGAAGCAATCCATCGTGCCACCCGTCGCTTTGGACTGACGTTCAAAGACTTGCCCTACTTCAAGACGCTGCACAGTCTCGCCATGCAACGAGCAGGGATCGACAAGAAGCGTGTCATGCAGTGGGCGCACTATGAGGACTGCGCCAGATGGTTGAAGGTTACACCCTTCAAAGAAGTGCGCCCTGCTGATGAGGGTCCGTATCAGGAGTACGGTATGGGAGACCGCTTCCTCGAAGTGATCAACATGTCCCGCATCTGTATGCTCCCGCTGCGCCACGTTTACAACCATTCAACCGTACCGCAGACCACTGACTTCTCGATGGTCGAGTACGTGGACCGTGGTTTACGTGCATACAAAAAAGCGCACGACCTATACGACTTCACTGACATGCTTGAAATCTTTATCCAGCAGAAGCTCTCTCCGACATTCGACATCGTCTTCATTGACGAGGTGCAGGACCTGTCTCCTATCCAGTGGCAGATGGTTCACCAGATCGCGGAGCGCAGCAAGCAAGTGGTGATCGCAGGGGACGACGACCAAGCAATCTATCGCTGGGCCGGAGCCGACGTCGAATACTTCATTCGCCTTGATGGGACAACCGAGGTCCTCGGCCAAAGCTATCGCATCCCTGCAAGCCACCACGCCATGAGCCAGAGGCTGATCTCCACCGTTCACCATCGCAGGCAGAAGGAATTTCTCCCGCGACCAGAAGACGGCGGCATCCTGTGGCACAGGCACAGTGAAGAAGTAAATCTCGATCAGGCTGATTGGCTGCTGCTCGCTCGCACACGCAAGCTTGCAAAGCAGTTGGAAGAAGAGGTGCGTCAACGAGGTCTGCTCTACACATTCAGCCTATCGAAGGAACTCGATCACAAAACTCTGGAAGCTATCCAGATGTGGGAGGCGCTGCGCAGAGGTGAAGGCCTGATGGCGAAGGATGTCCGATCAGTCTACCGACAGATGCTGCTCAACAAGCAAGTGCAGCGCGGCCACAAGACGCTGCCTGATGTACCAGAAGATTGCATCCTGACAATCGGTGATCTCACCGCGAACCATGGCCTACTGACCACGGCTCCGTGGGATGATGCGCTGGGTGCCATTCCAGACAACGAAGTGGTATACTTCAAAGCATGCCTTAGAAGGGGCGAAGACTTTACAAAAAAGCCACGGATTCGGATCTCGACAATCCATTCCGCTAAGGGTGCTGAAGCAACCAATGTCATGTTGGTGACAGACTATCCGCAGAAGATGGCCAGTAGTGTCAGGGATATCCATGAGGCTGACGACGAGAAGCGCGTCTTCTACGTCGGTCTCACCAGAGCTAAGAAAGAACTACATCTAATACACCCAATGATATCTAAAGGATTCCCGCTGATATGAACATGGACACAGAAGTTTATGCCGTCTGTGCCTGTGGCAAAGACGAGATGATCGTAACCCTACGGAAGGTCAAGAACGCTTGGCCTTTCTGTTCCTGCAAGCAGTCAATGAAGGTGACAAATGACGTTCCAGTATCAGCACGAAACCGAATGGGTGATGCCGGAGGTCTACCCGGATTTGTCCGGAGAAAGCCTGATCGCAATCGACTTGGAGACCTGTGATCCTGATCTGAAAGAGACAGGCGCTGGCTGGGCAACAGGCAAGGGCCACATCATCGGGATCGCTGTCGCTGTCGAAGGGTCTGCTTGGTACTTCCCGATCCGTCATGCCAACGGGGGCAACCTCGATGCGCGCATGACGCTCGGCTGGCTGCGCGAAGTCTGCTCGATGGAAGACTGCACGTTCGTCTTCCACAATGCGATGTACGACGTGGGCTGGCTGAAGCGTGAGGGCGTAGAGATCAAGGGCAAGATCGCCGACACAATGGTGGCTGCTCCGCTGCTCGATGAGAACCGCTTCAGCTACTCGCTCAACAATCTTGGTTTTGACTATCTCAAAGAGCGCAAGGACGAGCGCGCGCTGCGCGACGCTGCCAAAGAGATGGGCCTCGATCCCAAAAGCGAGATGTGGAAGTTGCCCGCCCACTTCGTCGGCCGCTATGCCGAACAGGACGCAGGCCTGACGCTGCGCCTGTGGAAGCAGATGAGCAGCCTGATCATTGCTGACGAACTGTCGGCCATCTTCGATCTCGAAATGCGTGTCCAGAAGGTCTGCCTCGCCATGCGCGAGCGCGGGGTCCGCGTCGATCTGGAGAAGGCTGACAAGGTCAAGATCCGTCTTCAGAAAGAGGAGGAGGAAATCCTTCGCCGTATCCATAAGGATACAGGTGTGGACGTGAACATCTGGGCCGCTGCCTCCGTGGCAAAGGTCTTTGATTCGCTAAACCTGACCTATCCCCGCACTGCAAAGTCTGAGGCTCCGTCCTTCACCAAGAACTTCCTTGCCACCCACGACCATCCGATCTCCAAGGACATTGTCCGCGCCCGCGAACTGAACAAGGCCCGCACGACCTTCATCGACAGCATCACCAAGCACACGATCAATGGCCGCATCCACGCTGAAATTCATCAACTGCGGTCAGACGATGGCGGTACAGTGACAGGGCGCTTTTCGTATTCCTCACCCAATCTCCAGCAAATTCCTGCGCGTGACGCTGGCATCAGCCCGCTGATCCGTGGCCTGTTCCTGCCGGAAGAAGGCGAGATGTGGGGGAGCTTCGACTACTCCTCCCAAGAACCTCGGATCGTGGTCCACTACTCATCACTCCTCAAGATGCGTGGGGCTGACAAATTCGTCGAGGCGTATCAAGCGGACCCCCGCTCCGACTTTCACCAACTGGCTGCGGATATCGTCGGTGTTCCAAGAAAGCAGGCCAAGACCATAAATCTGGGCCTGTTCTACGGCATGGGCGTAAACAAGCTCGGTGAGCAGCTCGGCCTCGATTTCGAGAGCGCGAAGGAGCTTTTCGCTGTGTACCATGACAAGGTCCCCTTCGTTAAGGAGCTCACTTCCCGCGTCTCCTCCATTGCCGACAACAGGGGTGTCATCCGCACCCTCCTCGGGCGTCGGTGCCGTTTTGATAAATGGGAACCGCGTACTTTCGGTGTTCATAAAGCCTACTCCCATGATGAGGCGCGTCAGATTTATGGTGATATGACCCTATTGAAGAGGGCTTACACGTACAAGGCACTCAACAGGTTGATCCAAGGCTCGGCTGCGGACCAAACCAAGAAGGCGATGGTCGATCTCTATGACGCTGGCATCCTGCCCATGATCCAAATCCATGACGAACTTGCCATGTCTGTAGCTACAAAAGAACAGGGCGAGAAGATCATGGACGTCATGCAGAACTGCGTGGCTTTGGAAGTTCCGTCCGTGGTCGATGCGGAACTCGGCCCATCTTGGGGCGAGGCCACCAAAAGTCTGGATGAAGTTTTTCCAACCGTCTAATTTTGGTAACATGCTTGTGGTCTTATCCTTTGGGATGAGGGCGCATAAATGCAATCCAGTGGCGAAAACAGAAAATGCATTACTTGCTCGGGCGTGTTTCCTGTCAGTCACTTTTATTTGTACTCTGATCGTTCCCTCAAAAGCGGCATCCGCTTAAGCTCTAAGTGCCGACCCTGTTTCCTGAAGTCTCGGAGAGACGCTTGGGCTCTCAAAAAAGGCACGCCTTTTAATGCGCCTTTAAATTCTTACCTCAACCACATCTATCTGAAAGCCACTTACCGAAAGAAGGTTTCTTTTCTGAAGGAGGCCTTACTAGACCTTTGGCTTAAGCAGAAAGGCATATGTGCCTTGACGGGTTGGCCGATGACCACTCGCAGAAACAACGGGCGGGTCAAGACAAATGCCTCCCTTGACCGGATAGATTCGAGCTTGGGTTACGACCTAGATAATGTTCAACTTGTGTGTGCCTCCGCCAACAGGGCTAAAATGGAACTGTCGGAAAAGGATTTTGTCGAGTTGTGTAGAGCTGTCTCAAAGAAGCGGGGTGTTCGATATGGCCGACGAAAGCAAACCTCCACAGGACCAAAAGCAAAACGTCGTAAAGTTAAAGCTCCCTCAAAAACCCCACCCCGAGGACGAGACAGGCGACCGATCTGACGAGGTCCTCAGAGAGGCTCTCGGAAAGCTGTCTGGGGTTGTCCTGCTCGGCTACACGGACGAGAAGGACGAGATGGAATACTTCGCCACGTCGATAGAAGACAGCGCAGAAGTCGTCTGGCTGCTAGAGCGGTTCAAGTATCATCTTGTCTCGGAATCAGGCGACCCCTGATCAAAGCCTTGTCTGACGGAGCCATGTAGTAGCCCTCGCCGTATTGCGAGTGCACGACGTAGCCTTGCTTGAGCAAGCGGGAGCGCAGCCGATAGACCACCATGCGATCAGCATTGTGGTATTGCCGCGTCCCGTAATAGGTCGAGATCAAATCAGACAGGTCGTCCTTACGCACAATGCCCTTCGCCAAAAGAAGTTGGAGAAGCTTGGCCAGTTGCGTCGGCAAACCCAAAACCCGTTTGATCTCAATGAGTTGCTCACTCTCAGTCATGGTGACATTATTGACAATTACTTTTGATTGTCAATCTTTTTCCTCTATGTGAAAGGCCTCCAAGTCACGGATCTCGTATTCCAAGTCCTTGATTTCGCTGCGTTGTTCATCGATCTCCAACTGCATGTCTTCGATTTTCAACAGCGCGCGGTGCAAAAGATTGTCCGGATGAAGACGAGGCATCTTCCTCATGTAGGGAGGCTCTTTGTCTTGAAAATAATCTTGAATGTCGTTGATCAGATTGTCGGTAACATCAACCATCTTTCTTCTCCTCATAAGTTGTCTTCCGTTTGACCTGTTTGTTTGCCAGTTCCACTAGACGCGGGTTTTTCATAAACAGGTCGCTCATCTCCTCAAAATCAGGGCCTTCCGTCCATTGACCACGGTACTTGTCCCCGTGCTGTGTCAACACCCCGTGAAACTCTGTGAATCCCCAATCCTTCGAGGTTGAGAGGTAGTAGATATAAACAACACCGAAGAAGGACGTAGTTTCTCCTTGTATCTCAAGCTCTCCAAGGGACATTCGTGGTGCAAGACTAACCATCTTTCTTCTCCTCATAGATGTTCAGTCGTTTATGGATCGCGTCTATGGCCGCTGCCCTCAGCGTTTTATCGGCCAAGAACAGGCGCTTGAGTTCCTCGAACTGCGGACCTTGGGTCCACCTCCCACGATACCGATCCCCGTGGTTGGTCAGGACACCTTGGAACTCCTTCATCGACCACTCGTCCACCGTATTGTAGTAGACGTAGACGTCGCCAAAGAAGGACACGCTGGGGCCGGAGAACTCAACCTCTCCGAGGTGTATAAAATCAAACAAGCTCGTCATATCTTCTGCTGCTCCGCTTGACGTAGACGAGGCCATAGTGGTCCTTACAATAAGGCCTGTCTGATCTCTCCACAGGGTGACCACAAAAGATGTGGAGACCCGCTAATGTGACATAATCTGTCACCCATCTGCACTCCAATCGACCGATAGTGAGTACGGTACGAAAGGGTTTACGCATATCTACTGGGGACTCCTCACGCCGCTCTAGGTGGGACATGTCCTTCTCCTGACGTAAACCCTGCTAGTGGGGCTGCCCATTAAAGGGAAACCCCACTACTCTTTAATGACAGGTCACTTCTTCAGAAGCTGCTCGATGTCGTCTTCCATCTTCTTCAGCAAAAACTCCGGCGCGTTCAACGGGTCGTCGTTTTCCTGAGGACGGATCGAGACGGGAAGCTTGGCGAACGGAACCTCCGGCTCCTTTGCCCCGCCTGTCTGACCTTCCAGCTCATGGATGACGAGGCTGGCGTAGCCAGAGATGTCGCGCCAGTGATCGATTTCGTTGAAGTCGCCGTTCAGAATGCGCGAAATCTTCGTGCAGAACTCTTCCAGAGACTGCGCTTGGTAGTGGTCGAGGCGGTTCCAGTTGCGGGTCTCGCGCAGCAGCAGCTTCAGTGTCTGCGTCAGCTTGGCCTGTTCACGATAGATACCGTGTGTCTGCTCGCGGTTGGCAAGTACTGTTTCGATATGCATTATTCATTCTCCTCTTTCTTTAGGTACGTCTTGATAGACGGCTTCACACCCACGTCACCCTCATCATCGTGGATGTCGTGAAGAACTATGCGCTCGTTCGTAGCTTTAAAGAAAAGCCCTTCAAACAAGGGGAAATCAAAATCCTCTTCGAGGTACACACCCTTGTCGTCCGCATTGCTTTGGGTCGAAAACATCGAGGCGTCTATCGACAGAGCGTGCAACACGGACCATGGGACAAACACCCAACCGTGGCACGCAGTGGTATAGAAATCGAAGATGTGTCTCACCTTGTTCGAGTTTACTGGCTCAGTGGTCGGCAACATGTCAGCCCTCCACCGCCCAGAACCGGACGCCTTCGCCTTCCTCGGTGCTCTGGATGCACTTCCAATGCGCCGGAATTTTTCCGATCTTCTGGTAACGGGCAAAGCTTCCCCGCGCGGCCGCTGCGGCCACTCGTCCGTGGACCACGAAACTGTCGCCAGCCTTCATCTGCGGCCACGGATAGAGCGGAATGTGCCGCGACCTTTTGTTAGGTGGCGAGACCCCGCTCTCGATTACTGGTACGTCTGTCACTTCTTGATCCCCTTTACTTGATTTAAGATCCACTTGCGATTGTTGCGCATCGAGCGGTTGTCAGAAGGTGTATTGGGGACCGTGAACCACACAGACTGTCCCCCGAAATCTGCGGTCACGACCCAGTGCTTTCCATGCCGGATCGTTTTCATCGCGCCTCCTAAGCTCTTCACATACTCACGAACTTCCTTCTGGTTCTTCACGGTTCTCCTCCTCTGGTGGGAAGGGATTGATGTGCTGAACTTCGACCTCGGACCATTGGCCATTGCGTTTGACCATGATCATGTAGGACACAGCGTCCCAGACCATCTCTCCGTTGTCCTTCACTTTCCAATCGTACCGCTGCACGATTTTGATATCTTCAATCATTTTCTTTCTCCGCCAGTTTTGCTTCGAGCATCTCAACGCTCCGGAGCAAGATATTTGTCTGGTTCTGGTACGCCTCGATGTACTTGGCCTGCTTCTCGATGAAGTCGTACAGTTTTTCGATCAGGTCAGCGGCCGCATGGTTGATATACTCAATTGAGCCGTCCGGCATTTTTATTGTGTGGTCACCAGCGCGCAGCCGTTCAACAAGAATATCAGGCATTTCTCGCACTTCCCCGCTCTTTGCAAATTGAATGATGTTGGTCATCTTCTCTCTCCTTTATCTACCAGCCAGCATCCACAGTCCGACGTTAGCAAAAGCGTATCCGGCATAAGCAATCGATAGCCCGTAGTTTCCAAACCACGCTTGCTCTGCCGATACGTAGGCATAGATCAATCCCGTCAGGACAATCAGCCACCCGCTCATCCTGACTTACCTTCTATCGCGATCCATCCGATAAAGATCAGGATACACACCAACCCGAACAGGATCAGGGATTCGGCGTCGCTCATTTCCGCGCCTCCATCATGGCATCAGCAATTTCGTAAGCACCTTTCGCATAAGCTTTAATTTTCCACGTTGGATACCTCGACATCGCAGCAGGAAGCGCCGCCATCGCAAACTGGTCGCGCAGAGACGCAAGAGGGACGATGCAATCTCCAATCTTCTGCCCACGCGCATCAGTCTGTGTTTGCAAAAGGTAGGGCGTGTAGTCTGTTTTGTAGTCGCTCATTGTGAACCACCGTTGTAGCTATTCGGCTTGAGCTTGAGACGCTCGCGGATCAGGTTGGCGAAGTAGGCTTCTTCGTTTGGTTCTTGAACACCATAGTCGCCGTCTTCGAAGTCCTCGTAGTTCTCGAAGTATTCGAGAACCTCAAGCGCAAGACCCTCAAGATACTCCACGCGCTCAACGCATTTGTGCAAGGCGTTGAGGATTTTGCGCAGATCGTCCTTGCGGATCGGATATGTCGGCCACGGATCGCGGTCCACGTCTTCCATGTCAATCATCGGTCTTCTCCTTGTAGAATGGGCGAAACACAGTGACCTTTGGCTCGAAGTCCTTGGCCTGTGGACCACACCAGAGATCCATCTGGCGCATGTCTCGGCAGAGAGGATAGATCCGATCTCCGGTGACCAAGTCCCATCCTTTCAGTTCAGGGTGGGTGCAGCGATGGCCAGACGGGATCGAGAGTGCTGCTCCGTTGTTGTGGTAGTGGTGACGGCAATTCACGCAGAACTTCTTTTCTTCAGACATTGCGGCTTCCTTTCGGGCGACCACGGCCACGCTTCTTCACAGGGCGACCGAGTTTCGGTTTCAGTTCTTGAATTTTTTCCTCAAGTTCTTGGGTGTAGCGCAGATAAAAATCGAGCTTTGTTTTTCCGTGCTCGTAGTTCCCTTCGAGTTCCTTGATCTTCTCGGCCATCAGTTTGAGGATCAGTTCGTGGTGTTCTTCAATCATGCTTTGCTCCTGCAATAAGGTTTCTGGGCCAGCGTTGCGCGGGCCGTTGAGGGTTCATATTTGCGGTAGCGTCCACCGGAATAGCGGGCGCAGTCCAAGACAAGGCCTTGGTAGACCAGTAGCTGTGCCACATCCCAGCCTTCAGCCGTGTAACAGGTGGCGACCACGCGGTTGTACGTGGTGTCGCCTGTTGGTTGACACTTGATGTGGGCGGTGGCCGACACGATCCGGCGCAAACCCTCCGTGGCCTGTGGGCCATGTGGCTCGTCGCGTTCTTCTGCATCGATGCCGAACAGGCGCACGGACTGCTTGCCGAACCGGAGGGTGTCGCCATCGACAACGGTCGGCGATCCTTGCAACGCGGCACACAGGGACAGGACGGTGCAGATACTCATGCGGGAGCCTTTCGGCGCGTTTCGATCTCATGCACCTGACGGTGGTAGGCCACCAGAGGCAAGCGATACAAAAGGACGATCAAGACCTCGTCCAGCAGCACGTCCAGACCCTCGTCGTAGTCTTGCTCGACGAGGTATTCCGACAGACCGATCAGCTTTTCGGTCGAGATGTATTTGAGGGAGACACTCACCAGAACTCTCCGTGTTCAGCTTCCAACTCGTCGTAGATGTGCCCCTGATCGATATACTCGGCGAGCTGGCGCAAGACGGTGGTCTTGATGTCCATCTCACCAGAGGCGATCTCGCGCGAACTCTCGTCGTCCTCGAAGAAGAGGGTGACGGACAAGTCGCTGTAGTCCACGATCTCAGGGCCTCCACGGAAGCCCACAGATGGGTCAGGACGGGTCAGAATGTATTGGACACAGAATGACCCCTTCGCGAGCGCCGGACGGTCGTCCACGGTCACTGGGATGTCATCGAAGTGGTAGTCGTAGAACCTCATGGCTTGTCCTCCACTTCCTTGAACTCGTACAGTTCCCAGCCGTCGCTCTCGTCGCCCAGATGTGCGTCGATCTCCTCCTGCGGGGACAGGGTGTAGAAGTAGTCCATGACCTGTTCTTCGTCGGTCAAAGGCGTTTCGATCTCGTAGGTCTTGTAGACGATCTCGCGCATAACGATTCGGTACTTAGGCATGTGATTGCTCCTTTCTGTCGAGCTTTTGTCGGCGGTTGGTTTCGTCGGCTACGGCCTTGCGAATGCGCTCTACGATTTCGGCGTCAGGGACACCCAACTGGCGATCACGGTCAATGATCAAGGCAAGCGCAAGGTCTAGGGACATCAGTTCTGCGATGGTCTGAGCGTGGTCCTTGGTCATGGTGTCCATCCGTTCTCATACGACACGGAGCCCGTGTAGTTGCCCTTGGCATCGTAGTTGTGGAGGTTGGGGTAGGAACGCAGCAGCGCGGCGTAAACGTCGTCGTCGTCGATGCTGTTGGCAAGGCGGCAGACTTCCAAGAAGTCGTCGCGCTCGAACGCCTCGTCGATTTGACAGATCACAGAGTAAGCAGAGGTACGCACAGGGGTCTTGCGATAATGCTTCATGACACGTCCTTTCTTTGACGTCGCTCTGGAGTGAGCGGTAGCAACATGGCACAGGTAGCGAAGGGTGTCAACAGAGGAAATTGGTCCGTGGACCTTGGGACAGGGGTTTTTCCTTAAAGAGGGGGCAAGGTTACGGGGTGGTTATGGGGTTGAAGTGACCTAAGTCATTGAGGTTCTGAGGTTATGGGGTTGAAGTGGATTTTAATACTTTTCCGGCCGCGCGCGCGGAAAGTGTGTATTTATAGTAAGTGTGATAATGTAACTAAATATATGTGTTTTAGCCCTATACAGGGAAGTTTTCACTGCTCGATGCTTAAAATCGCGTTCAACCCCCTAACCACAGAACTTCAATGACTTAGCTGATATCAACCCCATAACCTTTACACCCAACCCCGTAACCTTTAGGTTGCTTTAGAGCAAAACTCTTATCGGAGAGGAGACTTTCCGCATGGCGCGAGCCAAACAAACGCACAAGCCCAAGCTTGATATCGTGGTGAACCCCAAGAAAGAAAAAGGGTTGACCGAAAAGCAGGAGAAATTCTGCCGCATCTATGCCACCGAGGACGTGACCCGCACCGAGGCGGCCAAACTGGCTGGCTATTCGGACACGACTGCACCCATTGCTGGGTCGCGGTTTCTAAACGGTCGAGACTATCCTCACATTCTTGCTCGCATTGGCGAGATCAAAGAAGAGTTGTCGAGGAAGTACGAGGTCTCGTTTGATGGCCACGTGCGGCAGCTTGCCAAGATCAGGGACATGGCTCTGGAGAAGGGCAACTACACCGCAGCCGTTGCAGCCGAGAAGAGCCGAGGTCAGGTGGCTGGTCTCTACATCAGCCGCAGCGAAATCTTGGTGGGCAAGATCGACCAGATGAGCCGCGAGGAAGTGCTGGCCGAAATCGCCAAGCTTCAAACCCAGTTCCCGATCCTGATCAACCAGACGGCCCCGACCATCGATATGATCTCTGCTCGTAGGGATGCAGAAGAACTTCCCGTTCTGGTGAACGAAGAGATCGAGGCAGAGATCGAGCAATGAACACCGAGACAGCCCTCTGGAAACACCTCAAACAAAAGACCTCTTCAGAAGTCCACTGGACGCGCATCGAAGCCCGCGTGGGGGCGGGTATTCCCGACATCAACGGAGCCTACCAGTGGCCAACGTCGGGCCACCTGAGGGGCATTGAAATCTGGTGCGAACTTAAGGTCTGCAAGACTAAGTCTTATAAAACGGCAGGCCTGTGGCGGCCAGCCCAGATTGCATGGCAAACAGCGCGTTCATCACGCATCCGTAACGTCTGGAACTTGGTCAGCCATCCACAGGCAGAGGTCATCAAAATATACAGCGGACACCAAATTGGTGAATTGTGGGACGATTTTGATGGAAAAACCCAACCTGAGATGGTGCTCCGATACCACAACCCCTACGATTCTTGGTCCATGTTCCTTGAACTGGCAGCCGAGCGGGCTTTAGAGCCATGGACCGCGGACCGCGGGCCTTAGAGATCGCGGGCTTTTGATCCATTTAAACTTGGACCGTGGACAAAGAAAAACCCCCGATCCTTTCGGACCGAGGGTCGCGGGCCTTAGAGATCGCGGGCTTTTGATCAAATCAGGTATGGCAGTAACCATCGGCCTCGATGGCCAGCCACATCCCCTGCCAGCGGACCACGACCGCCCCGTCCATGCCGAACGTCGGCTGCACCGTCGCGCGGAAGGCGCGGTATGACATGCCGAGCGGGCCTCGGTGATACACGCGGGCGAGCGCGGTCCTTTGAGATTTAGTCAGTCTTACCATAGGTTTAGCTCCTTTATCTGACTAGGCGTTGGTGATAGGCTTCATGCATTGCGCGGACGGCGGAGTCCGCGACGCGGTGTCCATATTTGAGCGGGCCTTGGTAAATCAAACCTAGCAGGCGGCCGCGCTCGTAATCCCATCTGGTATTGACCTGCCCGCGTTCCTGATAGGCGTCGTAATCCATTGCCACGCCGGAGCGGGCCTCGTTAAATCCCCGAACAAAGGCGGCGGAGCGCATAACGCCCCGCAACCCGACCCGTTTTGTTCCAACCTGTTTTGTCATCACGCCACCTCTTTGAAGCGGCGGAACGTCGGGCCATGCGAATTGATCACAATGGAAGCGCGCGCCTTGGCAGAGAGCCCACCACACGCGCGGCAGTCTTCGCAGCTAGTCTTTTGCCCCGCTTCTTTTGAAGCCGGACACGTCACCTCGCCCGCGAGGCGCGGCGCGTCGGCCGTCTTGACGCGGAACGTGCGCCATCCGAGCGCGCGGGCCTCGGCCGCGTCGGATTCGGTGTCGGCGCTTGCCATGCAGAGGAGACGGAACGCGGCGAAGCGGGCTTGTTTCCATTGATGCGAGTAACCATTAACGGCGGCCGCTTTTAGCGTCGCGGCGCGCCAGATCTGAAAAGGCGCGGCCGTCGGATCCCCATACGTTCCAAGGCGGAATGCATGCCCCGCGAAAAGGTCCGGTATCAGTTTCGGGTCATAGTCCACGTGCGGGCGGGCATAGCGGCCGCGCGTATAAGCCCCATAAACCGACGCAACGGAACGTCCAACCTGTACATAACAAGAGCCGAGATTAGCGGGCCTATGGACACAATCCCCGCACACGGCCGCGTCTTGCCCGCTTTTGAGCGCGCTAATCGGGTCCACGTCGGCCGCAATAATAAACGTCTGGACCATTGCCCCCGTCTTAGCATTGCTACTTGCCGTCGTAATCCGATTGGCAATGACGACAATCGGACGGCCGTCTAGCAGTGACGGGCCTTCGTAAAGAATTACACCGGAGAATTTCGCACGGCGGAGATTGTTGCGCATGTCGCGCGCAGTCTTAATCATGTTCTGCCCTTTCTATGGCTTGGGAACGAATCAAAACTAGCACGGTCTGCAAGCTTAGGCAAGATATATTTATATCTCGAGCGGGATTTATTGCGGGCCTTTGCCCGCTGCGCGCGGGCTTTTGATGCAATTAAAACGACGCGCGGGCCTGCGGGCGCGGGCTTTTGATGCAACTTAAGAGTGCTCGCGGGCCTGCGGGCGCGGGCTTTTGATGCAACTTAAGAGTGCTCGCGGGCCTGCGGGCGCGGGCTTTTGATCTAATTAAAAAGGATAACAGGCAAATAAAAAACCCCTAGGCCGGAGCCTAGGGGCTGATTCGTAAGCGGCCGCGCCGCGCTCGCGGTCTCATGTCATGCGGCCTTGCAGAGTTCTTTCAACTCCGCCTTGACGCGCCGCGCTGTCTCGCCTCGCCACGTCCCTGCATTGGCAAGGAAATAAAGCACAATGCTCTTGCCGCTATCGTAAATATAATCATCGCGGATGTCGGAGAGGCTAGACATGGCCGACAGGTAAGGGACTGCGCCAAAATAAGGGTTAGTCCAATCCTTTCGGATCTCTGCTGCAATTTGAAAGATGGGCCGGCTCATGCTCATGCCTCCTTTCTTTTATCTATGACAGGCAGCGCGCTTTCCATCGCGAGAATCCACGCGCGGACGTCGGCCATTGCCTGATCATATTGGCCGCGCTTGTAGGCCTTGCCTGTAATCTTTGTCGCGAGCTCGAAAGAGCGAGTCGGGGTCGCGCTGCGCGTCAGTCGCATTCCCATCTTGCAGGCCTTAAGCGCGTGATAAACAGTGCGCGCGTGCAGCAGGCGGGTCGAGTCGAGGCCAATGAAAGCGGTAACCCCATCGCCATGTTGAATAACGTAGCTATCTAAGTCTTGCATTGTTGCGTTCCTTTCTAGTGAACATGATCAAGATATAAAGAAACCCCGCACTTGTCAAGCGCGGGGTCTCGTTTTTTTTAGGCTGCGTCGCGCTTTCGAGCGGACACGCGCACCGCTTTGATTTCCGTCACGCGGGTGCAAACCCTGATCTGATCAGGCGTCAGCAGCGCGCGGACCGCTTCGCTGTCGAGAGTCGCGCGTTCTGTCCACGTCACTGCTGCGCGGAATAACGAGCCGTCGATTTCAGCGTAACCCGACTCGATCAGCGCGGCCTTAAGCTTTGTCTCCTGCTTTGTCAGGTCCGCGATTCGCGCCTTGAGCGCGCCTAGTTCGTCAACAATTGCTGCGTAGTCCATTGTCTATCCTTTCTTGATAGGAGTCCGCTCCGGCCTTTCGACCGGAGCGGGGTCTAGGTTAGAGGGTTACCGTTCCATTGAAATTGATCTCGACCTCGCGGCCGGACATGGCCGACTCGATTGCGTCGTCAAAGTCATAGCTGTCCACAGCCTCGCGGACCTTATCTTCTAGCAGGCTGTCGAAAGTGTTCGTTTCGAGAACAGCCTCGATTTTTGCCGCGAGATCATAGTTCTCAAGGATCCGGTCGATCAGTTCGACGTCTACCCCGTCGGCCGCCTCGAAAGCTTCTAAGCGCGCCTCAAGGGTTTTGACCGCCTGCTGCGTCGCCTTGAGCTCCGTTTCAAGTGACACGATTGCGTCGACTAAAGCGGACAAGCCAACCACGGCCTTAGTGCATGCATCTGTTAACATGTTCGTTTTCCTTTTTAAGTGATTCGGTTTTTTTAACGGTCCGAATCGTGAACCGTGGTTACACGATAGCAAGCAATGCAAAGATAGTCAATAGACAAATGATCACGAAAGCGTGATGGTGCACCGCAACATTGTCAGGCACGGGTCCCTTGGGGTCCGCCCAGATTGGGGCGCGACTTCCGGAAAACATCGACCCCCCCTAATCGGGGCGCGGTCTGCGCGGTCGCGCGTAAAACCCGATTTTTGTCACTATGTGAGCAACTAAAAAAATCCGACCCCCCGAATTGTCAACTTTGCTCCAAGGACCCCGGACCCCCTAATTGTCAAAAAAGACCTTAGGATCCCCTACCCCCCACCTATATTTTGTTGTACCGTGGACCACGATGAAACATCCGTCTTCCTGCAAGTACGACTACGGGACCCCCGAAACATGGCCAAAACCCCCGCTCTTGGTGAAGCTCTACGCCGTGCGTACAAGTCTCCGAAGGCTTGTCCCGTGGCTACGCAGGACATTCACATCAATCTGAAAAATCGTAACCATGCCATTAAGGAATATGGCTACGGCCCTCTGAACCCGAACGGGCCAAACGACAAGTTCTGGAAACGGCTCGCGGACATGTGGAACATCACCTCTGAAGAGGCGAAGACGTCGCGTTGCAAGAACTGCGCAGCCTTTGTTCAGACGAAGGAGATGCTGGCTTGCATCGAGAAGGGGATCAGTTTCGATCCTGATGAGCCGGAAGAGAACAACACGGCCGAGGCAGTCACTGCTAAGGTGGTGCAGGACAAGGCCAATCTTGGCTACTGCCAGTTGTTTCATTTCAAGTGCGCGGGCGACAGAACCTGTGACGCATGGCTCATGGGCGGCCCGATCAGGTAGTGTGTATTGATGGCCATTCAACCCAAAATGGATGAGGAAAGTCTTCGCAAACTGGCCAAGCTCTACAGCCGTCTTGGTCAGTTGGAGCAGTCGAAAGCGGCGCGCGAAAACTTCATTCCCTTTGTTAACGCTGTCTGGCCCGGCTTCATTGCTGGTCGGCACCACAAGATTGTGGCCGAGAAGCTGGAGGCCGTGGCCAACGGAACATTGAAGCGACTGATCATCAACATGCCACCGAGGCATACGAAGTCGGAGTTTGCTTCCTATCTGTTTCCGGCGTGGTTCATTGGCCGCCGACCAGACTTGAAGATCATGCAGGCCACGCATACGGCAGACCTCTCGATCCGGTTTGGTCGCAAGGTCAGAAACTTGATGGACGGGGAGGACTACAAGAAGGTCTTTCCTGATGTTAAACTACGAGCAGATTCAAAAGCGGCTTATCGCTGGGAGACGGATGATGGTGGCGAATATTATGCAGCGGGTGTCGGCGGCTCTATCGCGGGTCGCGGCGCAGATCTCTTCATTGTGGACGATCCTCACTCGGAACAAGACGCCCTAAGCCCGACGGCTTTGGAGAACGCTTGGGAGTGGTACATGTCTGGCCCGCGCCAGCGTCTGCAACCGGGTGGCGCTATTGTTGTGGTCATGACGCGGTGGGGCGAAGCCGATTTGACGGCTCGTCTCCTGCGCCAACAGGCCATGGACCCCAAGGCCGATCAGTGGGAAGTGGTGGAGTTTCCGGCCATCTTTGATAGCGGGGAGCCGCTCTGGCCTGAGTACTGGAAGCTGGAGGAACTTGAGAAGATCAAGGCCTCGATCTCCGCTTCCAAGTGGCAGGCGCAGTATATGCAGCGCCCGACCTCTGATACGGCGTCCATCCTGAAGCGCGATTGGTGGAAGGTGTGGGAAAAGGAGGACGTGCCGCGGTTGCAGTACGTCATCCAGAGCTACGACACGGCGTTCCTCAAATCTAGGACCGCGGACTTTTCCGCCATCCAGACATGGGGCGTGTTCTTTCCCACAGAGGATTCGCCGCCCAATGTGATCCTTTTGGATGCCAAGAAGGGGCGGTGGGAGTTTCCTGATCTGAAGCGGGTTGCTTTGGAGGAGTATCGGTACTGGGAACCGGAGACCGTGCTCATCGAAGCGAAGGCCTCGGGCATGCCGTTGACGCAGGAGTTGCGACACATGGGCATTCCTGTGGTAAACTTTACGCCTTCGCGTGGGAATGATAAACATTCGAGGGTCAATTCTGTGTCCCCTCTGTTCGAGTCGGGGCTTGTTTGGCGGCCCGATACGTCGTGGGCTGAGGAAGTGGTCGAGGAATTGGCGGCTTTTCCTTTTGGTGAACATGACGATATGGTGGACTGCGCCACTCAAGCACTGATGCGTTTCCGTCAGGGCGGGTTCATTGGGCATCCCGACGATCTCCAGATGGAATCTGTGAGGCGTCCTTCAAATAGGGTCTATTACTGATGGCCATCGCTCCAAGTTCCAATATCGATAAGGGTCTGATGCAGGCCCCCGAAATGATCCAGCCGGATGGCGTGGACATGGAAATGGAAATGGAGGACGACGGCGAAGAAACCCCTTACTCGATTGAAGAAGACGAGGACGGCGGCGCAATCATCACCTATGAGGGTGGTGAAGGGGCCAAGGACATCTCTTCTCTGGGCTTTGGCGACAATCTGGCCGAGGTCCTAGAGCCAAAATACCTTGCCTCCATCTCAAAAGAGCTTTGCCGGGACGTTGAAGACGACGATTCCGGCCGCGAAGAATGGAAAAAGGTCTACGAAGAAGGCCTCACACTGCTCGGTATCAACTACGAGGACCGGACAGAGCCGTTCGAAGGAGCCACCGGGGTCACACATCCCGTGTTGAACGAGGCTGTGACGCAGTTTCAAGCCCAAGCCTACAAGGAAATGCTGCCACCGAACGGTCCTGTGCGCTCACAGATCGTCGGACAGGTCACTCCGGAGAAGGAACAGCAGGCGGATCGCGTCAAAAACTTCTTGAACTACTACATCACGACCGAAATGGAGGAATACGACCCCGAATACGACCAGATGTTGTACTATCTGGGTTACGGCGGTTCGACTTTCAAAAAGGTCTACTACGAAAGCGACATGCAGCGCGCTGTTTCGCCCGTCATTTACCCGAATGACCTGATCGTTCCCTACCATGCGCGCGATATCCGCACCGCAGAGCGCGTAACGCACGTTTTGCGCCTCTCTCCCAACGAATTGCGCAAGCAACAAGTGTCAGGTTTCTACCGCGACATCGAATTGCAGGAGCCGACAGAGTCAGAACGTGATTCGCTGGAAGAAAAAGTCGATACGATCACGGGCATCGAGCCGTCATCGAAGCCTGACGTCTACCGCCTGTACGAAATTCACACCAATCTGGATCTCGAAGGGTTTGAAGACGTCGATTCAGAGGGTGTACCCACTGGTATCAAGCTTCCCTACATTGTCACGATAAACGCTGACACGGGTGACACCCTTGCTATCCGCCGCAACTACAGCGAGAAGGATCGCAAGAAGCGGCCGCAGCAGTATTTTGTCCACTACAAGTTTCTTCCCGGCCTTGGCTTCTACGGCTTCGGTCTTGTCCACTTGCTCGGCAATCTGTCGCGCTCTTCGACGTCCATTCTGCGCCAGTTGATTGATGCTGGTACGCTGTCGAACCTTCCCGCTGGCTTCAAGGCCAAGGGCCTGCGCATCCAAGACGAAGGCTCGCTCTTGCAGCCGGGCGAATGGCGTGACGTTGACGCTCCGGGCGGTTCACTGCGCGAAAGCCTGCTGCCGCTTCCCTACAAGGAGCCGAGCGCAACGCTGATGCAACTGCTCGGGTTCTGTATCACTGCGGCTGAGAAGTTCGTGGGGACCAAGGACCTTGGAATGACGGATTCCAATCAGGAAATGCCTGTTGGAACCACGATTGCTTTGTTGGAGCGTGGCTCGCGTGTGTTGAGCGCAGTCCACAAGCGCCTGCACTACGCACAAAAGCAGGAACTGAAACTGCTGGCGCGCGTTATACGCGACACGGTAGGTGCCTATCCGTATGACGTGGCTGGTGGCCGTCAGATCTTCGTGCAGGATTTCGACGACAACATCGACATCATCCCTGTCACCGATCCAAACATCTTCTCGATGACGCAGCGCATCTCGCTGGCGCAAGAGCAACTCCGTCTTGCTCAAGCTGCACCGCAGATGCACAACCAATACGAAGCCTATCGCCGCATGTATTCGGCGCTTGGTGTGCAGGACATCGATCTGATCTTGCCGCCTCCGCAACAGCCGCAGCCGGAAGGTCCGGCGATGGAGAATGCGCGGGCGATGGTTGTGCCGAACGGTGCACCGCAGTTGAAGGCGTTTCCTCAGCAGGACCACCAAGCCCACATCATGTCGCATATCTCCTTCATCAAGTCGGCTCTGATCCAGACGTCGCCTCAGGTGTATGGCGTGTTGCTGTCGCACGTGTTTGAACACGTGTCGTTGATGGCCAACGAAACCGTCATGCAGCAAGCGCAGCAGATGATGGAGCAGGCTCCGCCGATGATCAATCCGATGACGGGTCAGATGATGCCGCCACCTCCGCCTCCGGTTGAATTGTTGCAGAAGGCTGCCGCAGCGGAAGAAGCGCAGATGATTGAAGCTGTCATGCAGCAACTCTCACCGCAACAAGCGGAAGATCCGTTGGTCAAGTTGCAGCAGCGCGACCTCGATATTCGCGAGCAGGCTGTGAAGTTGAAGGCTGAAGAAGCCGCACTGCGCATCGATCTTGATGAGCGCAAGCTTCAAGCAAAGCAGGCTGAAGAACAGACCCGCCGTGCTTCGACGGAAGACATTCAGCAACTGCGCGCGAACGTCTCTCTTGCTCGCGCCCGTGAGGCAAAAAGGCCTGCTCAATGAACCCGATGGAGCTCTTCTCCTCGCTGGAATCCCGCTACAAGCTGCCTCAGGGATACCTTGGCCGCGTCTATCAGGTTGAGAGCGACAGCGGAAAGAACCTCTACAACGAGAAGAGCGGAGCTAGGGGTCCATTCCAGTTCATTCCCAGCACAGCGCGGGGCATGGGCTTGGAAAACCCGAACGATCTAGGACAATCTGCTGAAGCAGCGGCACGTCTGGCTGCGCAGAATCGCGCTTATCTGCAAAGCAAAGGCATCGAGAATGTCGATGGCCGTGTTCTCTACCTTGCTCACAACCAAGGCGCTGATGGCGCGTATCGCCTGTTGACGAACGCCGACAAGCCTGCCGACAAACTGGTTGGAGAGAAGGCCGTCACTTGGAACTCCGGCAAAGAAGGCCAGCCTGCTGGTGAATTTGCTACGACCATCATGTCCAAGTATGGCGAAGGGGGAGGCGGCAAATCCTCCGAACCTTACAGCGCGCTTGGTGAAACAGCACCTGTTGCTGAAGCGGCTACTGAGGAGCGTCGCGCTTCGCGTCGCGAAACCTACGCGCTCAATACCTTGATGGGTCTGACAAAGGAGTTGGAGCCCAAACAAGCACCTATGCTGCCTATCCCGCGCTTGTCATATGCGGACGGCGGCATCGTCAGTCTCGTCAAGGAAGCAGAAGACGTCCGTGCCGCAGGCCGGAAAAACGACACCGTGCTTGCGCACATCACTCCGGAAGAAGCCCTCTTCTTGAAACGCCTTGGCGGCGCTGGAACCATCAACCCTGTAACCGGACTGCTTGAGTTCGATGATGGTGGCGGGGGCGGTGATGGTGGTGGAGGGGGCGACGGCGGCGGTGGTGATGGCGGCGGTGGTGACGGCGGAGACGGCGGAGACGGTGGAGACGGTGGAGACGGTG
>Ga0209087_1000147_pt1 | contig 43563 bp, 46 predicted proteins | sample S_130805_EF_Meta_FD_187321 | JGI IMG/M metagenome (GOLD analysis project Ga0209087, IMG submission 187321) | Freshwater microbial communities from Lake Simoncouche, Canada to study carbon cycling - S_130805_EF_MetaG (SPAdes) (version 2) | ecosystem: Environmental > Aquatic > Freshwater > Lake ... | reverse complement strand
TGAACATTTTTACTTTTTTCTTTTCTAACCCTTTCTTTACCACCAGGTCTAACTCTAAACTCAACATCTCCCAATTTAACATAATCCGCATGTAAAATTACTTTATTATTATATGTAACTGAAAAGGTATGTTTGTGTAAATTATAATACACCATAACTTTTTTACCAATAAATAAAGAATCAAACTGAGATTCTGTTATAATTACTTTCATTATAATCCTATGAATTCGTTTTCACTAACCCAAGTAGATGTAACCGTTCTATAGAATGGTTTATACCCACCATAAGTATGTTTATTGTCAGACTTAACAAGTCCATCATCAATAACAGTATAATATCTAACTCTATCTTCAGTTTCATAATATCCAATATAATCACCAACAAAAATATTAACCTGTAGGTCATCTAAAGTTTTTTGATAAATTGAAAACTTCATATTACCTGGTTCGTTTTGAGCTATTTTAGAATTACCTAAATTCTTATTAGAGGGGGCCATAATTTGTACCAACCCCTTAAGTTCGATAGGAGCTAAGAATTGGATACCGTTTTCCAATACCTCACCATAAACGTCATCTACTTTAGTTTTTTGTCTATCTATACGATAAAGAATAACTGTAAAGTTCATATCACCTAACAACCATTCCTCACCCATACCGATGTCAAGGGAATAATCTTCAGCTCCAAAGAACTTACCTAATCTTGTAATTGGGACTAATTTTTCCATATATTGATAAATACTCAAACATTAACTATATTTAAATCAAATATGAAAATCAGCCCTCCATTAAAAATATACATTAAGGATAGTCCCCTACATAACTTAGGGGTTTTTTCTTCACAAAAAATTAAAAAAGGTGAAGTAATTGATGTGTGTCCTTTCTTATCATTCCCCCAAAGTTCAAGGGAAACAATACCTGTTTTTACAAACTACGCGTTTTGTTATCCTCGTTCTGAGAATTGGACAACGCACGCATTAGTTATGGGATATGGGTCATATTATAATCACTCCGAAACACCAAGTGTTGATTGGACGACTAATGAAGAAGACCGAACTTTTATATTTTTTTCCTTAAGAGATATTAATAAAGGTGAGGAATTATTTATAAACTACGGCAACGGAAGTATTTTTTAAAAAATGGACGCGAGTTTAGAATCAAAAGCCATGACCCTGTTAGAGGGATACGAAGGTGGAAACAACTATCTTATTGAACTAAAAAGAAAGTCTCAAGTAAATAGAAGGTTTTACCCCACAAGGAGTCAGGCAGAATACATTATTAATAACCACGACAAACAACCTAAGGTTGCAAAGAAGTGGGTAATACTTGACGCATATTTTGCACAGAAACTTGCTGACGATAAACTTATGACCGAAATACCTGAAAAGGTTTGGGTGGAAAAGTTATTGGCGGATAAAGAAAAGGCGTTTCATATTTGGGGTAAAATAACCGAATCGGAACCTCTACATGATTTTTGGTTACCTAAAGCCGCAATCATTAAAGACAACACTGTAAAAGACGTTAATATAAATTATGAAAAATACTCTCACAGACCTCCACTTGAACACCAAAAAGAGGCTGTTCAAAAATTGGTCGAAAATAAAAAATTCATACTTGCAGATGATATGGGTCTTGGAAAGACTACTTCTACTATTATAGCTGCATTAGAATCAGGCTCTAAGAAAGTATTAATCATTTGTCCAGCAACTTTAAAAATTAACTGGAAAAGAGAGATTGAAAATTATTCAGACAAAACGGTTTATATTGCTGAAGGTAAGAACTTCAGTACGGATGCTGACTTTGTTATTATAAACTACGACATTATTAAAAATTTCCATGATACAAAAAAGAAAGGTGAGTCACAGATTCTTGATGCCAATTTTGATTTGGTGGTCGTTGACGAGGCACACTATATCAAAAATGCTACAGCCCAAAGAACAAAATTAATTAACGACCTTGTTAAAAAGGTAGACCGACTTTGGTTATTAACAGGTACTCCAATGACCTCTCGACCAATTGATTACTTCAACCTATTAAGTTTAATTGAGTCACCAGTTGCCAAGAATTGGATGGCTTATGCCATTAGATATTGTCAAGGATACCAATTTAATGTTGGTGGAAGAAAGGTATGGAATGTGATGGGAGCATCAAACCTTGAGGAATTAAGAGACCGTACCGCAGGTCTTACATTAAGAAGACTTAAAGAAAACGTACTTGATTTACCCGATAAAATTATCACACCAGTATATCTTAGATTGAAATCTAAGATGTATGAGGAAATTATGGGTGAGTACTATGATTGGTACGATAAAAACCCCGAAGAATCTAAATCACTTACAGTTCAATTCACCAAGTTAACTAAAATACGACAAGTGATTGCCGACGAAAAGATTGCCCAAACAATTGAACTTGCTGAGAATATTGTTGAGCAAGGTAAGAAAGTGATTATATTCTGTAACTTCACCGATTCACTTAATAAGATATGTGAACACTTTGGTAAAGCCGCAGTTAAGGTAGATGGGTCAATGTCCAAACCTGAAAGACAACACAGTGTAGACTCCTTCCAAGAAAGTGATAAAGTAAAAGTGTTTGTTGGTAACATCAAAGCTGCGGGGGTTGGTTTAACTCTAACGGCAGCTGAAGCGGTTATTATGAACGACCTTTCATTTTTACCATCAGACCACGCCCAAGCAGAAGACCGAGCTTACAGATACGGTCAAAAAAACAATGTATTAGTTTATTACCCCATATTCGAAAACACAATCGAAGGAATTATCTACGACATATTAAATAATAAAAAACAAGTGATTGCCACAGTTATGGGGGACAATCAAAGTACGGCCGATGCTGCCGAGGAAATTTTAAAGAGAATCCAAGAAATGCGTCGTTAAATGAAATGTGGATTATTTATAAGAAATGGATAATCCAAAAATATGAAAAAAATAGAAGAGAAAATCCAACAACTCGAAACACAAATACTTGAGAACCACGTTACCAAAGAAAAAGAGTTGTTGATTACCGAAATGAAAAAAATAGGAATAGAAAAATTACCCTATTCTTACTCAGCCCTGAAACAGTTTATTGACCCCGAAACAATGAACTTTCATTACAACAAACATTACAAGGGTTACGTGGATAAATTGAATGACGCCTTATCCAAGAAAAAATATGGGGACTTAGAGTTAGAACAAATTATTAAGAACATAAGTCGTTACGACAAAACAATTAGAAACAATGCAGGAGGAGCATTTAACCACGCATTGTTTTGGAATATGTTAACTCCCAAACCTAAAAAGTTAGAAGGAGAATTACTTAAGAAGATTACAAAACAGTTTGGAAGTTTCACCGCCTTCAAGAAACAATTTGATACTGTTGCCAAAGATAGATTCGGTTCAGGGTGGGTATGGTTAGTACTTACAGCCAAGAACACATTAAAGATTATGTCTACTCCAAATCAAGACAATCCTTTAATGAACGTTATTGAGGGTGGCGGGTTTCCAATTTTAGGTTTAGATTTGTGGGAACACGCTTATTACTTAAAGTATAGAAACAAAAGAGACGAGTACATTGTTAACTTTTGGAAGGTTGTAAATTGGGACTTTGTTTCCAAATTATATGAAATGAGAACGGAGACCAAATTATTAGAATCTATTAAGTTAGAGAAACTTTTAACAGAATCCAAAGAGGCGAAATTCTGTGACGCCAAAGAAGTTCAATTCTACAGAGAACTTATTAATAACTCAAACATTAAGAAAATATATCAAGAAGGGGTTACTAACGCTTTAAGACAAGTGTTTAGTCAATTTTGGGTTGATAGTACTAATAAAGAGATGTCAGGGTTTTACGGACTTGAATCAAAAGAAGGAAGGTCAATTTTAAATAATCTGAACACAAATTTTAATTCATTTTGTTTATTAACCAAGGCGATTAATACTCAAATTGATAAGATGGGTAAACCCGAAAAGAAATTTGATTTTTCTCAAAAAGAAAATAGAACTGTTAGAGAAATTAATAGATTGATAAAAGCATTAGACCATTTTAAGACTCAAATATTCACAAAAAATAATGAAGAGTTCATTAACATTATTAAAGTTTTAAAAAAATTGTGGGATAGAGGACAAAAATCTGAAGACGACGTTTTAGTTAAAATTGAGAAATATTTTGGTGATTCCGCGACTATTGAAAAGAATAGTGGTCATGGGCAAAAAACCGATGCATTCAAGGGAGTTGATTTAACCATCACGTTAAATGGAAAAAACCATACAGCTCAGGTTAAACCATTCTCAACAATATCTAAAGAAGACGGAAAGATTACCATAAAAGATACTGGTAATGTTAAACCGTATGATGTAGATTGGCTGATATTTATTAATACAAAATCAAATAAGATTTTGATTTTTGAAAACAAACCAATTAAGAATCATAATCAATATGTGTTTAATGAAAGCTCATTAATTCACGAAATAGAATAATTAAGATATTTATAGACATGGCAGTATTACCAGAACCAGAAAGAAGTAAAATATATACGAGAGTCAAACATCAGTTAGGTGCACCACTAAGAAGTGTTGAACTTGAAGATGAAATGATGGACTCGTTAATGGAATTATCTATTGGAGATTACGAAGAGTATATCTTACAATGGTTAATTGATTCACAATGGGTTAACTTAGTTAACTTGAATATGAACGAAAGGTCTGTTGCAAGAGCTTTGGTTACAAGAACCATGGATTTTGAACAACAGTTTAGTTACGCATACTCTAAAATTGTAGGTCTTCAAACTGAAGGTCCTTGGGTTTTAAAGAAAGATTATTTTGTTCTTGAGAAGAATGTTCAAACATATGAAATTCCTGCAGGTAGAGAAGTTAATGAACTATTGTGGTTTAGTGACCAACCTTGGACTGCGTTTGGAATTGGTGGTATGGGTGGAGGTTTTGGTGGTATCGGTTTAGGTGCTGACCAAGCAGGATTTGCTCAAATGGGTAATCAAGGTTCTTATTTTATGATGTCAGGTTTTGACTACTTGATTAGAATGCAAGAAGCAAACATTCTTAATAGAATTTTAGGTGGTTCAATGACATATAGAATTACAGGATTACCTGACGGTAAAAAGTTAATTCACTTAATGAATACACCTGGTGGTAAATTTAACTGGTCGAGTTATAGTCAATACGTGGGTAAAGCCGTATGGTATTGGTATTATGATGTTGAACCTGATAGTAGAGCCGATTGTCTCAAAAACAATCCTGATATTATTAAATTACCGACAGACGTTCCAATTGAATCTCTTAGTTGGGAGGACTTAAACGTTCCTGGCCAACAATGGGTAAGAAGATGGTTTACAGCCTATTGCAAAGAAACTTTGGCGAGAGTTAGAGGTAAGTATAGTGGTAACTTAAAAACACCTGATTCTGAAATCACAATGGATTATCAGAGTTTACTTACTGAATCTAAAGATGAAAAATCCAAATTACTTGAAGAACTTACAGGTGCTGAAGGTTGGTTAACCAGAATGAGACCTGATAAGGTTATGGAGAGAGAAGCGTTGATTGCTGAGAACTTAAATAAACAAATGAAGTTCAGAGCAATGCCTCGTCAAATATATGTAATTTAATTTTATGGCAATACTAAAAACAATACCCGCAAGAAAAATAATTAATGGTTTTGTAATTGATACGTCAGAAATTTCTATAGTTTCTGAAAAAGAATATTCAACAAATGGTGAATCTTGTATTGTAATTAAGGGAGTGTCAGAATCTACCGTAATATTAGATTCTAAAACCACAGACCATATTGTCGTTAAATCAATGACAAGACTTACAATCAAACCAGACATCGGTAAAATCGATGAAGACTATGACGAAATAGTTGCTGATAAGTATGCTTGTATTGAATTTAGATTTATGGGTGGAAATTGGTATATCTTATCCTCAGATGGATTGAAGCAATCCTAATTTCTTTTCCCAACCTTCTTCGGCTAATTCATACATGTAATCTGGTTTAAGACCTCTCTTTTCCCAATATAACAATTCGGCTTCTGTGATGTCTAACACATCCTCTTGTAATCTATCTTGAGACCCCTCCTCTAATGGGTGTCCATTAATTAGTTCACATTGAGTTGTTGTAAAGATTCCCCTTTCCGCAGGGTCATTAACAATTAAACCTTTTCTAACCTCATCCTTAAAGACAACCATTAAAGGCTCAATTCTTTTATTGAATGTTGTAATAGCTCTTGGTACATTGTAGTCTCCCGTTAAATCAGGGTCGTTATCTAAGATATCTTTATCCAACATATAACAGTTTACCATAACACCATCAGTGATAGGTTTGGCTTTAGGGTTCATAAGTGCGTTGTAAGCATTTGTATCCTTGATTTGTTTTACCGTCATCTTTTGAACATCACCCTGAGATGCTTTGGTACCATTATTAACGTACATAATCACATCCCCTAAGTTCACACTTAAGTTGTTCTGTAAAGCCAATTCCATGTGAGCCATTCTACTCATACTATTACCCGCTTTGGTTTTAGTTGTTAATCTCTTAGTATAGTCGTCAAGACTTAACTTAACTTTAGCTCTCTGAGCAATCTTACTTAATGGTATTTTTTTATCAAAGATAGTTTGAAGATATTCATAGTAGTATTCTACAAATGCTTTACCATCACCTTGTAACAACATCTTAATACCTTTATCCAAGAATGTTTCAATATACAACGGAAGTTTCTTAGACTTGATACTATTTCCTGTCAATTTAATCTTACCCTTGGCATCCATAACTGCATAGTTCTTACGAGCTAAGTTGATAGTTGATGGCCACACACCGTCGGTATCAAGAGCCATCTCACCTCTCATGAAGATATCATTGTACTCAGCAACATCGGCCTCAGGTCCGTAGTATTCTTTACCCTCTTTAACTTTCCAATTCAACCCACGACCAACATAAACCCTATCGTTAGCTTCATCAGGAGTTGAAAAGTTCACACCATCCGTGTCCATTACCAATGGAACATATCCTTTAGTCATGAAGAACTTAATCATCTGACGAAGGTATTGTCTACCTGTACAAGTAATCTGTTCACCCATGTACATATCACCCCAAGCATAAACCTGAGGAGCAGATAACGCACCGAACATCGAGTTAATAAAAATCTTAATCGGTAACTGTTTGTTACCATATGATTCAGATTTCTTACGGTCAGTTGTATAGAATTCCTCAGCAAGTTGTTTGTATTTGATACGGGTGTTACGGAAGTAACTCAACATACCTTTCATCGCACCTGTCACATCACAGTCAGGGAACACATCGTGTACCAACTGAATAGAAGGGTATAGAGACGAGAAATCGAGCTTAAGTACATTCTTACTATAACCAACCTTAAGTAGTCTAGAAAGACCTCCTACGAAGTCTGTCTTGGATTCCTTGGCAGGTATTGCAAGTCCGTGTTTGTAAGACCAAGCTAACATCAACATTTTCCATAACGTTGCGGTACCCATAGTTGAAACCCTTTCGTATGTTGTTGGAATCATCGCAGCCAACAAGAACGAACCTTGGTTGAACTCTTGGTCCACCTTAAGGGTTTCATCTAAGTCATCGTCAAGATACATCTCAACTAACTTATCACCTGTGATTGTAACATACACATCAGTACGTTTAGAACAAGCTGCATCAATTTTTGGGTCAACACCAACCTTCTTGTACTTACCATTTTGAATGTTTAACCAAAAGTCTTCTTTCTTCGCATAAAATGGACCGATATCTGTGTGGTCAATATATACACGGTCAGGTGCTTCAGCATTGATATACTGAGTAATGTACTTCAAACCTGCAGCTTTAATACTTGAGTTAATAGCCTGAGCTCTACGAACAGCGTGGATAATATCAATTACGTTGTAACCCCAAATAGAAGTTTGAGTAAAGTTCTCAACCTCATTGGCAAGTTTCAACATACTGTCTTTTCTTGTAAACGAATGGTCGGGGTGTAACGATTTACAAATCTTCTTTGGGTCAATACCTAAGATTCTACATCTTTCGAATATCCAATGCCAGTCGAAGTTCGCTGAGTTATACCCACCAATAATACTTGGCTTAAGTTCGTTGATTACCTTGAAGAATTCAATGATGGCATTTCTCTCTTCAGATTCATCCATACATTCGATTACTCTGTGGTAACCTTTATTGGTTTTAATTCCAATCATGAAGATACGACCGTCCTGAGGTTCAAGAGCAGTCGTCTCTAAGTCATATACCATTCGGGTCACCTCTTCATAGTTCTCAAAACCTTTGAAGAGTCTTTTTTCTTTTGAAATTAAATATTGTTCTACAGGAGGTAGAATCATTACTTTGTCTTTGGTCTTATCTCCCCATGGGTCACATCCACCTTCTCTAAAGAATTGGATAAGTTCTCTGTAACCTTTTAGTGATTTAACCATGAAAGTCATACCTCTTTGTAATCTGTCATTACCGTGAGTTTCTAACTTATCAATCATAATACCATGTTTGGTCATGGCTTCTTTCTGAGCTGCTTTGGAACCACCGTAGAAGTTAAGTTCACGCAAGTCACCTACCCACGCAAATGGTGTGAATGTGTCTTTTCGGATTTCTTTTCCTTTACCAGGGATTTCTTTGATTTTGTAAATGCAGTTCTCGCGATAGTCGTATTCGATAGCGACTATAAATTCTTCGGGGTCGTTTCCGTGTAGGAACGATTCAATATCTTGGTCTGTAAACATATGTAATTTTCGAGTGGTTTATTGGCAATCACAACATTGTGAAGTTTACCTTACTCATCTTACATAAATATAAAAAAATAAAACCTGTTGTCAAATTAACAACAGGCAGTTTCTGAAATAAAACTATCTTGGATATTAATATACAATTCTTCTCTGATTGGAAGAATTAAATTACCCTCATCATTCTTAATTAAAAATTGTCCTTGGTATCGACCTGGTGTATTTGTATCTCTTGAAGTAAATTTAAAATAAATATAATACTCAGGGTCAGCACCCTCAGGTAAAATCAAGTTAACAATTTCAGCGGGAGCAGAAACAATTTTAGGAATTCCTGTCTCAACATCAACCATAGTGAAGAATATAATAGAAACTTCCAAGTCTTGCATAAGTTGCAAATAACCCGCTCTTCCGTCTTTTACAACCTGCATTTTTAACACAGGTAAAGTTGCATTCTTTTTAATATAAAATTCCATAACAATAAATATACTGTTATGACTCTTTACGTAACCCTCTATCGTAATGTTCGAATCTATCGTGTTCTGTTGGTGTCATAAGTAATAAACCAGGGTATAGTTCATCCTTTTTAACTAATTGATACATGTGACTCATCCACGTTTGTTCGAACGGGTGTGCCCATGTTGTATCTAAGAACATTTTTTTATTTCCTGGTCTACTAACAATTTGTGGCCAGTTACAATAATAAACATCACCTATAGCATATGGTACTCCCTTATGGGATAACACTGCATGGAATTCTGTTTTTGGTGCGTTAGGGTCAAGTCCCATTTCAGGAAGTCTTGGTTTCCCTGGCCAAAATTCATCTCTTACATGTTGAGGTACATTATACCATGACCATTGAGTTCCGTTATCTCCATAGAATTCGGAGTAGTTCATCTTTAAGAAATCAAAATTTTCTTTCTTAATAATCTCTAAAGATTTTGTATATAAGTTAGGAACATATCTATTAAATCCATTTCTACAAACACCGTCTTTAGGGTGGAAGAACATGTCGTCTTCAAAGAATAGATAATAATCTAAATCTGTTTTATCAAAATGTTCCGCAATCCATTGTCTACCACCACAGATACCTAAATTATCTTTCTTAATATGTTCAAAATCAAACTCTTCACAAATTTGAATATACTCTTCAGTGGTTGATAAGTCAGATGAATTATCTAATAAAAATTTCTTAGTTTTTAAAAGATAATCTTTATCATACTCCAACATAGAATCAATAAGAGTTCTAAATTGTTTAGGACTATTGAATGTGATGACATATAGTCCAACTTTATTTGGGTCCAAAGTATTACTAACTTTTGCAGTACTTTCGCTTTTAACTTTAAGTTCATCGTTTTTTAAATTTTCAAAAAATGTACCAATTAAACCATTTGATTCAATTTCAAAATAGTTGATTATATCCGAATGTTTGTAGGCCATAATACTAAAGATTGATTCTTCAGTTCCCATGTATCCTTCTTCTAACGTAGATTTAAGTAGACCATAATAAATTCCATTAATATCACCTATTGTATGTTTTGGTCCACCAAAAAATCCTCCTCTTGAAACTTTAGTTACTTTTGCACCCGCAAGAGCATTTAACTTAGGATAGTTAAATCCATGTATTTCCGTTTCAGCACCATAAGGAAAACTAACAAATGAGAATTTTGAAATGTATTTTGATAAGTTATTCAATACTTTGTCATGAGTAAAATAACCTGGATGAACAGTATTTGTTAAACCTCCGTCAATCCAAAACATATATTCAGAATTGAATGGGTCCATAATTTTGGCGTCGTGTAATAAAAACACTTTAGACATAACTAATGGGTTATAGTTATCCAATCTTGCCTGAGTAGATTCTTTTAACCAACCAACCTGATTATACCATTCAGGGTTAGTTCTTATTTTTTGTATCATTGGAAAAAACTCTGATTCAGTAAACCAACTTAATGGTCTAACAATGAATTGAGTATTTTCAGAACTTCTTCTTTTAAAAACAAATTCTCTTAATTCTTCATCACCAAAGATGATTAAGTTTTCTTCAACCTCTAAAAGTTTTTCAAACTTATCTAAATAATGTTGATACGGTCTTGACCATCCTTCTGTCAATTCACCTCTTCCAATGTCCCAGATACCTGTTACTAATGTTATATTACTCATAAATTCTATTAAATTCTTCTAATATTTTATAGAAGCTTTTATTGTTTAAGAAGAGTTCTTCATCAACTCCTCTAGGTGCGTTGTCTCTACACCACCAAATATCAAAATGTTTTCTAACAAATAAATCTAAATGATTAAAATACATTAAAGTCATTACATGTTCTTCATGTGGTATACCTTTATCTTCAGTTATTATTTTTTGAACATAGTCTTCAAATAGGTTAACAATCTCATCCCACTTATCTCTATGTCCTCCAAACATACCTCCGATAACGTGAATACTTCTATCATACTCAGTATACCATTTTCTGTCAACAGTACCTGACCAAAAGTTTCTATCGTTTTCTTTACCTAAGATTAAAAATTTATCACCAGTATCTTCAATAACATTTTTTAAAAATTCGTTATTGAATAAAGTACTTTCGTAATATCTTTGTTGAATATGTTCGCTCGTTAAATACTTTAAAGGTATTAAACCACAATGAGATAAACCAGCATCAATCCAATAGTAATAATCATAAGATTTATCTTCATTCCACCACCAATGAAATTTACTGTACTGAACCTCAATACATCTATCCCCTTTTTTGGTCTCTTCAATATTTTTATATTGATTAATTAAATCTTTAAATCTGGTATTACCAATATCAAAAACTTGGAATTTGAGTTTATCTTTAGAGACTAAATGTTCGACATAAAAAAATTCTTCTAATGACGGTAGTTCTCTGTCTGAAGTGTAACATAGGAAATCTGCATCTGTCATCTTTAAAAGAGACAGTAAACTATATCGATAGTGGCCTCCTCTATTTGGTCTACCACCAAATTCGGTACCATATAAGTCACTATAAATTGAAGTTATAAATTTAACTGACATAATAAAATTCTTTGTGTTCTCCTCTATCTTTCATTTCTTGAACTTGATATTGGTCCATGAATTCGCTAGGGATTTTAGTTGGACACCACCTATTCCAATTGTAGGTTTGCATGTACCAATTACTATACATACCTTCAGATATATTTGAGTAACCAGCTTTCTGTGGTGCTATTGGTAAAATTGGACAGTAACTTTGATGTTTCTGTACAATAAATTTAAAAGTATAGTCGTCTAATGCATGGAAATAATCTCCGCTCGTAAACGCTGTTAAACTAATATCAAAAATAGAATCATAGATTGATTGGTCATAGATAATCATATTTGCGGCATAAATACCACGAGCGTTTTCACCATCACTAGGTTCGGGTAAATTAGTCATGTCTAATAATAAATCACATTTATCACTAACATTAATTTCTCTATTTTGTGTTGGACCTAAGTTAAACATTGCAAACTCTAAATCAGGACAAGTGTCTTCTATTTTTTGAAGTAGGTCTTTAGCGTAAGGCATAATACCACAATCATCCTCAATAATCATTACACGAGGATAGTTTCTTTCTTTTGCAATTTTAATAATTTCAAAAGTTGATTTGGTTATACCCATATAAGAATTAGTATCTATCGCAGGAAATCTTTCAAAATCCCATCCGAGATAATTCATTTCCTTTGTAATTTCTTCTAATCTATCAGACCTTCTATCTAAGTTTACAACAAACTTTGGTATTTCATTAAACTTCATTAACTAACGACATTGTGATTTAACTGACCAGTTATTCTATCACACCATCCTTTTGATTCTGAGTGAGGCCAAACAACCCAATATGACGGTAGTTCTGTAGTTGGGAATTCTCTCCAAACTTTACAATACTTATCAGGGTCTCTCATAAACCCAGCAATTTCATTTTTGTCGGCGTCTTTTCTATATAATGTTTCATCAGAACCATTGTGGAAGGCAACAACCCAAAAATCATAGTCTGTTTCAGGAACTTGGGAATATCCAATATCAATACAATGTTTGTAGATAGTCGAGAATGAATTTTTCCAATCTTCCTCGGTCTCAAAGTTATAAGGACTTGGTGGGTATTGTTTATCTAAACAATGTTTGTCAACCGCTCTTTTTTCAAACAATAAACCCGCATATTTTTCATACTCTTGTAAAGTTCTAATAGTACCAAACCCATACTGTCCATCATGTCCTTCTTGAGTTTCACCATCCATACCAAATAATTTTCTATTTGTTAAGTGAGAATGAGTATTCTTTTGACCCCAAGTTTTATCGTCATCCCATTGTTTGGTTCTACCTTTACGAGTATACTCGTGGTAAACTACAGGAATGTGTGGGTGGAATAAATCATAACCCCATGTGTAAGCTCTTGCGGCAATTGAAATTTCTTCACCGTGGAAATAGTATTCAGGATTGTGTTGAACTTCTTTTGAGAATTCTCCTAATGTAAAACAGAAGTGAGCTGAGTAGAATCTTGAAGTAACGGGTTTCTTCATTTCTCTCCAACCTGGAATTGTTTCAGGTAAGAAGAACACCGCACCTTCAGGAATGAATCTGTCGAAGGCCATTCTCCAAGCATCAGTCGCTCTTCCCGCAGGGTCATTTTCAGGGTCGAAGGAAGGTACATAACCCGTAAGTAGAGGCTTCTTGTACCCATCCTTTTGTAGACCCTTAATCATTTTGATTAAGATATCATCCCAATCTTTAACGAATCTCATGTGAGAGTCAATCTGTAATGTATATGTTTCTCCGTCATAAAGTTGTTGAGTTAGGTTTCTTGCCCAACAAACTCCTTTGGCTTCTTGATATGGTATATCTAAGATTTTAAATCTTTTATCATCTCTGTATTCATCTAAGTTATCAAATTTATCTTCTTCAGCAAATTGTCTTGCAATTGAGAATACTAAATTTTTAGGCTTTTTTGCATTTGCCAACATGTCTTTAATTGTTGGAATTAACTGTGGGTCTCTGTAGGACGCAATTTGAACGAATATTTTCATTAATGTCTATTTTGTTTAAAAATAAAAAACCCTCCACAAAAGTAGAGGGTTTTTTTAATATATTAAATTATTATTTTTAACAACCTGTTGGGTCTACAGAAGTAATCTGTCCTACTCCTCCTGTTACGTTGAACACCGCGGTTCCATTTGAGTAGTATCCGTTTGCAACTGCAATAGTTAAACTTGAGTTGTAGTATAAGTACTCTCCGATGTTTGGACCAACTCCACCTGAAACAGTTCCGTAGATTGTGTTAGGTGCTGAACCATAATCAATACAAGCATCACTTGGTGTAGAGCCTGTACCTAAACTATATTGGTAGTAAGCTCTTGTAGGTGTTGTTGTTGGAGTATTAGTTGGGGTTTTGGTCATTGTTGGTGTTATTGTTGGAGTTGGAGTTAACGTTGCACATATTGTAACTGAACCTACAACATTTCCATTAGTATCTAATTGTGAAACATATCCACCATTTTGAATAAATCCTGTCATATCAATTGTCGCATCTCCTGTTGAAATATTAGAGAATTGAGTACTTAAATCAAATTGTGAATTATTTCCGTAAACAGTTACTGTTGGGTTATATTGTCCACAAGCTTCGTCATGAGTTGTTCCTGAGTAAACTGTAAATGCAACTTTAGAACGTGTTGGTGTTGGTGTTGATGTTGATGATGGTGTATCTGTTGGTGTTTGACTTGGTGTATTTGTTGGAGTTTCTGTTGGAGTCGGTGTTACATTCGCAGTTCCTGTTGGAGTATTAGTTGGTGTTCCTGTGTTAGTTGGTGTTGGTGTTACAGCCGCAGTTCCTGTTGGAGTGTTAGTTGGTGTTTCAGTGTTAGTTGGAGTTTGAGTATTAGTTGGAGTCGGTGTCACAGCAGCAGTTCCTGTTGGAGTATTACTTGGAGTAACACTTGGAGTTGGTGTTGGAGTCGCAGTCTCACTAATTGGAGGGAAAGCTCCTTGATTAATCAAAGAAACCATACTGGTATAAACAGGAGATATTGTATAAGTCCCGTTAATAACCCAGATATTTTTTGTTTGGTTTGGATTTAATTCAACCTGATACTCCCAAAGAGAGTCATCACATCTTCTATAATTAAAGTTCACAATTGTGGAACCTGTATTTGTTAAGGTATATTTGCTACATGCCATCTTGAATGTTATTTATCTAATAAATACTACGATTTCCTCTAATTTTATAAAGTAATTTTATTTTATTTCTTAACAAGGATTTATATAGGTTGCAAATCCATCTCCACTTGCAATTATATAGTTCGCAACACAAGCAACATATGTACTACCAGCGGTAATTGTAAAGTCGTAATTAAATCCACTACAATCTTTACCAACAAAAAGAGTATCGGTTGTTCCACCATTAAATGAATATCTCTTACATAAAGGACCTGATGGTGTTTGTGTTACCGTTGGTGTGTTTGTAGGAGTCACCGTTGATGTTGATGTATTAGTAGGAGTACTTGTTTGAGTTGACGTATTAGTTGGTGTTACAGTTGGTGTCTCCGTACTTGTTGGAGTTGGCGTTTCAGTATTTGTAGGTGTTTGTGTTGGAGTTGGTGTTTCAGTGTTAGTTGGGGTTGGAGTTGATGTTTCGGTGTTAGTTGGGGTATTAGTTGGTGTTGATGTATTAGTTGGAGTTGGAGTGGTTGTTGGTAAAACTGAGCACAATGTAATTCCAAGAGTATTACCTGATATATCAAGCTCAACTAAAGTTCCTAAATAACTATAATATCCTGCAATATTTCCTACGATTCCACCATTTGTGGTATTAAAGAAATAATTATTTTCATCAAAAATTTGGTTAACACCATATATAAATGTACCTTCTGAACCATTACATGCATCATACGGACTTGTTCCTCCACTGAAACAACTAAATTCATATAATATAACACCTGAAGGAGTGTTAGATGGTGTTTGTGTTTGAGTTGGAGTCTGTGTTTGATTTGGTGTTCGGGTTGCGGTTGTAGTATTAGTAGGCGTTACTGTTGATGTTGTAGTGTTAGTAGGTGTATTAGTTGGCGTTTCTGTATTAGTAGGTGTCACTGTTGGTGTATTAGTTGGAGTTTCTGTTGGTGTTGAAGTGTTTGTGTTAGTTGGTGTTGTAGTTGGAGTCTGAGTATTTGTTGGTGTAGGTGTTGGAGTTGACGTAATTGGATTACATAATACATCAGTACAATCTGTTACTAAAGTAGAATTATCTAAATTGTAACCATACATAGGACCAAGGTCAATTCCCACAATTGTATAACAAGTGTCTACATCAACATTATAAGTTCCACCTGTTAACGAGGTAGTACTTCTACCGACAGAATTAATAGATAAATTACAATTTAATATGTTGTAATAATAATAAACAGGAGTTACAGTTGGAGTTACTGTTGGCGTTGGAGTCGGTGTAGATGTTGGTGCTGGTACGACAACGGTATATGTGTAAGCATAGGTTGGAACGTAACAACTATATGTTCCATAATAATAACCTGCAACATAACTAAACGGAAAAACTTGATTTCCTAAGTCAACGGCAGTCCCTCCCGTTTGGGGGAAAAACGTAACTTCGGTTGTTAATCCACTTAAATCTACACTTGAAATATATACACCACAATCTGCCATGTTAATAAATACTCAAAAATTTTATTTTATCTTTTAACACACCCCAACATTAATAATTTGATTACCGCTAAGTTGAATAAACCTACCTCCGTTTGAGATTGTGAAATTGGCGTTGATTGGTGGAATAGTTAAAGATTGATTACCGTATACGTAATCTCCAACCTCCAAAATTTCAAAAGGTTTTGAAGTGTAGATTGTTACGTTTGCAGGATTTGCAATCATACTAACTGATTGACAAACATTTTGATACCATCCACCTGTTCTTAGATTATACATATAAACTGTCGTTGGGGTAACCGTTGGAGTTGTTGTAGGTGTAGGTGTTGGAGATGAAGAGGTAGGTGTTGGTGTTACCGAACTCTGAGTTGGAGTTGATGTAATAGTTGGTGTTGGTGTTGTTGAAGGACATAAACCCACTAAGGATATTGTAAGAGGAGCTCCATAACTTTCAACAATTAAATCCTTAGCACAAACATATTGTACTTGTAACGGGTTAATTGGTGAAACACTAATTATGTCGGTACAACCAGTCCATCTATAATATCCTTCTTCGACATTATTGTAATTGGTGATAATAAAATAGTTACAGTCGGTTGTATACATTTTAACTTATTTTAATATATCCATAATTAACCGTAACGTTTGAACCTGTATTGTTTTGAATACCGAATACAAATGTATTTGTTGATGTAACAACTGTTGAAGCGGTGGATATTGCACCTGCAGTTCCTATAATCTGTGCAGGTATACTTGTAAACAATATTGGACTACCCCCACCAGTATAATTCCATGCATACTGAACACCAATTACGGGTACATTAGTATTACTAACACTTACTGTAGCATTATAAACTATTATACCATTTGGTATGTTTGCAAGAGCCCATAAGTTATATGTGTTATTAATATCAACTGTAAAACTGTAGTTATTAGTTCCTGGAGTTACTGTCCAACTACCTGAGACTGGTGACACTACATTTGTTGAATATCCACTAAATAATGTTTCTTTAGCCACCTTAAATGACTGCGTATTACCACTATTGTTCATAACAATAAACGACCCGTTAGTATTTCCCGTAAATGTTGGTAATTGACTTATTTTTGTATTTGCCATTTTATTCTATTTTTTTTTATATAATATCTATTTCAATATCATCGTTATTTTCTGCCGTAGCAATTGAATCATCTTCAAATAATAAGAAGTATAGTTGGGTTGATGTTGGGGTTGGAGTTGTTGTTGGTGTATTAGTCGGTGTAGATGTTGTAGTTGGTGTTGGTGAACTAGTCGGTGTAGGTGTTGGAGTTGGAGTTGGTAGTATTGTATTTTCTACCACAAGTTTTAGTAAATCGTTTTCAGTAAATCCTGTATTAAAAGAATAAACGTAAAAATATGGGCTTGAATTAGAAATAGTATCTATCAATTCATCATTTCTGAAAATATTCAACACATATTCAGTTCCTCCCGTAACACCAAAAGTTATAAAATCCCCACTGAAAATTTCATAATGAAAACCATTAACTGTTTCACCATAAACTATTGGAAAACTAAAATTGAAAACTTGTGAAAAGTTTGATGCGTAAGATGCAACGTCAACGCCATTACTATTATTATTTTGAATTATAACATTCCTGAAAGGGGTTGATGTTGGTGTTTGAGTTACGGTAGGTGTTGGTGTTTCTGTCTCCGTAGGAGTTTGAGTTGGCGTAGGTGTCTCAGTTTCTGTCGGAGTTACAGTTGACGTAGGTGTCTCAGTATTAGTTGGAGTGTTTGTCGGTGTTTCTGTTGGCGTAGATGTCGGTGTTTCTGTTGGCGTAGATGTTGGGGTTTCTGTATTTGTTGGTGTAACCGTAGGTGTAGAAGTTTCAGTTTCGGTTGGAGTGTTAGTTGGTGTTTCTGTATTAGTTGGTGTATTAGTAATCGTATTAGTTGGAGTTACAGTTGGCGTAGATGTTTGAGTTTCTGTCGCAGTCGGAGTTTGTCCTACTGAGGAAGTTGGACTCGGAGTTAAAGTAGATGTTGGTGTAACTGTAGGTGTTTCTGTATTAGTTGGTGTCTGTGTTTGTGTTACCGTTGGTGTTGGAGTATTAGTTGGAGTTTCCGTAGGAGTACTGGTCGGCGTTTCCGTAGGTGTCTCACTATTAGTTGGAGTATTAGTTGGGGTACTAGTCGGCGTTTCTGTAGGAGTTTCAGTATTAGTTGGGGTTATAGTGTTGGTTGGCGTATTTGTAGGAGTTGACGTAGTAGTTGGTGTCGGACATGGATAGAAAGAAGAAAACAAATCATTACATGGTACCATCAAATATCCTAAATCGTTACATGGAACTGAAAGATAAAGTAAGTCATTATTAGGTATAAAGATTCTGCAGTTAAGACAGTTAGGGTCTAATAAATTATATTTGTTTTTTAATAATAAAAAGTTGTGTCTAATCTGAGATGCATTTAATGGTTCAGTATACATTCTAAATGCACTAACATCACCAATCATACTACCTCCAAAATACTCTTCAAGCTTAATTTGTGTTGTAAGTCCTGAATATTCGGTATGTGTTAAGTCGTCCGTTGTTAAACACTCAGGGTCTTGTTGGTAAGTTATTCCACTTAACTCAGCTGGACATCCCGCAGAGAATGTAAGGTTATCGTGAAGTCCTTGAGTACCTCCACCAACTGAAATATTATATCCAACACCAATTTGTTTTTCTTTTTCAACATTAAGAAGTCTTGGAATGATTTCCTCAAAATTCTCAGCAACCAAGAATAACTTACCATTCACATAGAACTTCATGGTTCCTAATCTGAATTTTTGTTCTTCAGTCCAATTATCGTTAAATGTAACCACTTCTGTTGAAGGCGGAATATATCCTGGGTCGTGAGTAATTGGTGGCTCGACCAATGTTACACTTCTATTCTCTAATGTAGCAAAATATACATCATCAACTAAAAGACCAAGTCCTCCTTTTTCATATAAATCACAAGTATCAAACCATTCTTTTCTTTGGAACACCGCATCAATTTGAACCCAATGTTCAACGTTAGGATAAGTTGTTCCACTACAATCATCAAAGATTCCTCTTGTAGAACACCATTCAGTTACGGAAGTTCCTGTGTGATAAGTTAAACCTGTAAGACAAGTTCCACTATGTTCACAACCTCCTGTTATTCTATATGTCTTAACACATAGTCTTGGGCTACCAGTATATCCGCTTAATCTTAAAGATAGTGCATTTGACACACCATCGTATAGTGGGTCCTTCTCAGGATATTTGGCGTGTGATTCACAATCACAAGGGCAACCACAAGTACAATGAGTTATTGTACCTCCCGATGGTTGATACACCTGTAGACATTCAGATGATGTATTGGCAGTACTAGCACAACCACAGGTATGCATACAAGTTAACCCTGAGGTTACTCTTGTATACCCTGTGTCTTGTTTTGGTTCACCATCAGCGTAGTGATAGAATTTGTTTTCGGCTCTCGCCCCCATGTAGAAAAAGGTTCCCTTGTTGTCTGGGTACCTTGCGTTAAGACCGACAGAGGTATCTCCTGTCCATCTATATCTTAACATAAATTCAGCTGTCCACCCTAACGATACCCTTTGAGGAAACACCTGATAGTCGTATCCTGGTAACTTGTAGAACCCTTGGAAAAATCCTCCGTTTAATCGGGCAAAGTAACCTACACTACCTCCATCTGTTGTATAAGACATGTTGTAGTTGTAAGAGTTGTCGTTCCACAATCTGTTTTCAGATGTTGTGAAACCCGTGATAGGGTGCATCTTCATTCTCCTATCATATTTGTATCTACTGAATTTATCTGATTCAGTTTCGTAAAGACCTGTTGTTATTTCAATGGTCTCACCTGACATGTTTTTAACAAGTCCATTATCAATACCTGTTAATCCAACATCACATAATTCAGTTGTGATTGGGCAAAAGTTTGGGTCAGTATCGGTTGGGTTCCAATAATTTTCAGATACAATAGTATCGTCATCAAAAGTACAAACTTCTGTTTGACATTTTGTTGTACCAGAACTATTGAAGTCAAACTTGAACGGCATTCTATTCCCATCATTCTCACCTATTAATAATGGTGAAAATACTACTTCTTGGTCATAGTCTTTCTCATCAGATGCGAGACAAATGTCCGTGACTTCGTTGACAGGTTTCAATCCCCATCTTCTAAAATTATATTGATTAATATTTTGATATGCCATAAACTAATGATAAATACCTTGTGTCGTGGTATTTATATGATAAAAAGAACAGATGATTGCCACAGATAACGAATTTTATTCTTCACCTTATTATTTTCTTTTAAGAGATAAAGGAGACAAATATTCACTATATTTCTCTGTAGAGGGAAATTTGACTGAAGCCCGTAAAAAAGACGAGGTGATTCACTTCGCAAAAAATAAGGGTGAGAAGGTAAAAAAACATTTGAAAAAAGTTGCCACAGAGAAAAAAGTTAAGGATACTAAAACTTTAAAAAAGGATTTGGAAGAGTTGGTAAATGCTGATGGGGCAATGTCAAATTCTAAGATTCCAATCCTTGACCCAAGACTTCACCCTAAGAAAACGATGGACCAAACGGTAGCGGCATCTCGTATTACAAACGACCCGATTTCTCGTGGTTATAGAACTTACTATGGTGAAAGTGAAATGAAAGAAATTGATATGTCAGGCGCGTTTGGATACGAAGAAACTGAAGATATGGACGGTAAAGACACGTTTGAATACTTGGTTAAAGATATGGGTATGGAACCTGATGACGCTAAAGAAAGAACAAAACAACAAGGAAAAGACCCTTCAGGTAAGAAAGACAAAAAATCAAAATATTATAGAGACAAGAACTTTATCACAAGAGCGACTTTATCTGAGATTCAAAAACAAAAGGCAATTAAAATGGTTGAGGATTTATTAACCAAAAAGAAATCCGATAACTCTGAAGTGGGTAAAAAAGTAAAACCTGATAGTGTTGAAGAATTACCTTTATTACTTAGAAAAAATTTAAAATCTTTATTAAATAACGTAGAAAAACACGGGTTTTCAAAAGAAGATATAATCAAACTTATTAAAAAAGGTGAATAAAGATTTATATAACTCGGCCAAAGGGGAAATTGAATTTCCTAAAGACAAACAGGAACACATGAAAAAGTGTTTCCATATGGTTAAAGGTGCGGATGAAAATACAGAAGGGTTTAATAGAAATCAGGAATTACAAGGTCAAAAATTTATTGAATATAAACAACTAAAAAGAATTAAAAACTTCTTTGATAACTTCAAAGGTAATCACAACGAAGCTCCATTTATTTTAAATGGAGGTGTTGAAATGAAAAACTGGGTTGAGAACGAATTGAGGAAAATGAGGGATTACGAAAAAATGACTAAAACTAATAAGATGAATGCTGGAATGCAAAATCAGTTTTTGAAACCTCATGAAAAGAAAAACTTTAATAACGTAAGACCATCACAAGAACATACAAGTACCGTTGATAGATACAATGTTGCGGTAACTGAAAGCCTTAAAAGAATAAACGAACTAATTTCAAAATTATAATCATGGCAAACGAACTAATTGTCGATTTATCTCAAAACGAACCAAACGCATTGACAGCTATCGCTGATGCAGAAAGAGCTAAATTAATACCAAAAAATGACTATAACGCAGTAGGTAATGAATATTCTTCAGTAAACAGAGATGCTGTTGCTGACGGAGATTCTATGGGTAGAGGTACAGGTACCTTCTTAGATGTTTACAATGTAAACGCTGGAACTATTGACGACGTTATGGAAAGAAAAAACGAAATCAAAATTAATAAATTTAATTCATCGAAAACTTATCCTAATTTTTAATGAAATTAAAAGAATCTCTTAAAAGTCTAATATGTGAAATCGCCTCCATCGATGGTGTTGTTGTTGCCATTAAAGGAAGACACAAAGTGATTATCTATTACGATGGTGATGAACCAGGTGGTAGAGGTATTAGAGAAATTGAACCTGTTTGCTTAGGTGTAAGTAAAGCTGGTAACAAGATTTTAAGAGCTTGGGATAATGAAGGTGCCTCTCACACGGCATATAAAGGAGAACAACCATTACCAGGATGGAGAATTTTTAGGTTAGATAAGATATTGTCCATTAAACCAACGGGTGAAGTTTACAATACTCCAAAACCTGGTTATAATTTTAAAGGAGATAAAAGTATGGTTAATGTTATTATCAATGCAAAATTTGATAATGAACCTGCACCGATGGCGCCACCAGCGTTACCTGCAAACACACCTATCACATCTCCAACACAACCAACACCTACCCCAACACCTACAGAAGGACAAATATAATATAGTATCTAAAGCAAAAAACTATGAGTGATTTAATGCAAAAATTAGCGGCATCAAATGTTAGAGCAATCATGAGCCAAACTGATGTCCCAAGAAGAACTGACTATTCATCGTCAAATATGGTTCAACAATTTGACATGCCTCAAGCAAAATATAATATTCCTCAAGAATTCTTACAAGAACAACCGTCAATGGGACAAAGTCCTCAACCCTACTTGTCAGAATTACCAAGAGTAAACACAAAGCCAGTTGGTAACCCAAGTGTTGATGCAATCAAAAATTCAAAACTTCCTGAAGACATTAAAAGATTAATGATGGAACATCCAATTGCACAACCACAACAACCTGAAGCAACACTATCTAACGATTTAATTGAAAGAGCGTCTAGATTGATGAAAAATGAATCAGGTGGGTATATTCCTGAATCAGCAAAAACAAAAACTCAATCAGCACCCGCAACACAACAAACTTCTAATATCGGTGGTGTTGATTACAAAATGATTCAAAAGATGATTAATGAAGCCGTAAACAACGCACTTAAAGAAAATGGGTTAGTTATGGAAAGTTCTGAAAAATCTAATGAAATTTTTAGTTTTAAAGTAGGTAAGCACGTATTTGAAGGTAAAGTAACCAAAATTAAAAAGTTGGCTTAACAACCTTTTCTTCTTTGACTTAATTTGTTATACTTTTGAGTATATATTAAAATTTATGTCAAAAATCAAAGTACTTGTTGTACCATCCGACAGAACAGGAGTTGGTAAATTTAGGTCAGTAGACCCGCACATCTTTTTACAGAATCTTTATCCTGATGATTTTCATGTCGATATCGTTTATGAACCACCATATGATGATGTTAACTATTGGACTCAATACCAAATAGTTTCATTCCATAGAAGTATCGGACCCGATTTTGAAAAGGCTCATCGTCTTATCCAAATGTTAAACTCTTTAGGCGTTGTAACTGTTTGCGATATTGACGATTATTGGATGCCAGGGAAAGAACACCCTATTCATGATATCATTAAGGTTCACAAGATTAACGAAAAAATCACCGCAAACTTAAAAGTTGCAAAATACGTTACAACTACAACATCTATATTTGCTGACGAAATCAGCAAATACAATAAAAACGTTGTTGTGTTCCCTAACGCCATTAATCCAAACGAATCTCAATTTAAAGAACCAACATTAGAGTCTGATAGACTTAGAATTGGTTGGCTAGGAGGTTCATCTCACTTACACGATATTCAATTATTGGACCAAGGATTTGGTAAAATCACATCTTTAAAAGATAAGGTTCAGTACGTACTTTGCGGATTTGATACAAGAGGTACTGTAACTGAAATCAACGCACAAACAGGAGAACAGAATAAAAGAAATATTCTTCCTCATGAAACTGTTTGGGCTCAATACGAAAAAATCTTTACACAGAATTATTCTATTGTATCAGATGAATATAAAAAACATTTGATGAACTATAATCAAGACATCTATACTGGTAGTCCTGATGAAGCATATGTTAGAGTTTGGACAAAACCCGTAACATCATATGCAAAAAACTATTCTAAGTTTGACGTATCTTTATCACCAATTAAAAATACAATGTTTAATAGAATGAAATCTCAATTAAAAGTTATTGAGGCAGGATTTTATAAGAAAGCTTTAATTGCTTCAGACTTAGGTCCTTATACTATCGATTTAAAACATTGTTTAAAAAATGGTGAATTTGTTGACGGTAATGCTATGTTAGTGAATGAAAATAGAAATCATTCTGATTGGGCGAAATATATTGAAAAGTTGGTAAAAAACCCTAACTTAGCAAAAGATATGGGTGAAAGATTATATGAGACTGTAAAAGACAAATATGACCTTAACATCGTAACAAAAACAAGAGCAGAATTTTATAAATCAATCATATAATGATAAACATACCTTTAACTAAAATTTTATTTTTAGACATTGAAACTGTCGGTATCCAACCTAATTGGGAGTCACTTGAAGAACTTAGACCTGAATTGGCTTATCAATTTAAAAACTACCACGATTGGTTTCAGAAAAGATTTCCTGAAGATGCAGACAAACCTGTTGGTGAGATGTTTGTTAATAGAGCAGCATTAGTTCCTGAGTTTGCAAGAATTGCTTGTGTTAGTGTTGCCTTTGTTACTGATAAAGGTGAAACTAAAATGCAATCGTTCAGTGACCCTGATGAAAAAAAATTATTAGAAGATGTTCAAAAACTACTTAAACGAGTTGGTGAACTAAATTTCTTTTTATGTGGGCATAATGTTAAAGGATTTGATATTCCAATGTTAGCAAAAAGAATGATGATGAATGGTATTCTTCCTCCGAAGATTTTACCAGGTCATGACACTAAACCATGGGAAATCAAAGCTCTTGATACTAAAGAACTTTGGCAATACGGTGGTTATGGTTCAATTGCATCATTGGAATTGATGTGTGTTTGTTTAGGTGTTGAATCATCTAAGAATATGGAAGTTACAGGTAATAAGGTTCACGAAGCGTTTTGGGTTAAAAAAGACATTGAAGGTATTGTAGAATACTGTGAAAAAGATGTATCGGTTTTAATCGACGTAATTAACAAACTATTAAAATTAAAATAATGGACTCACAAAGTAGAGAAATTAAGCCCGAAGTTTGGGCACAAATCTTAGAACAATTTGAAAGCATTAAATCAGAATCAGGAGTTAATCCTGATTTGGATTATATAAAAGAATTGGAAGATATGTTAGGTATGTCAGTTGAAGAAATGAATAGAGAGACTGAAATCGCATTTAGAACTAAACGTCTTGGAGTTGAATTAATTCACAAAGACGCAAAATTCCCTTCGTACGCTTACCCATCTGATTCAGGATTTGATTTATACTCAACAATAGATTATACCCTTCCTGCATTTGGAAGAGCGTTAATTCCAACAGGAATTAAATTATCTATCCCCGACGAATATGAAATACAAGTTAGACCTAAAAGTGGTTTAGCGATAAACCAAGGATTAACAGTGTTAAATACACCAGGAACTGTGGATTCAGGTTATAATGGAGAAATCAAAGTTATTGTGTTTAACACAAATAATCACGAGGTAATTGTGACAAAAGGAATGAAAATTGCACAAGCTGTCTTATGTCCTGTGGTTAATGGTATTTTCGTACAATTAATACCACTTGATAAAATTGAGAACAAAGATAGAGGTGATAAAGGATTTGGTAGCACAGGAATAATTTAATTATATGATTACAATAGCATACTCAACAAGAGAGAGTAAACCAGAGTTTACAGAATACCTAAAAAAAAGTTCAGGGTTTAAAAAACTTGAAGTTATTGAAAAAGTTAATAACGGTAGTAAATCTTTAGCTCAAGTTTATAATGAAGTCTTGTTAGAAGCGAAGACTGACATTGTGGTATTTTGTCACGATGATATCTATTTTGAAACAACTTCTTGGTATAATAAGTTACTAAAACATTTTGAAAGAAGTGAGTTTGGTATTATTGGTATGGCAGGAACAACTCAAATGCCAAGTAGTGGTATGTGGTGGGAAGATAGAAGAAAGATGGTGGGGATTGTTAACCACGAAAGTGGTGGAAAAAAATGGGAATCAAAGTACGCAGAGTCTTTAGGTAATTCAATTATGGAGACAGTTGTTGTCGATGGATTATTCATTGCGGTAGACAAAAGAAAAATTAAAAAGAATTTCAATGAAGACTTTAAAGGGTTTCACTTTTATGATATCCCTTTTTGTTTTGAAAACCATATTGAAGGAGTTAAGGTTGGTGTTATCACTAATATTAGAATCACTCACAAATCTATTGGACAAACTAACGAACAATGGGAAGAGAATAGAAAACTATTTGAAACCAAGTACGCCAAAAATTTACCAGTAAAACTTAATTATGACCCTCAAAGAAGAATCAAGGTTTTAATATCTTCATTATTCTTTAGGACATTCACAGGTTCAGAATTATACGTTTACGAACTTGCAAAAAATTTAATAAAACAAAATTGTGACGTTACAGTTATGTCCCAAATAGGTGGACCATTAACTGACATGGCAAAAAGATTAGGTATTAAATGTGTATCATTTGAAGAAGCACCAGGGTTTAAACTTGGTGATGGGAAATGGGGATTCAACACTGAAGAAGGGTTTAAACCATCAACTGAAAATGTTTTATATAGAGTTTCTGAAGTTAACTTTGACATTATTCATATGCAACATAAACCTGTTGCAGAAAGAATGATTCAATTTTATCCTGAGATTAATAAAATTTATTCAATACATTCTGAAGTGATTGAATTAGAAGACCCTATTAAACACGAGTCAATTAAAAAGTATATTGCAATTAGACCTGAGATTAAGGAACATATTATAAATAAATTTGAAATTCCTGAAGAAATGATTGATGTTATTTATAATCCAATCGACAGTGATAAATTCAAACCAAAACCTACAGTTAAGACTGAAAATTCTGTACTGTTTGTTGGAACCATTGATTACTTAAGAAAAGAAACAATTTTAGATTTGATGGAACGAACTAAAGAAGAAGGTAAAGAACTTTGGTTGGTTGGTGAAGATAAGTCAAACTACTTACAACAAGTGTTATTTGAACCTCACGTTAAGCATTTCCCTCCTACTTGGTCTGTTGAGAATTTCATCTATAGATGTGAGGAAACCGCAGGGATTCAATTAGGAAGAACAACTATCGAAGGATGGATGTGTGGAAAACCAAGTTGGATTTACAAAGTAGATTCAGGTGGGTTCATCTTATCAAAAGAAAGGTTTGAACCTCCAACCGACATTGAAAAATATTATGCGTCTAATGTTGCGAAACAAATAAAAGAAGAATATCAAAAAATTATTTAATGAACAGAATTATCGACTATGAAAACTTATCGATTAAACTCCAAAGTTGGATAAAATCTTATGTGGAAAACAATAACATAACTTGTTTAGTTGTTGGTGTTTCAGGTGGAATTGATTCCGCTGTAGTATCTACTTTATGTGCTGAAACAGGATTACCGACAATTGTTGTTGGTATGCCAATAAATTCAAGTCCTGAAAACACAAAATTATCCGATTTACAAATTTCACTTTTAACTGCCAAATACCCTAATGTTGAGGGATATCATATTGATTTGTCACCAGTGTTTGAATCATTTAAATCTCACAAAGCATTTGAAAAAATGTTTAGCTCAGAACTTGGATTTGCAAATACAAAATCAAGATTGAGAATGATTTCCCTTTATCAAATTGCGGCGTCAGTTAATGGTATTGTAATTGGAACTGGAAATAAAGTTGAAGATTTTGGTGTTGGATTCTATACAAAGTATGGTGACGGTGGAGTAGACATTTCCCCAATCGCCGACCTATACAAATCAGAAGTTAGAGAATTAGGTAAACTATTAGGAGTACCTCAAGAAATTGTTATCGCAGAACCTACGGATGGACTATGGGAAGATAATAGAGTTGATGAAACCCAAATTGGTACATCATATGATAACCTCGAATGGGTTATGGAATATGGTATTAAAAAATGGGAAGAGGAGTTAGAGTTAACCGATAAAGAAAGACTTGCAATCGGAAAATATTTAGAGTTCCATACTAAAAATAAACATAAAATGGTTTCAATACCAGTTTTTGATTTAAAAGAAAATAACATAATATGAAAATAGGAGTTATTGGGGCAGGTAGATTAGGTCTAACATTTGCCTTACTATGCGAGAAAGCAGGGTACGATGTACTTGTGTCAGATAAAAGAGAGGACTATGTTCAAAATTTAAATCAGGGAGTTTGTATTACAAACGAACCTGAGATTCAAAAAATGTTATTTGAGGTGTACGATTTTAGTGCAACAACTGATAATATAGAAGTGATTAAAGAGTGTGACGTAATATTCACATTTGTTGCAACACCTTCAACTATGGATGGAAATTATGATACAAGTAAAGTATTCGAAGTTGCAAATGACTTTTTTACCGTTTCACAATTAAACCTACCTATTCATGACAAAAAATTTATAATCGGATGTACCACAAATCCTGGTGATACAGAACAGATTCAAAAAAAACTTGCAGTATTCAACACTCAAGTTGCGTATAACCCTGAGTTTATCGCCCAAGGAGAAATTGTTAAAGGTCTTGAAAGGTCTGACATTGTTTTAATTGGTACTGAATATCCTGAGTTAGGAGATTTGTTGGTTAAGATTTACGAGAAAATACAAACAACTCCAGTTAATGCTCATATCATGAGTCCTAAAGCCGCAGAAATTACTAAAATAGGTATTAACTGCTTCTTAACAACTAAAATTAGTTACGCTAACATGATGGGGGACATTTTGATGAAATCAGGATTAAACGCTGAAATTGATACTGTTTTAAGTGCTATTGGTGGAGATACCAGAGTTGGTAAAAAATATATGAAATATGGATTTGGTTTTGGTGGACCTTGTTTACCAAGAGATAATCGTGCTTTAGGATATTACGCCAAGAACTTAGGTATGGAATTGAATTTACCACTAACCGTAGATAATTTTAACACAGAGCACGCGTCATTTTTAAAAGACCATTACATGTCTTTAAATCCAAATAAAGAAGTACCATTTGTAATGAATTATATTACATACAAAAGAGGTACCGATATCTTAGAAGAGTCACAACAATTTAAATTATGTGTGGATTTATTAGAAGAGGGATACATGGTTAATGTTATTGAAATCGATGAGGTAGTTAAGAATTTAAATTCACTTAGTGAATCTTACAACGGTAGACTTAAATTCTATAAACCAGGTACAACACCTGAAGGATACGTTATTAATTTACAATGATAAAATTTGTTTGTTGTTTTTGGAATGCAGAAAACTATATTAAAAATTGCATTAGAACTTTAAAGTCTCAAAAAGATACAGAATTTGAGGTTTATCTAATTGATGACATATCAACAGATAATACCGTTGAAGTAATTAAAAAATTGATTGAGGGAGATGACCGATTTAAATTAACCGTAAACATTGAAAAGAAATTTAAATTAAGAAATTTAGTTGAATTAATTTCAACGTTTGACGATGAAGATATTGTTATTGAAATTGACGGTGACGATTTTTTACTTAATAGTGATGTTGTTGGTGATATTAGAAAGGTATATTCAGATAAAAAAGTTTGGTTAACAAATGGGTCGTTTATGTATTCTGACGGTAATCCAGGGTTTTCTTCTGAATGTAATCCTGACACTGTAAGAAAAGACGTATTTAGATTTTCACACCTTAGAACTTGGAAAACTTTCTTATGGAAGTCAATTCCTGAAGATTATTTAAAAGACGATAACGGAACTTATTTTAAATCAGCCGCGGATGTTGCTTACACATTCTCATTATTAGAATTGGCGGGTAAGGAGAATTATAGATTTCTACCAAACCTTTATTATGTTTATAATGCGAGTTCCCCATACAATGACCATAAGGTCGGAAGTGCCACAGGTGGAGGTCACCAAGAACAAGAAAGATGTTCAAATATAATAAGAAATAAAACCAAATTAAAAAAACTGATTAGATGAGTAATTTAATATCTTGTAACTTAATGGGTGGACTCGGAAACCAAATGTTTCAAGCAGCACATGCATTAGCTCACGCAATGAAATTGAACAGAGAGGCTGTGTTTGTACCACATTCATGGACTCCAATGCAAGGAAGACAAACAGACAACTACCTTAATAATATTTTTAGAAACATGAAATTCATTGAGAGTATTGATGGGTTTGAAAAAGTTAGTGAAGGTCCTTGGGAATACATTGACGTTTACGCTAAAGACCACGATACCGTGTTTGACGGATACTTTCAAAGTAGTAAAAACTTCTTTGGATATTATGATGAGATTAGAAAAATATTCTCACCTACCGAAGAATTTATTACAGAAATGTATGAAAAACATCCTGAGTTAAAATTAGACAATACTTTATCAATTCATATCCGTAGAGGAGATTGTTTTATGAATCCTGATATTCATCCGATTGCAAATGAAGTATATTTTGAAAGAGCTTTAAAAGAAATTGGTGAATACTCTCACGTATTTGTCTTCAGTGATGATAAAAATTGGGCTAAAGAAAATCTTAAATTTGAGAATGTAACTTACGTTGATGATGAGGATTACAGAGAGATGTGGTTAATGTCTTTATGTAAAAATCACATTATGGTTAACTCCACCTTTTCATGGTGGGGAACTTTTTTAAATCCAAATGAAAATAAAAAAATTGTCGCACCTTCTATATGGTTTGGACCAAGAGGACCAAGAAACTATAAAGACATATACGAATCAAATTGGACCGTATTAGAAGTAAAATATGAAGACGGATGGTTAAGTTAAACATGTTATCAAGGAACTTTTCTCATGACAAAGGTTCAACCGCAAATAAAGCTCCCCAACTTGTTGAGTGGTGTTTTAATAGTTATGAAAACCCAATTTCAGTTTATTTGGATAATGATTTATTTAAAGGAATTGAAGACCATAAAGTTGATGGTGGTGATAAGAAAAAATTTCTTTGGGTTATTGAATCCAGAAAATTTGACGGAGGAGCTGTTGATAACATCAAAAAACATTTGGATGAAGTTCTTAATACATTTGAACAAATTTGGACTCACAATGATGAACTATTACAGTTAAGTCCAAAATTTAAATGGACTCCAGCATATGGTAGTTACATTAAAGAATTTGGTATTCATCCAAAAAATAAGATGGCTTCAATGATTACGTCTAATAAAAGATGGACTCGTCAGCATGAAATCAGACATGACTTTGCAATTGCAAATCAAGATAAAATCGATGTATTTGGTAGAGGTATTCAAGAAATACCAAATAAAGAAATTGGTTTAAAGGATTATCATTTTTCATTCTGTGTTGAAAACGATACATACGATACATATTTCACAGAAAAAATATTGGATTGTTTTGCGACAGGAACAATTCCAATTTACATGGGGACTTCAAAAGTTACTGATTATTTTAATCCTGATGGGATTATATTTTTTGACGGAAACTTTGACGTATCAACTTTAACGGAAGAGTTGTATAACTCCAAAATTGAAGCAATTAAAGATAATTATGATAGAGTACAAAAATACAGTGTTCTTGATGATTGGATTTTTGAAAACCACTTAAAAGATTATGTCTAAAATTTGTTTAATAAGACAGCCAGCAGGAATTGGAGATATTTTTTTCACTCAAAAAATTGCCAAAGATTTAATATCTAAAGGATATGAAGTTTGGTGGCCAGTAATTCAACAGTTTGAATTTATTAAAGACTACATTAAAGTCGATGGGTTAAAATTTGTAACTGAGAATGAAAATTTTCCTCACAAAAACATATACTTGGAAGGGCATAGTAAACCCATTCAAATTTCTAATGATTCAGTTTATCTACCAATACAACATTTTGATAGACATTTTCCTGACATTTCTGTTATGCAGGCAAAATACAAAATGGTTAGTATGGATTCATCCGATTGGTTAAATTATTTTGAATTTAAACGAAACTTGGAAAGAGAACAAAAACTTATTGACCACTACGGTGTGCAAGATAAAGAGTTTGTTTTTGTTAATAGAATGTTTGGTTCACCTCCTCATTCAAAACCATGTCCACATATGGGCGAATATGAAAACTCAGTTGAGATGGAATACCTTGGGTGGGATAATTTATTTGATTGGATTGGATTACTTCTTAAAGCAAAACACATTTATACCGTAGAGACATCAATTCTCTACATAATCTCGAAACTTGGTTTAAAGAATGTCACAGTTTATTCTCGACACGCATCTCCAAGTTTTCATCAAGTCGAACATATATTCGATAAAGAATTAACATACGTATTATGATTCACACACCAGTAAGTGTAGGTGAGTTAATTGATAAATTATCCATCTTACACGTAAAACAAACAAAAATAACTAACGAAGAAAAACTAAAATATGTTAATAAAGAATTTGAACTTCTTTATAATATGTCATCAATTTTTTTGGAAAAACCTGAAATTGAAAGTTTATATCATCAATTAGTTGACATTAATTCAAAACTTTGGGACATTGAAGATAGACTTAGAGTTTTAGAAACTGAAAAAAAATTTGAGGGTGAGTTTGTTGAGCTAGCAAGAAAAGTTTATTTCACAAACGACGAAAGATTTAGATTAAAAAATGAAATTAATAAATTTACTGACTCTGAAATTAGAGAAGTAAAAGAATATGTAAAATATAAATAATATGATAGAGAATATAAAAGAAGCGTTAAAAAATTATTTTGAAGACGAAAGTTTGATTAACCCTGAAGGAACTCCTGGTTCTGAAACAGGTTACCCTGAGAGGGATGTAAATTGGATGAAAGAAAATTTAATTCCAAAAATTGAAAACCTAATAGATAAAAATGTTAATAAGAATTGTTTAGATGTTGGTTGTGCTCAAGGATATTTTACCAGAGTTTTAAGTGAGACTTTTGAAAAAACTTATGGGATTGATTTATCTAACAATAGAATTAATTACGCAAAACAATATGAAAGTGATAAGTTAAAATTCGTTCAATCAGATTTAACTGAAAGTTTCGTAGACAAATTTCCAATCAAATTTGATTTTATGTTTACGAATGCGGTTCTTCCTCATATTCCGTTAGAATTCAAATCAGATGTTTTTAAAAATTTAGCAGAAGTTGCAAATCCAGGATGTATCTTTGTAATGTATGATGGAATGTTAAATGATGATAATAAACACAAACACGATGGATACGAACAAGCGGATTTTGAAAATTGGAACGGTAAACAAATAATTAGAGTTGTTTTTATAAGTGAAAATTGGATTCGTGAAAACGCAACAGATTGGGAAATTGTTCAAATCACTAACATTGGTCTTGGTACAGAGGAAATAATATTAAAAAGAAAATAATCTTGTGAAAAAATCGGTAATACTAACATCAAGAAACGATAACTATGGAGGTAATTTACACAAGAGAACAACCATGGCATTAAAATCTCTAATTGAGAATCATGATGAAGTTATTTTTGTTGATTGGAAAACCGTTGATGGTGAAGGAGTTATTTCTAACATCAAACACGATTTACCTCAGACTGGTAAATTAAAATACATACAAGTACCAAAAGAATTTTTAAAAGAAAAATACCCTCACATTGCCGACTATACTATAATAGAATCTATTGGTAGAAACATTGGTATTAGACGTGCGACAAACGATTATATAATATCGACCAACATTGATATTGTAACAACCCCTCTTGATGATTCTATATTAAAAGAAGACGTGTTTTATACAGTGCCGAGAAGAGATGTTGACGAGTCTTTTCATCTATCGTTTAATGACTATGAAAGTTTATATAAATCTTTATGGGATAATCGTGATGGGTATAGGTCTAAAGAAAGGTTTGAAACCGATGATGATAAGTGGTCGTTAATAAATTGTTGTGGAGACTACCAAATTGGGCACAAAAACGTTTGGAACCAAATGAAAGGATTTGAAGAATCTGTTTTATTTGGTTGTGGTATTGATACAAATGTTATGAAGAAGGCATCTTTTTATTCTAATATTCAAGTATTAGACCATTGTGTTTTTCATCTTAATCATGGTAAAAGTGGAGAAAGAGATGAAGATGAATCCGTACCTCCAATGTCTGACCAAAAAGAAATAATTAAAGATTTTAAAGAAACAACCAATTCAGAAAATTGGGGAATGTATAACGAAAACCTACCAATCGAAATAATATGAGTGAACCAAAATCAATAATAATTGTCGGTGGCTCGGCAGGTGCAAAAATTGCAACAAACATTTTTAAAATAACTCACCCGAGACACGTACTATATTATGTCGAATGTTATGCCGACGAAATTATAACCAATCGTTTATACCCAACAGTTGAAAAAGCATTAGAACATCTTAAGTCCCCTAACATAGAATATTTTATTGCAACAGGAGACAACTTGTTAAGAAAAAAACATTACGAGTTAATTAAAGAACATACAAAGAAAGAACCGATAAACTGTATTCACCCGACTGCAGTTGTTGAATCCAAAAGATTTGGACATGGTAATTTGGTTTGTCCTAACGCGGTTGTTCACATTGACTCTTATATTGGAGATTGTACGATTATTAATACAGGTTCTGTTGTAGAACACGATTGTCATGTTGGGGATTATTCACAAATATCACCAAATACAACTATATGTGGTTATGTTCATATTGGTGAGAATTGTTTTATTAGCGCAGGAAGCACTATAATTCCTAAAGTTACGGTTGGAGACAATTCAATTATTGCCGCAGGTTCTGTTGTTATTGACGACGTTCCTCCAAATGTTATGGTTGCGGGTGTACCATCAAAAATTAAAAAAGTTTATAAATTATGAGAAAATTCAATATTCCAATTTTTAGATTGAAGTTTGACTTCAAATCAAAAATAAAATTTTTAAAAGGTTCTTGGGACATATTGTCTTCTGATAGACCATTAGGAGAATCAAAATATGTTAAGGAGTTTGAGGATAAGTTTGCAAAAATGAGTGATGCGAAATATGCATTGGCTTGTTCGAATGGTACAACAGCAATTGAGTTGGCACTAAAATCTCTTGGTGTTTATAACAAGAAAGTTTTAATTCCATCAAATACATTTTTTGCAACTAGTGTTGCAGTAACAAACGCTGGAGGTATTATTGAATTATTGGATATGGAGCCAGAATCGTTTTCAATTTGTTTGAAAGATTTAGAATCTAAAATAACGTCAGAAACAGGCGCGGTTATTATTGTTCATATTGGTGGTATCATTTCACATGATATCAGTAAGATTGTTGATTTATGTAAAAAACATAATGTCCCATTACTTGAAGACGCTGCTCATGCTCATTTCTCCTTAAAAGGAACACACAGAGCGGGAGTAATCGGTGATATAGGAACTTTCTCATTCTTTCCAACAAAAGTTATGACAACAGGTGAAGGGGGTATGATTACCACGAACAACAAAGAACTTTATGAAAAAATGAAATCGTTAAAGAACTTTGGTAGACACCTTTATGATGGTGGGATTATTGTTACCCCTGAAGGAAACAACTTTAAAGTTAATGAATTCACTGGATTGTTAGGCAGTATTGAATGCGATAGAGTACATTCAAGAATTGAAAAAAGAACTGAACTGTTAGAGAGATATAGAAAAAATTTAGAAAAAACAAGGTATAAAGTAATCAAACAAAAAGGTAAAGGTACTTGTGCCAATTACAAAGCAATTGTAATTACCCCTATGGATGGTTTATGGTTAAAAAAATATTGTAAAGAAAGAGGTATCTCATTAACTGGTGAGGTCTATAGAATACCTGTTCATGAACAACCTTTATATAAAGAACAATTTTCCTCTGTAAATTTGCCAAATACTGATTATTATTCTAAACATCACGTATGCCCTCCTCTATATCCTGAGTTATCAATAAAAGAGGTCGATTACATTTGTGATGTCTTAAAACAAGCTTTAATTGATTATGAAGAACAGAGTAGCAAAACTAACTCAGATAAGAAAGATTGAGATTTTTGAGGAAGAAATTCCAAAATTAAAGGAAGGTCAAATACTTGTCGCAATGAAATCTGTTGGAATCTGTGGTTCCGACATGCATTACTTTAAAGAAGGAGGTTTAGGCTCCTTCAAAAATCCTCTCCCAATGTATATGGGACACGAACCTGCAGGGGTCATAGTTGACGCCAACGGGTCTAAAAAATTTAAAGATGGTGATAGAGTCGCAGTTGAACCTGGGATGCCTTGTATCACGTCTTATTGGTCTTTAAGAGGTAAACATAACTTATGTGATAAGGGAACTTTTATGGGTGCCAATTCTCAAGGAGCATTTGCTGATTATGTTGTGGTTGAAGAACTACAATTGGCAAAAATGCCCGATTCAATGTCGTTCAACTTAGCAAGTTTACTTGAACCACTTGGAGTTTGTCTTCACACCGCAAATCTAATTGAACCAAAATTTACCGAATCTGCAACCATTTTTGGTGCGGGTCCTATTGGTTTATGTATGTTTTCTATTTTAAAGAAAGCAGGTGTTAAAGATATTTTTATGATTGATAAGTTACCTTACAGAGCTAAGTTCGCTAAAGACTTTGGAGCGACCCAATCATTTTTACTTGCTGACGATTACGCAAAGAAAATTAAAGAATTAACAGGAGGTATGGGAACTACCATGGCGATTGACACAGGAGGTACAACAGAATCTATTGATGGTTGTATTAACGTAGCGGCGGTTAATGGTAAAGTTGCATTAATTGGAATCCCTGAAGCGGATTTTGTAACATACAATCCTCACAGAATGAGAACCAAAGAATTAACAATTAAAAACGTAAGAAGGTCAAATCAAACTTTAGATGACTGTATTAAAAATTACACAGGAGACGATGAGATTGAAGGTATTATTTCTCATGAATTTGATTTCAACGATATTCAACACGCGTTTGATACTGTTGCCGATTATAAAGACCAAATCTTAAAATGTATTATAAAAAATAACTAATATGAAATTAAATTTAGATTACACGGGTGATAGTAGATGGGAACAAATGTCCGACATACATAAGACATCGTTACCAATGCCTAACTTATTTGTTAGTTTACTTTACCAGTACCAAGACAAAATCCCAAACTTAAACGAAATAAACTTCGCAATTGAAACTGGAACTCACGACGCAAGAACTTCAATATTTTTAGCAGAACATTTTGATGTTGCATTTACCGTAGAATTATTTCCTGACCGTAATCCATATGATGGAAGAAATTACAGAGACATTTATGCAGAACTTTCAGAAAAATACGGTAATCTTACTTTCTTAGAAGGTAATTCAGGTGATGTGTTGAAATCAGTTTTAGAAGAATTACCTGATGAAAGATTTTTTATCCTATTGGATGCTCACAGTATGTTAGATGGTCCATTAAAAGAAGAATTAGGGGCTATCAAGGCAGCGAGTAACCGTACTGACCATGTAATGTTAATTGACGATTGTAGAGACTTAGGTCAAGGAAATTTCCCAACACTACAAGAGTTTAAAGACGCTTTATATAGCATTAACCCTGATTACACAATCATAAACACAATGGAAGGTAACCATGTTTATTTAGTATACTAATATGAAAAAATATATAATAACAACAACAATTAATGAACCAACTGAGGCAACCATTAAATTTTGTGAAATTGCAGATAAAAAAGATTTTACATTTGTAATTGTTGGAGATACAAAAACTCCTCATGAATCATACGAAAAACTTGTTAAGGACTACCTTAATGTAGTTTATCTAACACCAGTTAAACAAGAACACTTATATCCTGAATTGTCAGAAATAATTGGATGGAAAACAATTCAAAGAAGAAATATCGGATTAGTTTACGCATATCAAAGTGGTGCAGAAATTATTGCAACAGTTGATGATGACAACATACCTTATGATTTCTGGGGTGACAATATATTACTGGGTCAAGAAATTGAAGTAGATGAATACGAAAACTTGTCGTGTCCTTATTTTGACGCAATTTCAACAACAGAACATAACGACTTGTGGCATAGAGGATTTCCAATCGAATACCTTCAAGTAAAAAATAACATTGAATATAAAGGTAAGACAAAGATTACACCAATGATTCAAGCAGAATTTTGGGATGGTGACCCAGACATCGACGCAATTTGTCGATTAAGTAAAAAACCAATCGTAAAATTTAACTCATTTGAACCTTTCACAACAAAACAACTTACACCATTTAACTCGCAAAATACATTCATACACAGAGATGTTCTTAAACATTACTCTGTCTTTCCTTATACAGGTAGAATGGATGACATTTGGGGGTCCTATGTCTTACAACATTATTTTCCGAACTCTGTTATATTTGCAAAAGCATCGGTATATCAAGCAAGAAACCCTCAAGACTTGGTTAGAAACTTGGAGAATGAAGTAATTGGATACAGAGGAACGTTAAACTTATTAGAAAATTTATCTGATTATAGAAATATCCTACCTGAAAAGGCAGTTGAGTATTTCGACATCTACCAAAAATATTTCAATTAATGAAAACAGTTGCGGTTTGTATTTCAGGTCAGTTTAGAAGTTTTGACAAATGCCTCCCTTCAATTTTTAAGAATTTGATTTTAACTAACTCAAACTATGAGTTAAAGTTTTTCACATCCTTTGCAAAAGAAGAAGACAAACCTATTAACATACCAACAGAATTTTTTAAAATATCATCAGTAATTAAAATCGAGGAGGACTCAGTTCTCCCCGATTTAAGTTACCAAAAATCAAAATACAAATATCAAGATTATAATCTTGACACTGAAAACGACCCAAAGTTAATTTATTATCAATTAAAACAATTCCAATCTGTATTCAATATGGTTAAGGAATATGAAAAAAATAATAACATGACGTTTGATTATGTTATGAGGTTAAGACCTGATTTGGAGTTTAAAAGTATTTTTAATTGGGAGTTACTTGAGGACTCTATAATAACCCCATCTGAGGACCACTTTCGAGGGTATAATGATAGGTTTGCAATTGGACCTCGAAATTTAATGGAGGTATATATGAACCGATTAAATTATTGGATGTCTGAAAATGATGACATTAATTTTACAACTCAAAATGAAGTTAACTTAAAAAATCATTTAGATAACCACAATATATCGGTTAATAAAATACCAGTTAGTTTACAGTACATCAGATATAACGATTTTTCAAAAACTAAATTAAAAATCACATCCATAACAACTGATGAAGCACATTTTAGAAATGTGACTAATGAGGACTTACCAATAAAACTTAGAATATGTTGTGGTAAAGAAGTTGTGTATTCTAATAAACTTAATTTACCACCTAATTTAGGTTGGTATGTTTCAAGCCCAAATAAATGTGATAATAAGAAAGTTATTTTTCAAGGAAATGACTTATACTTAGAATATAAAATGAATTAAAATTAAACAATGAAAAAAATAGTAGTATTAGGTGGAGGGGGTTTCATAGGTGGACACCTTGCCAAAAGATTAAAAGAAGAGGGAAATCATGTACGAGTATGTGATATCAAGAAACATGAATATTTCTTTCAAGATGAGTTCTGTCATGAGTTTATTTTAGGGGATTTAACAGACCCTAAAGTTGTAGAACTTGTGATTGAAGAAGGAGTTGATGAAGTTTACCAACTTGCTGCCGATATGGGTGGAGCGTTGTACATTTTCACAGGTGAAAATGATGCTAACGTTATGTATAACTCAGCAACTATAAACCTTAACGTTGTTCACGAATGTGTTAAGAAGAAAGTTAAGAAAGTATTCTATTCATCTTCAGCATGTATGTATCCTGAGCACAATCAGTTGGACCCTGAAAATCCAAACTGTGAAGAGTCGTCGGCATACCCTGCTAACCCTGATTCTGAATACGGATGGGAAAAATTATTTTCTGAAAGATTATACTTGGCCTTCAACAGAAACTATGGTTTAGATGTTAGAGTTGCAAGATTCCATAATATCTTTGGACCACAAGGTACTTGGACAGGTGGTAGAGAAAAATCTCCAGCCGCAATGTGTAGAAAAGCCGCTGAAGCTAAAGACGGAGATGTTATCGAAGTTTGGGGTAGCGGAATGCAAACTCGTTCATTCTTATACGTTGATGAATGTGTTGAAGCGGTATTGAGATTAATGGAGAGTGATTTTGTTGGTCCTGTTAATATTGGTAGCGAAGAAATGGTTACGATTAATCAATTGGCAGGAATGGCAATCGCAATTTCAGATAAAGATATAGAAATCAAAAATATTGAAGGTCAAAAATTTATTGATAAGTATGGTTTCAAATGTCCATTAGGTGTTCAAGGAAGAAATTCAGATAACAAGCTTTATAGAGAAAAAGTTGGTTGGGAAGTTAGTCAACCTCTATCTATTGGTTTAAAAAAGACGTATAATTGGATTAAGTCACAAGTTGACGACAAAGAAAAAAATACTCCATGGATTTACGAAAGTCCTGACAATGGTAAAACAGTCTACAGAAGAGAACCTCAAAGTTCCGATAGACATAAAATTAAATAACATATAATGGCAAGAGGCACCAAAGCAAGACCAATCCCAACTCCAACAGGAGAAGGAGTGGTAAGAAGAACGAAAAAAGAATTAATTTGTTCAATCGTTTCTAAAAAGACTAAAGAAAAATTTTTATCAGATAGTCAACGGGAATATTACAATAAACTAACAACAAATCAAATTACAATATGTTCAGGACCTGCAGGTGTTGGTAAAAGTTATATCGCAATGAAATCCGCGGTTGACTTATTGGTAGACCCAACTACCCCTTACGAAAAAATTATTATTGTAAGACCAGCAGTTGAGGCAGAAGAAAAATTAGGTAGTTTACCTGGAGGTGTTGAAGAGAAATTAGACCCTTATATTTTTCCATCATATTACTTATTAAATAAAATTATAGGTAAAGAGGCGAGAGAAAAATTAAAGGAGATTGAAGCAATCGAAGTGTTTGCACTAGCATACATGAGAGGTATGAATATCGACAATTCAATATTGATATTCGAGGAAGCTCAAAACTCAACACCAAGTCAGATGAAACTTCTTTTAACAAGAATCGGTTTTAATTCTAAGTTTTTTATTTCAGGTGATTTAGAACAATTTGATAGACATAAAGATAAAACACATACAGGATTATGGGATGCGTTACAAAAGTTTCAAAAAATGGATGATGTTGCAACATTTGAATTTAAACCTGAAGATATTGTTAGAAATCCTTTGATTTCAAAAATTTTAAAAAGATACGAAGAATGAAAATAGGAATAGAATTAAATGGAGTACTTCGAGACACCCTTAAAAAAATTCAACAAGAATATGAGAAGTGGTATATTGAAAATCCATTTAATGAGGATGAGGAATTTCAATATGAGGTTATTAGTGATTTGACAAGTTTAAACATTTCGGAACATCTTAAATTTAAAAATGAGGATGAATTGTATGATTTTTTATACAAAGAACATACTATGGAAATTTTTGGTCACGCGGGTTCAGTAGAAACCTCAGGAATGATAGACTTCAACGATTTTTACTTAGATGTAAGAGATAACCACGATGTTTTAATTGTTTCTGATGAGATAGGAAAATCAAAACCAGCTTCTTTATTCTTTATCTCTAAGTTTGGATGTTTAGTGGAGTCAGTTAAGTTCTATAGTGAAAGTACAATTAATTCACTTTGGGATTCTGTAGACGTTTTACTTACCGCAAATCCTAAACTATTATTAAATCATCCTGAAAATAAGATTGTAATTAAATTTAATACTTCTTATAATTCAGATATAAAAACCGAGCATTCGATATCAACAATCAAAGAGCTCAAATTAAAAATAGACGAAATAGTATGATAAATGTATTAGGTGAAAATTATTACATTGATTTAGATGTAATTGAACAGTACCTTGATATGTCGGACGACGCATCACCTGAACCATTATCGGGGACTTCAGAAATGAAGATTAACATCATCAAATTTGAAATGGTGAAGATGTTATTGGAAACAGTATTAACTGAACAAGACGTAGTTGATGAAAAATTAGGAATGAAAAGTAGTTCAAACACAAGTATTCCATTTAGAATCGCATTCAATAGTCTTTTAAATAAAAAACTAATCAATCATTATTAATATGGAAAACACAATAGAAGAAAAAGTAAAAAAGTCCATTCAGGTATTGAGAGACAAGCAAGCTAGAGTTTATTTCTTAGTACAAGATACTAAAGGAAATGCAAAAGCTTCTGTCAGATACATTTACCAAATGGCAAAAACATTAAAAGACAACGGGTTTAATCCAATCATTTTACATGAGAAAGCGGATTATTCAGGTGTTGTTGCATGGTTAGACGAAGAATATATGTCTATCCCTCACAAAGCAATTGAAGGTCAAAACTTAGAAATTTCTCCTGAAGATTTCTTAGTTATTCCTGAAGTATTTGGATACGTTATGGACCAAGTAAAACAATTACCTTGTGCTAAAATTGTATTAACACAACAATACTCTCACATGTTAGAAACATTACAGCCAGGGCAATCATGGAATCAGTTTGGATTTATGAAATGTCTTACAACATCTAACACTCAAAAAGAATATATTGAAAGAGTAATGAGACAATCATCTTTTGATATTATTGAACCGTATATTACGGATTCATTTAAACCTAAATCAACACCTGCATTACCAATTATTGGTATTCATACAAAAGAACAAACTGATGCAATTAACATTATTAAAACTTTCTATTTAAAATTCCCTCAATACAGATGGTTTACATTTAGAGATTTAAGAGGTTTATCTGAAAAAGAATTTGCAAGTTCGTTAAGTGATTGTTTTGTTAGCGCTTGGATTGATGACGATAGTGCCTTTGGTACGTTCCCATTAGAGTCCATGAAATCAGGAGTTCCTGTAATTGGAAAAGTTCCTAATATCCCACCAAGTTGGATGACAGAAGAAAATGGTATTTGGATTACAGATAAAACATTATTTGCAGATGTAATTGCAGATTACGTTCAAAACTGGCTTGAGGATAATATTAATCCTGAAATCCAAGAAGAAATGAAAAAAACTATAGAGTTAATTTCAGATAAACAAAAATTCGAGCTAAGTGTTGTAACATTATTTACCAGTTATTTAAACTCAAGAGCGGATTCATTCGAACAACAAATTTCAAAAACAGAAGAATAATATGAGCAATAAATTATCACTTTCAGTTATACTACCAATCAAATCATCAAAGGCTAAAAATTTTGATGAATATTTTGAAAAAGCAAT
>Ga0209087_1000146_pt1 | contig 43590 bp, 59 predicted proteins | sample S_130805_EF_Meta_FD_187321 | JGI IMG/M metagenome (GOLD analysis project Ga0209087, IMG submission 187321) | Freshwater microbial communities from Lake Simoncouche, Canada to study carbon cycling - S_130805_EF_MetaG (SPAdes) (version 2) | ecosystem: Environmental > Aquatic > Freshwater > Lake ... | reverse complement strand
GCAGTGATGATTGTCCCTAACGTGACACCAACACCTTGGATAGTCTGCCCAACGTACAAAGTGCCTGCTGCAACAGCAGAAACCGTCAATGTTGAACCAGCAATAGTGCCAGTAAAACGAGCGCCAGTAGTGGCCGAATTCATGCTCTCAGCGGCAACTGTTTGGCTACGGTTGATCGTATATGTACCAGCCCCGCCTGTGCCTGTACCAAGCGCCGTAATCACCGTTTGAGCCAATATGCCCACGCCATACAACGACTGTCCAATGGCTATTGAGCCGCTAGACATTGACGATACAGTTAATGTAGTACCACTGGTAGAAGCTGTAAAAACGGCTGTAGCAGGGCTAGAAATGCGCCATGTGTAGCGGTAAGCCCCGTCTACGATATAAACGTTTATGCCGTTATCTGTGATGCGAACAATGCCATCGTTGGAGTTAAGCACACCAATTACAGAAGGCACTAAGTTAGCTGTCAGCACATAGACGTAAGGGCCGCAAACAGCAACCATCTGTGTGCCACCAGACACAGTGTGCATACCCCTGACTTCTTGCGCGTTAGGCAAAATAGCTTGCGCGGTAAGGCCAGGCGTAGGGTAAAGCGCCACAACACCATGTGTGCCAGGTTGCTTTAACGGGTCGATTTCAGGAAAAAAGTTAATACATTCCTGAGCATCCTGATAGATGCTAGGAGCTTCGTAACTTGGACCAACAAAGCCAAAATCAGGCATATCAGTCCTTTAAATAAAGCCGCCAGTAAGAATCCAGCCTGCGTCTTTGCTTTTGCTTACCAACAAAGCGTCAGGGTAACGGGCAACTTGCAATGGCTTCATGTTTGTGCGCTTAAGCGTAGCTTTGGCCTGACCAGCATATTGCTGAATCAATGCCATCTGCACCTGGCTGTTCTTGCCGTACATAGGCATTAAACGCTCTGCCAAGCACCAACGTAGCGCCATTGAATAGCCTTGTGGCAAAACAATTTCGTCATTCAAAGAGTTGTAGCGGCTGAAAATTGACTGTGCAAACAAATGTAGTTCACCCTGTGCAGGATTAGGCCAAACAAACAAGTTGCCAGTTTCAGCGTTAGGGTTGAAATAAACTGCTTTAGGCCAAGGACCGTTTAGCGTCTTCAAACCAATCATTTCATAGTCTTGCAGCGCCAATATTGACACTGGATAGTCCAACCCGCCGCCTTGAATCGCCTGACCGTTAGCCGTTGTGTTAATTCTTACAAATGCAGAATCAATGCTCAACGGCTTTTGGTAGTAAGCAGTGATAGCGGTAGAGCCAACTGACTGTGAAATGTTTAGTCGGTATGTACCAACTTCGTTGACCTGACCACCAGCGCCAGTGATGAATTCAACGATCTTTGTGCCAGGCGTGATGCCTGTGCCGCTTAAAGTCTGACCTTGGGCAACAGCACCAGTTGTTAGACCAGTTACGGTCAAAACTGTTCCAGAAATAGAACCTTGGAACGTTGCGCCAATAAAGTTAGCAGTGCTGGCAACAGGGCCGATTGTGTATTGCGTCTGGCCTGAAATTACAGGAAAAATGATTTCCTGATAATTAAACACCATCATGTCTTCATTTGACCATTGGTCAATTATGTCGTTGAGCATGTCAAAGGCATCTTGCGCTGCGTCTGGCGTTGGTGTCTCACCAGCTTCCAATGCGCCAATGTCCTTCAATGCTCTGCTAATGATGTCAATTGGCATTGTCATGGAAAATCCTTAGTCTGGCTCTTTTTTGAGTTGTGGTTGCACTTGTGAGTCAATTTTGATTAACAAAGATGCAACTTGTTCATAAGGAAGTTTTCTCAAAACGCCAACAATAATATTGAGTTCGTCTAGATTTACTTCAATCTTCACTTCTGTCATAGCTTAAATGTCTTTGGTCGCCACGGCAAAGCAATGTCTTCGCTGTTTTTCACCGCATTAAACTGTTCCAGTAGCCTAGATTTTATGCTACTTACGCCATCTTTGGAAGTCTCAGTTTCAATCCAACTGACTACAGTTTCTTCTGTCACATCGTCCAATGATCGTGGCTCTTGGAATGTCCAGTAGCCTTCGCTCTCAATCGTTATGTCGCCAATCAAAGAAGCATGATATTTAGCCGTAAGTTCATCGCCTACGGTTTTCAGCTCTGTGATCTTCCAGACATATCTCATGGGGCATCAGGCCAAGTCATGTCCCAAGGAAAACCAGCTTGTGCCGTAAGGTCGCGCAAGGCTTGACGATACGTTGCCCAAGTTTCCTTGTTTACTGGAGCATCAGCCACTTGTGTCCAATCAGAATCTTTTAGCTTCTGATCACGCTGTTCACGCACAGACTTGGCTTGTTCAGCGTCTTTGGCGGCTTTGTAAGCGGCTTCTTGTTCAACAGCGGTTGTTTCACCGTCTGTAAAGACAGGGCCAAGAACGTGCTTGGTGTACCACTTGCCATCAATCTGCTCAACGCCTTGACGCACAGAGAATTGATAAACAGTGCCACCAGAGGCTTGTGGGCCTTCCAAGACAACAGTTGCGCCTAAAGATTCAAGCACTTCTGGCGTTGTTTGACCCCATGAAGGGCCACCACTTGCTTGTGTGTACGCACGAAACTCTGCTTCGTACATTACTTGACCGTCTTGTGTTCTGATTTCCATTTGAGTTCCTTATGCTATTGCTAAATTGTTACCATAACTAAACCCAAATTTCTTGTGTTTAGCTCTCCATTCAACAGTAGACTTTTTAATGTCTAATTCTTTTGCCGCTTCTTTTGCGGTTGCAAAAAAACCTTGAGGCGTTGTTACACCAATAGCTTTATAGTGATTTGCACCACCAATCTTTGCACTCATCTTAGCCTTAACTTCTGGTCTGTGCATTGGATTTTTATCTCCAACAGACCAAGGATGCGGAATACCACGCATAGCTAGTGATTTTTTTAGTTTTGTTTCTTCACTATCAAATTTGCCAAGATTCCCATCCCGCACATTCTCACGACCAGTTCCAATAAACACATTACCAATTTCATACGGGCCAACATCATTGTTTCGGCACATACAAAACTTTTGCGCTCCACGACCACGTTGATCCAACTTTCCAGATTCAATCCAAATAGCCATCCATTGTTCAAACGTCAGCATAAAAGGTATGCCTCTAGTTCTAGCGTTTGACTTTTGAGCTTTGTACACTTTTAAAAATTTGGTTTGTTGATCTTGAGAATACATGGCAATTCCTTTGTTAAGTTATTGCCAAATATACCATATTATGCAATTGAAAGGAAGATGTACGAAGCCCCATTTGTGTTGATAGCAGCCAAGATTGAAGCGTTTACAGCAAAACCTGTGCTTACTGTTGTTACAGAACCAAGCGTTGCCGTTTCTGCGGCGGTGCTGTTTAAAAGCAGATATGGGTCTGTTAATGTAGTCATGCCACGGGCTGTGTCATAAACGTACCAATCACCAGTGCTGTCTGTACGTTTGATAAGCACAAACCTAGCGCCGCCAGCACCAAATCCACAGTTAATGGTTTGAGTTGTCCCGTTACCCGTGTAGCTGCCTACTTTGGATACACCAGCGCAGGTTGCAAATAGGTAGGCAACGTAGGTTTCTGTGTTTGTATTGACATTTCCAGCAGTTCCGACTGAAAAAACTGTGGATGTTGGGTCTGTATTATTCCAAAAAACAGATGCAGTAACTGCTTGCCCAGTGGTGTTTAAATACATTGCTTTTGTTGCTGTAGTAGCCGTTGTGTAAACAGTCCAGTTCTCGCCACCAGTTTGTACTCTGTTTTTCACAATCATTAACTCAGGCACTGCCGCCAAGTTATGCGTTACCGTTCTATTTGCACCAGTACCCGTATAGCAAACCTCATCAAAGAATGATGGGGCGCGTAAGAAATCATATCTAACACTATTGCCACCAGAGGAGTAGGAGCCTTGCTTCCATCCAGTATTGTCTGCGGCGTACAAATAATCAATTGTGTTTATTTCGGCATTTGTGTTTGCAGAACCCAAAGTTCTACTAGCCGCACTTGTGTTTGAAATACCACGCAGACGGTCAGTAAACACTGTATTTGCACCACCACCACTAAGGTAGTTAGCCATTTGCAAATCAGTTACAAAACCTGTTGTTACAGTTGTTCCCGTAGTTACGGCTGTAGCTGTAGGCTTAAACACCTTAGTCGCATCAGTAGGCACTTTCATCGGGCCACGGCGTATGGCTATGTAGATGTAGGTTTGCGATACACCAAGACCAGTCGATTCAAATCCTGTTGCAGTTGGGTGTGAGCCGCCCGTACCTGAACCTTCAGCGTTTGAAAGGTTAGGGTACAACTGAGCAATCTGACCACCAAAGGTAGTCATACCGCGCATATTGTCATTTAACTGCCAATTACCAACGCCATCAGTCCGCTTGCACATTACCCACTGAGGCTCGTAGCCAAGGTTGACGTTTGCGTATGCGCTACCATCAGTAGTAAAAGACCCACAGCTAATCACATTGTCTGTGCCAGTTAAGCCAAAGCCTCCTGCGTTGCTGGCAAACAAATATGCAACATAATTAGAACCTGTTTCGTTTACTTGTGATGTTCCAAAATAAGGGTAAACATCAAAAGACGTAGATGTAGCCGCGCCTACGTCAGCATAGCCACCATTCAAGTTGTTAATATCGCTTGCCGATGTTGTATTCAAACGCAAATAGGATGACCCTTGCACATACAGCCAATTAGTTGAATTTGTAAGGTTTTTAACAATAATGACGGCAGGGGCTACACCAAGATTGTGCGGTATTGCCCTAGCACCAGCAAAACTATTTCCGCTCCACGTCACAACATCAAAGAACTTAGGCTGCTTGCGGAATGTCCATGAGGCGTAGGTGCAAGTTGGCACATTAACCTGACTAGAAGTTCCATCAGCCCCCAATGTAAAACCAGTAGTATTAAATGCAGTTAGACTATCAGACCATGTTTGTTGTGCGTCTGTTGTATTGGATTGCAAACCCTTGGTGGCGCCGCGTACAGTATCAAATAAAGAATGATTTCCTCCACCAGTTGGTATTGTGCGAGGTTTAATCCAGACTAATCCACCTTTTGTTGACAAGTCAATATTGTTTGTGATTGTTTGATTTGCACCAGTACCGTTATAAAGCCAAGTCGAGAACACATCCTCAATGTAGTTAGGCACAACTGGCACACCGCCACCAAAGGCATCGTAACTAGCAGCGCCGCTTGTAGCTTGTAATGGCATGGTTTACGCCTTAAATTGTGTGTTGCTTGCCAAGACTGTGAAAGTCGCAGAACCTGTCTTGATAATCAAGTAGCGGTAGCTGTCGATGCCACTAGCGTTACCAGCAGTAGGAGCGCCACCCAACCAGCGAGTAGTCACGCCAGTAGTAGTGCCATCAACCTGAACAACGTTGTTGTAGTAAGCAGTAGAGCCTTGTGTAACCAAGAAAGCCACGGTCATGGATTGGCCTGTACTCATCAAAGTATTTAAAGAAGTACCGCTAGAGCCACGGAAGTTAACCGTCCAGTTAGCACTTGCGTTGCTTGTGTAGTACAAGACAGACTGCGTTGTAATGTCGTAGTTGATCGTGCCAGTAGCTGCCGTAGCAGATACCGTAGCGACTTCTGCTGCATCGTTCAGGACAATGGCTTGGGTTGACGATGTGCCTGAGAAGGTCTGTGTGCCTGTGAATGTATTAGCTACCCCAGTACCTGCTACACCTGTGAGAGTGTTGCTACCGTAAGCGATAGTCTTGTTTGTGAGTGTTTCAGTACCAGCGAGAGTAGCGAATGAGCCTGCTGTGAGAGTAGCTTGAGACCATACAGAGCCTGTCCACACCCAGAGATTGCTAGATGTGGAGTTCCAATAGATAGCGCCTGTAAGCAAGGTATTACCGTCATTATCGACAGTAGGAGCAGAGGACTTAGGGCCAAGGTAGCGGTCATCAAAGGAGTCGTAGGAGGCAGCAGCTGCGGAGGCACTGGCTGAGGCATTAGAGGCGCTTGTAGAAGCTGCTGAGGCTGAGTTAGAGGCGTTAGTCTCCGATGTAGCAGCAGCGGCAGCACTTGTGGAAGCAGCAGTGGCTGAACCTAGAATGGAGTCAACGTAAGCCTTACGTGTGAGGTCATCATTGGTGGTAGGAGTAGCTGTAGACGTTACCTTGTTAGCTCCCATGACAATGTTACCTGTCATAGTGCCGCCTGAGAGAGGCAAGCCACCAGCAGCTGAGGTATCTACGTACCCTTTGGTAGCTGCATCAGTACTAGCTGTAGGAGTACCCAAGCCAGTGATCTTAGACGTACCCATTGCGATAGCACCACTCATTGTGCCGCCAGCCAAGGGCAGCTTAGCTGCAATAGAGTTAGTTACAGTGGTGGAGAAGGAGGCATCGTTACCTAGAGCAGCTGCAAGCTCATTCAAGGTATTCAAAGCAGCAGGAGCTGAGGCGACTAAGTTAGAGACTTGTGTATCAACGTATGACTTGTTAGCTGCATCACCCGAGTTAGTAGGTGTAGGCAGGTTAGTGATGGTAGCCGCTGAAGCAGCATCCATGTCCAAAGTGCCGTTGATGGTCACGTTGTTGAACGTAGACGAACCAGTGGAGGCTGTGACGTTACCTGTGAGGTTACCAGTTACGTTACCGGTTACGTTACCAGTGACGTTACCAGTTACGTTACCTGTCACAGCGCCTGTGAGAGCACCAGAAAAGCCTGTGTTGGCTGTAATCGTAGTGCCTGTGATGGCAGCAGCTGTAGTACCACCGATGGGGGTATTGTTGATAGTGCCTGTTGTCTGAGCTACACCAGCGACTGTACCACCTGTGATGGCTACCGCTGAAGGTTCTTGGTTACCTAGCTGACCTACAACCTTGACAACAGTACCTGTGCTGTCTTTAGTGAAAATCTTCTTGTCCGCTACGTTAATAGCTAACTCACCCTGTGTCAGACTTCCTGCGCTAGGAACTGCGGCAGCTGTTGAGCTATTCTTTGTGATGATTGTAGATGGCATATATTTAGATTACCTTATTCGTCATTGTGGACGGAGCGTATTTAGATTCGTACCATTTCTTCAAGTCAGTTGTCACATCACGTGGCTGTTGAGGTGCTGTAGCTGGCATCAATTTGTTGTAGCTGGCTTGGAGAGCTGCGTAGTATTCAGGAGAGTAATTAGCTGTACCCGATGAGACGCCTGATCGGTCTGTAGCTGTAGGGGTCAGCAAACCACCACCTGTATTAGGTAGTGCATTAACTGCTCCAGCAGTACCAGCTAAAGCGAGACCTGTTTTAGCTATTGTTGAAATCTGAGAGGGGGTTAATGATGTCAGAGCTGTTTTAGCTGTATCAAATAACGAAGGAGTGGCAGCCGCAACACCACCAGCAACAGTGGGAGCTACTCCAGCCATTTGCCCAGTAACCATATTGGCTCCTGTGACATCCAGAGCAGTAGGAATAGCACCAAGAGCACCAGCGCCCGGTAGCGCTCCAGTAACCATGTTTGCACCCATGGCATCAAGCGCAGTAAGACCGCCAGCCCCTCCAGCTCCTCCAGCGCCAGCTCCTCCAGCAGCAGCAGCAGTCTCAGCACCGCTTAAAAGACCGGGGCCAAAATACATAGCTCCAGCGCCAGCAGCAAGTAACTTTGCAGCGTCACTGCTAGCAAAATCCCCGACTGCGCCTGCAAGGTTGCTAAAGAAGTTACCCTTGTCATATTTTTCAAAAGATACGGGATTGGCTTCTGTTATCTTTGCTTTGCCTGATGCGTCAGGTTGGAATAAGACGTTAGCATAACCCGTTTCAGAGTTATTCATTGAGCTTAACTTGTAAGCGCCGTTACCTGCTGCTGAGACAGGCCATTTATCTAATCCGTTAATAGGATTTTTGCTTAAATCAATGTAAGGGCTAACAGTTACAGGTGCGGTTAACTCAAAACGCTCTCTATTTTCATTGTATTTAGCTTGGGCCAGCTCCTCTTTCGTTGCAGGCCTTCCCGTGCCACCACCTTCTTCTTCAGAAGAAAAAGGGCGAAACATAGGGATATTCTCATCTGTTTCACCATACGAAATATAGCCCGGTACATTCCTAGATGTAATGACTTTAGCGTCACCTGAATTTACTTGGTCAATTATCTTACCTAAGTAATCGGAGCTGCCAGTATAATCTTTATATGATGGGCCTGTAGGCGCACTAGCCGCCGGAGCAGCCACTGGTGAAGTCAAGAGACCGCCTCCTGTGGGGGCAGCTACTTGGGTCGGGGGAGCAACATAAGCAGGAGCAGCAGCTAAACGCTGAGTAACATCAGCCTCTGTCAAACCAGTAACAGCAGCTAATTGAGCAGCGGAAACACCGGCTTCCTTAGCAAGAGAAGCAATCTGAGCATCCGAAGCAGTTGGATTGGATTTTAACCACGCTGCAACTTGTTCGTTTGTTGCCATATTTACTCCTCAGTGGAAGTATTAGAGGTCTTCTTAGCAGTAGACTTCTTGCTCAATACTTCTTTGCTGGGGGACGCTTCGTCTTCTTGGTTGGCTTCTTGGTTGGTGTCTTGTTGTACATATCCGTCATGGCCTTTCATTGAATCAATATCGACTTGTGCTGTAAATGTAACTAGGTTGCCACTTGCGAGGCATCGGAAAGTAGCAATCATGGTGATTATCCGGTGAGTGGTTAAACCAAAGAGAACCCCTTGTGAGGATTCTCTTCAGATTAGCTACTATTAGGCAGGTACAGCCAAAGCAACAGCAGCGTAGTCACGCAACTCGCCAACGCCGTACAGGGTGTCAGCAGTAAACAGAGTACCGAGGTATTCTTGTTTGTACTGAGTCTGTGAACGGACGCCAACTTGCTCGACCAACACGAATGCGTCTTTGTGAGCCAACAAGCAGATACGGTCAGCACCGGAGTTACCAGCACCGAAGTCAGCGTTAGAGGTCACGAACACAGCAGTGCCGTACAAATTACCAACTTCACCGTTACGGATGGTGTTAGCGGAACCGGACTCACCAACGAAGGCTTGTTCAGTGTAGCGTTGCAAACCCATCAGAGTGTTACGGCTTGAAGGAGGAATGATGAAGAAACGACCGTCCATAGGAACATCGTTGTCATCCAAGCGTTGCATAGTGCGACGGATAGCAGCATCAGTCAAAGCAGCAGCGTTAGACGATGTACTGTTATAAGCAGTAGTACCGTTAGAGCCGATAAAGGCCTTAGTAGTTGTGTTTGATGTAGCGTAGTCATCAGTACCAGAGGTAGCACCGTTAGCCAAGCGACCCAACTGGATCACAGAAGTGTCCACTTGACGAGCCAAAGCGTAGCCAGCATCGCCAGTGTAGAACTGACGCAGGCTCGACAAAGCTTGTGCTTCGACGATATCTTCGATCAGGCGGCTATACTCATAATGCTTGTTGATAGAGATAACAATATCTGTCTCAGTAGCTGCGATCAATGTGACTTGAGTCGATGCTGACTTAACAGAAGCGTTACCACGTGTAGGCACTGGAATGTGAACTGTGTCACCCTTCTTGCCTTTGAAGCTCATCTTTTTGATGAGGTTAGCAGCAACCAAGCTCTTCTTGTACGTTGCAACGATTTCGTCGCTCCATACTTCAGGAATAAACTTGTCTGCGGTCGTCGTCGTGACGTGTGCGGTTCCTAAACCCATGATTAAATCTCCTAGATATTACAATTGATTGAAATGATTAACGGACACGCCCTGAAGCGTAAGCAGCCATAATCTCAGGTTGCAGCGCCTCATAGCGATCAGGATCAGACGTCATGAGTTTCATGATATCTGTACGGCGATAGACCTTTTGACTACTCTCTCCAGTGCCTCCAACGTCTACTGAAGCAGCCCGTAAGTTCTTATTGAGAACCTTTTGACCTGCGTCCTGTGACTGTTGTGCCTTGACACTTCTAATTTGCTTAAAAGTGCTAAGGAGTTCATCGGCAGAATGAAAATCGTATGTGCTGTCTGCCAAGGCAAACATGTTCAAACGAATAGGAGAAGCTTTTACCCACTCCTGAAACTCACCATCACGTACTACATCAGCGAAGTCAGGGTGTTTAGCAGCCAATTGTTGTTGTGTCTGCATTGCTCTGAATTGCATTGATGTCGCTTTAGCAGCTTGTACATCAGGGTGGCTCTCTACTGCGCGTTGAATCGCCTTTTGAGGGTCTTCAAAGAAGTCAACTTCTTCTTGTTGTTGTGCTTTTGCTTGAGGAAGCTGTGTCTGTTGAGCAAGGTTATTCTTGATGAGCTGGTCAGCGAGTTTGCGTACTTCACCTACTTCTTGTGCCTGCCGCCCAATTAGCTTTTCAGCCTCTTGGTGCATATTCACAATATCCTCAAGTGTTTTCCCCTGATATTTAGAGGGTACTCTCGGAGTATCTTCAGTCTGTGAGCTACTTAGTGAATCTTGCTTTGCAGCTTGATTACTTTCCTCGATATCCAACTCACTAGGAGTCTCGTCGTCAAAACTATCAACTAATGCCATACTTACCTCTATTCCTGCCGTTAAACGGTTCTAGGATTACTTAATAATGGGATCGGCCTGATATAGGCTTATGAACCCTGCTTCTGTTCGCTACGTAGCTTCTCAGCCCGTTTGCGTACCCATGCGTCACTAGCTGTGGGATAATCGCCAGTACACCCCTCTAGTTTCATCATAGGCATTGACATAATACGTTTGGCCTCTAGTCCACAGGTGTCACAAGTGACAGTCTGAGTTCCTTCTTCCACGTACTTGTCGGTTATATGAGACTGTTCACACCTGAATTCATAGATTCTGCGAGACATAGTTATTGCTCCTCAGAAGTTAGTTCTTCGTATGCTTGCTCATACAGGCCTTTCAGCCCTAAAATCCAATTTAAGTTGTCCACTTGGCCTTGACGGAAATACAGTTGATGTGCGTCAGTTACCGAAGTGATGTCACTGAAATTGTCCTTAATCCTCTTAACGTCTTCCATAAGCGCCTTCCATCCGGGCGTAGCCATCATGGAAAATGCGTCTTCGTAGTAATTTTGTAGCTCGTGGTCAATTGCCATTGTGTTCATCCAAATAGTTGAGCATGTTTTGAATACGTTTTGGGTCTTCTTTAAGAAGTCCTAAAGCTGTATTACATCGCCTACATAGTAAGTCTCGTATTTGCCCGGTATCGTGGTTATGGTCTACTGCTAAACCTTTCACTTTCCCAGTACGTTTATCTACGTCAGCCTCAACCTCCAAACAAATCTTGCAACGGCCCCCTTGTCTAGTAAGCTTGCCCAAGTACTGCTCTTTTTCAATCCCATATTTAGATTTCATCTGATTAAAGAAGAATCTCTCAGGGTTGGCTTCAATCCAACGCTCCGTCCTATCCTTAGCACAAGGCCTACATAAATGGCCTTTGTTAGTAGATTTAGGATGGTCTGTTGTCTTGCAAACAGGACACGGTTTTAGCTCTTTATCCAAAAGGAGAACCTATAAGTAGTAATAAAAGTGAACTTTACACTAATATTACTACTTTGTCAATAGATTTCTACAAAATCGTACAGTTTTCTACATTTTGTACATCTTATTTTGCATTTGCATGGTAGCAATGCGTTCATTTGATGCAATATCCTCTGCTTTGAGGTTAATTTGCTTCTCTTTGAGCATTGTATCAGCCAATTTCAAGCGTTTAGCGAAGTCATCGCCGTCATCTAGGTTAGTAGCTGCTGCTTGGATGGCCTTAACTCGCTGTTCCTCAGGAATTATCTGAGCTTCGATCATAGTTTTCTGTGCATCAGCAGCTTGGAGTTCTGCTTTAGTCTGCAATACAGCCAATTGAGCTTGCAGAGTCTGCAACTGGAGCTGTTGTTGCATCATTTGAGTCTGCTGTGCCTCAGGATTAGGTTGAGACATCTTATCCAGCTCAGCCATAAGAGCATTCTTGTTGGAAAGAGAACTGTTACCCAAGATACCTTTGAGAATCAGAGGCAAGACAGGGGTCTGTGGGCCAAGAGTCTGGAGCAAACCAATAAACTGTTGCTGTTCGTACTCACGAGCCATGATGCCCAAGGTAGCTGTAGGCGTAAAGTTCATGTCAACTGAGGGATAACGCTCAGGATCGAACTGCATGTAACGGAAAGCAGCCTTCTTGATGAACGGGATCAGGAAGTCCTCTTGGAAGTTAGACAAGGTACGCTTGTACTTCTTGATGATGCCAGCCATAACCATAGACATGCCGTTACCACCAGCGTCACGAGGAGCCTGCGATGGTTGACCAGCTGAGTCGATAGTGCCTGTAGCTTGAAGGAGCATACGCTCGAAGTTCTGAGCTGAAGCAGTAGCTGTACCGTCAGTAGTACCGAACTTGAATGGGTAGAGAATCTCACTAGGAGCGCCGTTGGTCAGGATAGCCTTGCCGGGCTTGATCTCGAACTTAGCGCCACGTGGGAGGCGTGTAGCATCCATAGCGATCATAGGAGCCGTTGTAAGGGCCAAGGAGTCCATGTGAGCACGTAGCTGACCATCGATGGCCTTCTGCATGTTGTAGGCCTTCTCAACAGTGCCACGACCGTGGAAGCGACCGGGGACGGTATCATCCTGATAAGCCATCACAGGACGATCTTTCATCATGTACGGGTTGGCTTCAGCTTTCAAGAGCAGAGAGTCGTTAGCGATAACGATGATGGCTTCAACGAGGTTGGAGTAGTCATCAGCCTCTGAGCCTTCAGGGAACAACTCTTCGTACTCTTCCTCATCTACGCCGTCTAAGTACTCCTTAGGAACCAAGCCGTAGTAAGTCATTAGTTTGACTTTGTTGTCTTGGAAGTTAGTGAGTTCCTGAGTAGCCTCTAGAGAGTCATCATCGTAGGAGGAGCCAATGTCAACTTTCTTGTAGACACCGCGCTCGATGCCTTCCACGATCTTGTGGATAGATACGTACTTTTCGATGGCTACACCTAGAGCGTCTTCGATGGACTCAGAGTTAGGGTCGATCAGGAAGTTCTTAGGGTTGACGGGCTTCAACTTGACGGATACACGATCCTTCTCTTCCACGCCGATAGCAGCTTGACCTGAGATACCGGGGATAGGTTGAGTAGCTGGTACGTACTCTTTCTCCATCTTTACGATGATCTCACCGATGCCTGTACCGTAGATTTCAGCCATCAATTCGATCTGGTCGATAGCCTTGCGAATCTTATCCTTGTTAAAATCCTCGTTTAACTGGTTTTTGATCATCTCTACGTCAATGTTGTTACCGTTGACGTCTTGGATGTCATCTTCAATATCAAAGTATTCGCCTTGACCGAAGATAGCTTCCATGATCTCAGCGTGACGAGTCTCAACTGCCTGCTGAGTTGCAGGGGAGATGATACGTGAGCGCTCTGACTCACGGGTCTTGTCTTCCATAGCCCACTGACCACGGAAGATACGCTCGTACTCTTCCCAAGCCTCCATGAAGTTACCATCACGGTAATCGCGCCAACGGTCACAGTGATCAGTAACGAAGGCTACTAGCTCCTTGTCTGCTTCAGATGGTTCGTCAAACTCAGGTGAGCTATTAATGTCTTTCATGTTCTTCCTTCTTAGTCTTTTGTGGAGTCACTGAATGGATCGTCTTCAGCTTCCAGTTTCTTGGAGCTTGTGATAGGGCCGCCTACGAGCCAAGCAGAGCAGGTGCGATCAGCTGCACACTTAAAGTCAAACAGCTCACAGTAGCCCAGCTTAGCGCTATCTACTACATCTTGAGCGTAGCCTTCCTTGTCCTCATCGATACCCATGCGGATACATTCCATCATCTCAGGGGTCTGGATGAAGGCTGAGCAGTTACCGCAGCGCATAGTCTTGGCTTGCTTGATGTCGGTCTGCCACTCATCAGCCTTTTCGTTCCAGAAAGCACCGTTGCTAAGCTCTGGGTTAGCAGGGCCGTAGCCGTACTCCTTGAAAGCGTTGTTCCTGTTCTTCAGGTTTACTTCAGTATCGTGGGTAGCAATTGGGCAAGTTTTCATTAGTATCCTGCTGTAACGTCTAAAACTTCGTAATCATCATCTTCGTAGTCTGTATTGTACGAAGTAATAGCTAATTGGTCAATGTAGGACAAAGAGTCCATCAAGTCATCATGCACCCCAGTTGTAGGAAACATCATGTACTGATCCTCGAATGTCTTCCACTTCTTATCTTTATTGAGCGATATGCGACCGTGCTCAAACCTACCCTGTAAAGCCCAGACAACCCTGTCCGTCTTCTTCTTGTTACCGTGTGTCAAGTCCGAGATATGACAGTACACGTTGTTCTTACGCATCAAGTCCTCTAGGTACGGAGATACTGCATTCTTCAATGCCCCTCTCTCGATACCTACAGCGATGGGTTGGTGTTCCTTCACAGCTAGGAGAATCTTGGCGGCAGTCTCCCTGATGTCCCACCGACCGTGGATGATGTCCTTAACCCACCAATCACCGTTCTCCATGACCTTAACGATTGAGATGGCTGATTCGTCTAGTCTCTTCTTAGCTGCCCCTGCGTTCTTAGCTACATCCTCAAAGCCAGCTAAGTCGATAGCTATCACGTAGTCACCGTACTGAGGCTCATCCTTATACTTCAACCATTCCTCTTTGAAGAGGTCAGCACCTGCTGAGTCAAAGGATGACAGGTATTCCTGCTTGAAGGCGAAGGAGCTTAGAGTCCTCTCAGCAGCTTCAATCTCCTTAGGATCGATAGTCTCGTTGTCCCTAGTCGTGTAGTGCCATGACTGCCACTCTTCGTCAGTACCTTCCTGACCTAGGTTAAAGACATCGAAGAACCAGTTACGTCCGCTCGGTGTGGAGATGAACAGCGCTCTACCCTTCTTGTCTGACAGGGAAGCTCGAATGATCTTCTGCCACGTGTCTTCCTTGATAAAGGCACACTCGTCTAAGACTACGTAGGTGAGTGAAACACCACGTAGAGAGTCAGGATTATCAGCACCTCGAACAAGTATCTTACGTCCATTGACTAAAGTGATCTCAAGGTTGTTGATGTGAGCTGACTTAATGACAGGCCTACCAAGGTCATTCAACAAGTCCCACATAATCGTTCTAGCCTGCCCTAGGGTAGGGGCTATGTACATCACAGCTGAGCCTTCAGGACAGTTCAGAGCCTCTATGAGAAGCGTTACAGCGGAGAGCCTACTCTTACCACAGCGCCTACCAGCAGCTACTACCTTGAAGCGATGAGTGTCCTTAAAGACCTCTTGCTGCCATTTGAGTAGCTCAAAGTTAAGAGCCGTCATTCCTCGGTATCCTTGACCTGAACGTCCGTAACATCGTAGAGGACTTCCTCAGCATCGATAGTAGGCGAAGTAAGCCCAGTGATGTTAATGCTAATGCTAGGAGCACCACCTCCTTGTTTAACCTGTTCAAAGGAAGATACAGGTACGATCCTGTCCACTATTAGTTTCCATGCTGCTGCTTGTGCTTTGTGTTCGTTATCTAATGCTGCATCGAAGATAGCCTCTAAGACCTTAGCTGACTTGGGGGAGTTAAGCATCCTAGCTTTGTACTCATCCATGATGGCCTTATCGCCTGCTGGTCTGCCTAGAGTGCCTCTGTTCTTAGACTTCTTCGCTGTTACTTCGTTCTTCTTTGGTCTACCTGCTTTGCGTACTGTAGGTACTACTTCGTCTTGGGTTGTCATCTTTGTCCTTATACGGAGATGATATAAATAAGGGATAGCAATAGGGATACCCACTACTATGAGTACTCTAGAGTAACTAAGACATTTACTTATAAGCAAGAATCTAAATGAAGTATATACTTACTTCTATTACCTCCTGTGTCCATCATCCTAGCTACATTAAGGAAGATTACACAAGAGGACAAGTAAGTTAACTCATTAAGAAACTTCCTGTATTAACTGAGTAGCCTGTCTACAAAGTCTTCATTTGAGTTCTTGGAAGGATTACCTTCATAGAGTATTCTACCTTGCTTTTCTAAGAAGTCAAGTACTTTATACATTTATTTACTATTTATTTACATAGTAGTGTCTCCTACGTTACAGTCTATCTTCATAGGCCTCTTGTGTCCACATTAGAGGACTCAAGTGGTCTATGACGGCCTCCTGTGCACAGATTAGCCTCCCCTTTTCTCCTATGGACTAACCTGTCCCCAATTAATTAGGTAACTTCCTTGATTTCATTAGACATTTTAGTCATATAACAGACCTTTCTTCCATGCTCTTTTTTGTGTACTTAGGAGGCTCCGTCAAAATATTACAAAGACTCAACAGCCATCCCCCCCGTATTAAGAATCATTATCATTTACTCTAATGACTGAATAGTCAGTAACGGCACAGTGAAGGGTGAGTAGCGTTGAAGCACCTAATAAGCACCACTACAATGACACTAGATCACAATCAAGCACCACTACAGTAACACCGAAGCACAGATTAAACCTAAGCACAATCCATACCAATTAAATGCACCACAAAGGTGCAATAATGCACCACGATAGTGATTGATGCACCTTCAAGGAGCGTTGTTGGTTAACAACACTGTACATATTAGTATTAACTTTGAAGGTTATAACTTACAAAGTAATACTGAGTAGTTACAAAATCATGGTTGGCACGCTATGTGCTATATAAAAAGTGTAGCAGATATTGAAACACTTAGGGAAAGTCCCTAGATATAATGTGCAAAATCTAGCTACAATGAAACTTCAATCAACAACTCACCAAGTATCGGAGCACACAATGACAAAATCAGAATTACGCGAGATTACTACTCTTGCAACTATGCACAAGTTAGGAATGACCGACACTGTCGCACGAAGCTTATCAAGCCTCATCCGTGCAGCACGTACTAAGAAAAGCGCAACAGCATTACGCGAGTACGCTACAGTGTTCAACGTTATCGGTCACCCTGAATTCATCTGCTAATAAACCCTTCGGCCCTTCGGGGCCTACTTTTTGGAGATCACTATCATGCGTAATCAACTAACTGACACAATTATTTATGTACTAGGGTTTATCGCTATTCTAGTGGTATGGCTAACAGCGTAAACTAAGCATTCAATCAACTCACCAAGTATCGGAGCACATCATGACATTCAAGCGTTCAAAAAACCTACTCTCAATCTCTGCAGATAGTAAGACAATCAAGGGCGAGAAGATCGGGTATCTTACCGGTATTCTATATCTCGCGCCAGCTAACACTACAAAATACAATACGTGCTCTATGGCACATAAGGCACAATGTGCCGTGGCTTGTCTCTATAGTGCGGGCCGTGGTGCATTCAACAATGTGCAACAAAGCCGCATTGATAAAACACTTTACTTTTATGAGGCACGTGATGAATTCATGGCACAATTGTTCAAAAATATTAAGGCATTGATCAAAAAAGCATACACTAAAAAGCTTGATCCATTAGTAAGATTAAATGGCACGTCAGATATTCGCTGGGAAACAATACCCGTAATTGTGGATGGTGTTCAATACGCTAACATTTTTGAAGCTTTCCCTGACGTACAATTTTATGATTACACTAAGGATTGTAATCGTAAGGGTCTACCTGCAAATTATGACCTTACATTCTCTTATAGTGGTGTCGAATCATTCAAGCCCTACGTTTTCAAAGCACAATCTAAGGGCATGCGTATGGCTATCGTTTTCCGTAAGGAATCAAGTATTCCTACATTGTTCAAGGGTATTCAAGTAGTATCGGGAGACAATTCTGACGTCAGGCACTTAGATGATCAAGGGGTTATTGTGGGTTTGTACGCTAAGGGCGCTGCAAAACGTGATCAAACGGGGTTTGTAGTTAACTAATCAAGGGGAATAGAATGTATAGAATTCAAGCTTATAACTACGTGAAAAAGTATTTCATTGTTGAACATTGTTCATCTAGTGAACGTCAATCCTTTGTTCAGGGTTTAATTGATAGTGGAGAGTACACACATGGGGGCATAACTTACGAATGGTTAGCTAGATGTGACTGACTGAAAATCACGCCTACAATGCGGCTTTAAAGGCCTTTAAACAGGCTTTTATGGATGCATTGTCGCATCATCACAAGTTAAGGATCAACTATGGCTAACATTCCACCACTCACGCCTAAACAAAAGGCCTTGATTGTCTCTAACGTGCTCAAAGCGTGCACAGATATCGAAAAGCTTAATGGCACGGGTTATAACTACTTGTATTTGTGCTCAGGGTTTATCGCGCATTACAATCTGAATGGGTTTAAAGCTTATTATTCTGAGCACTCTCTTAAGCGTGACATAGAATTAAATTATCGTCAGAATCAATGGGCTAACTTTGCCAAAAATGATGAGCACGCTAGCTACTATCATTCAAAACGTGACGTGTACAATGCTATTCTTGGGGGGTTAGTCGCACGTGACGAATTAGATGCTATGGTGTTCATGCGTGATCACTTTGAAATTATCCATATTGGAGGACGAACATGTTAAATAATCGTGAATTTGTTAACTTGGAGCGCCGATTGTGGCGTGAAGGCAACCCGCTTTGTGATGAACTGGTGTCTACACGTGATGAACTGATCCAGTTACTCAATGAGGCTAAGAAAGTAATGGAAAAGTATTCACCTGCTATCAGTAAGTTAGCTGAGGCGGATGATCTTGACTTTTTCCTTGAATGGGATAACTTCGGGGACACTTTGGACAATTTAACCTATGACATGGGAGAATGACATCATGATGAAAACGTACAATGTATACGTGGAAGACACGCGAGGGAATTATCATAGTGACTATACTGTGGAGGCTGAATCTGAGGCATTGGCCTATGACATAGCATACGAGCGCCACAATTACGCTGATATGACCATATATGTCGATTTGGCAGAGGATGAACCCTCTACAATGCTGCAAGATAGCTATTTTGGAGGTAAGAATCCATTAGAATCATTCCCTTCATTGAAGTGGAGTACATCTAAATGACAATCATTATCATTATCGGATATTGTGTCGATTATATCATCGCGGAGGACTTGTGGTAAAAATACAACACATTGACAATTGGCCTTTTCCGTCTGAGTGCCCACCTAAGCCTTGGACGCCTGAGCAACAACGAGAGTACGATCAACAACAAAGGGCTAAATTGCCCGATTCACCTATGATTGGAGAATGATTGTGGAAAATAAACAACACATTTACTCAGTTTGTATTGTCAAACGAGAGTACTTCTACGTAAACGTCAAAGCCTATAATGCAGATCATGCAGAGGAAATTGTCATTGATACGCTACTTGATGACCCTAATGTCAACTTAGATGAATACTTTGATAACGATGAGCATGAAGTAATAGCCCTAGATCGCATTAAACGGCCCTCCAAGGCACTTAAAACAATCAACTAATACCCTGACTAGGGTAAACATAGAAAGACTCTTAAAATGCACTGCTTAAACTGCGACCGTCTGCTCACCGATTACGAAGCGACACGTAAACATGCCATTACGTTTAAGTTCTTGGACTTATGTAAGGTTTGCTTCGATGACGTTAAGACAATCATTCCGACCATTGACAATCGATCATTGATGACTGAGCAAGACCTCGATGTAGACGATCAAGATGACGATCTGGACACTATGCCTTCCCTAGAAGACATCGATGCACTATATAGCTATATAGACTCTGATGATGTCTATGAAGACTAAGAACATTAAAGTCATTAAAGTTACATTAAAGTAAATACTACTTTATTGTTTACCTATTAAAGATTCATTAAAGTCATTAAAGACTAAAGGGGGTAACATGGGAAAGATGAAGGAATTGATGATGATGGAACAAGAACATGATGATGATGATTTGTCTATGTGTGAAGAAGCACATTACGTTCATACGCTCAATGATGTCGTTGAGTTGATGATTGTCTATGGCTTTGACACAGTTATGGATGATGTCTTGATTAAGTTGGGGGATAAAATCAAATGATTGTCTCTCTCTGTGTGTTTGTCTTAGCTTTGGTAAAGGTGGCCTTAAAGTGACGGAGGAACGTAAAATGACGTATAAAACAGTATTAGCGCCTAATGCACCGTGGCCTCAGCGCGATGTAGTACTAAAGGTTAGAAAAGAGCGCTCTAAGCCTAGCGACACTGACGCTAAATTTAATCAATGGTTGGAGAAGATCAATGGCTCACGAAGCAGGTAAGGGTTCAGCTAGGCGTAAGGAAGACGTCAGTAAGATCAATGAGAATTGGGATCGTATTTTCAACAAACAGAAGGGAAACGATATGGAACTAGACGATGACGAATGTTTTGGTATTGAAGATGATGATGAGTACGATGAGGAGTGCTCTTGGTGTCATGGGTGTGGTGAAGGTGACTACGATGGGGCTTCATGTCGTAACTGTCACGGTACAGGCATAGAGCCTAGGGATGATGACTATGATGACATCTAATACCTTGAAGGTAGCCTCTAAGTTCATCAAGCACGTAGAGTGCGCTAAGTGCGGGTCTAGCGATGCTAATTCCCTCTACGATGATGACCACCAGTACTGCTTCGGCTGTAACGCCTATCTCGCAGGCGAAGGAGATAGCATTACTAGTCCCCGCAGCTCAACAACAAAGGTATTTACAATGAAGACAACAGGGGAAGTCAAGGCTATCGTGGATCGAGGTATTTCACGGGAGACCTGCGAGTACTTCGGTGTCACACAGGAGACAGGGAGGCACTACTACCCTTATTTTGACGAAACAGGCGCTAAAGTAGCTGAAAAGATTCGATCTGTAGAGAACAAGACATTCTCTATTGCTGGAAACTTTCAGAAAGCGGGACTTTTCGGGCAGTCCTTGTTCCAAAAAGAGGGTAAGTACATCACCATCGTTGAAGGTGAGCTGGACGCATTGGCTTCGTATCAAATGACAGGCAGCAAGTGGCCTACTGTAAGCATCCGTAATGGGGCTTCAGCGGCTGTTAAAGACTGCAAGGCTCAGTATGAGTACCTAGATAGCTTTGAGACTATCGTTATCTGTTTCGATGCTGATGAGGTGGGTCAGAAGGCAGCTAAGGAAGTTGCTGAGCTGTTCGGAAACAAGGTTAAGATTGTCAAACATTTAAAGGAGTGCAAAGATGCCTGTGATTACCTCTCTAACGGACGAGGAGCTGAATACGTTAACCAGTGGTGGAGAGCTGAGAGTTATGTACCCGATGGGATCATCCAAGCCTCAACACTTTGGGACAGCGTATCTACACCTGAACCCGCAGCAGAAGCCTTCTACCCCTTCGATGGACTCAACGAGCTTTTATATGGCCTCAGATCAAGTGAACTTATTACAGTTACAGCTGGATCAGGCCTTGGCAAGAGTCAATTCCTTAGAGAAATCCTCTATCGCGTACTCGAAACTACAAAGTGGAATGTTGGTGGGATGTTCTTGGAGGAGTCAGTGCGAAAAACCGCAAGGTCAATTATGTCCTTACACGCAAACAAAAAACTTCATTTGCCAGACACCCCTGTTACAGAGCGAGAATTAAAGGAGGCCTTCGATGCTACTCTTAGCACTAACCGTGTTTTCCTGTTTGATCATTTTGGTAGCCTTGCCATTGATAATGTGCTCAACAGAATCCGTTATATGGCGCGTGCTTGCGACTGCCGTGTGGTTTTTCTCGACCATATTTCTCTCGTTGTTTCTGGTATGGATGGGAATGATGAGCGCAAGTCTATTGATGTACTGATGACTCGTCTGCGTACATTGGTACAAGAGACAGGTATTACCTTGATCTGCGTATCGCACTTGAAACGACCTAACACCGACAAGGGACATGAAGATGGTTCAGCGGTATCCTTATCTCAGCTACGTGGCTCTGGTGCTATCGCTCAGCTGTCTGACGCTGTTATCACTCTTGAGCGTAACTCCATGAGCAAGGATGCCGATGAGCGTCACACGACCAAGGTAGCAGTGGCTAAAAACCGTTTCAACGGACTCACAGGGCCAGCTTGCTCACTGAAGTACGATATGAACACAGGGCGCATGATTGAGCTGAAAGGGGTAGCAGGATAATGTCAAACCTTGATCGTATTTGGAAACTGTATATGGCGTATAAGAAAATTGAAGAGCTGAAAGAATTTGATCTTAGTTCTTGGGATTACTATCGTGAAGGATACGTAGAAGCTACACGTCAACAGTACGCATTAGCTGCTAGACGTAAAGATAAAAAGCCAGAGGTAACACATGATTGAAATGATTATCGTGGGGACTATCGGTGTAGGGTACTCGATAGTCGGAGTCTTACAGTGGCTCAAGGGTGACATGGGTGCTGGTATCATGTGGATAGGTTACTCCTTTGCCCAGATCGGGCTGTTCCTTAACTTAAAGTAAACAGTATGAAACGTATTGCTATCGACATCGAGACAAACATGGCGCATGATGTCATTCATCTCGCTGTTACGCAGGACATTGACACAGGAGAGGTGAAAGTATGGAAAGCTCCAACAGGCCTTTGGGAGTACTTAAAGGACGCTACGTTGATCGCAGCACACAACGGGATAGGATTCGACTTCCCGATTCTGAACAAGGTGTGGAAGACGAAGATTGGATTGAGGCAAGCGTACGATACATTGATAGTGTCAAGGTTGCTAGAGCCAACGAGGGACGGGGGCCACAGCCTAGACGCATGGGGAAAAACGCTAGGGGTGGCAAAGCTGGACTACAAGGCAACGTGGAAGTGGATGGTGAACCGTGATGAGGCATACGCTGGGGAATGCTTTGATGCGCCTGTTGGTGTTCTTCTTGAGCATTATTGCGTACGCGATGTTAGCGTGTTACGGACTCTATTTACTCGCTTGGAAACTACTTTGTCAGCTCAGAAGTTCTCTAAGGAAAGTGTGGAACTAGAACATCAAGTTGCTTCCATAATCAACAAGCAAGAAAAGAACGGCTTTAAGCTAGACACAATTCACGCTACTTGCCTGCTTGCTGAACTCAAGGGGAAGATGAGCGCCATCAATGACAGGATGCAGGAAGAGTATCCTCCGTACGAGGTTGAACGTATCTCTGAGAAGACAGGGAAGATTCTCAAGCCTGAGCTTGTGGTGTTTAATCCTGCCTCTAGACAGCAGATAGCTGAGAAGCTTATTGCCCTAGGTTGGAAGCCCAAGAAGTTCACTGAGCCTACAGCTAATCACCCTAAAGGGCAGGTTATCGTTGATGAGAGCACACTTGCTGGTCTAAAGTACCCTCTAGCTCAATTCGTAGCTGAGTACATGATGCTAGGTAAGCGCATAGCTCAGATTGAATCGTGGTTGGAGGTCGTAGGTAAGGACGGCAGGGTACACGGTAGAATCATCACCAACGGGGCTGTGACGGGTCGTATGACTCACATGAAGCCTAACATGGCACAGATACCTAACTCAGGCTCACCGTATGGCCCTGAATGTCGTCAGTGCTGGACAGTCGAGGAAGGTAACGTCCTAGTAGGATGTGACGCTAGTGGTTTAGAGCTGCGTATGTTGGCTCATTACATGGAGGATGAAACGTATGTCAAAACAGTCTGTGAGGGATCGTCTAAGAACGGCACGGATGTCCACACGGTTAATCAAAAAGCAGCCGGTCTACAAACACGTGACCAAGCGAAGACGTTCATCTACGCATTCCTCTACGGGGCTGGCCCTGCGAAGATTGGATCGATTGTCGGTGGTAGTAGTACCGCTGGAAAAGCACTCATTGATTCCTTTCTTGAAGGGACTCCCGCGCTCAAGCGTTTACGTGATACGGTATCCTTGGATGCGTGCAAGGGCTTTGTATTCGGGCTTGATGGTCGTAAGATATGGGTTCGTAGTGAACATGCGGCACTCAATAGCTTACTACAGGGCGCTGGCGCGATTGTCATGAAGAAAGCTTTAGTACTATTCGATAAAAAGGTATTAGAGAACAATTGGAGTGTAAAATTGGTAGCTAATGTACACGATGAGATTCAGTTTGAGTGCTCACCTGATATCGCTGAGGCAGCGGGTAAGGCTTGTGTACAGGCGATCAGAGATGCTGGTGTAGCTTTTGAGCTAAAATGCCCTCTCGATGGGGAATACAAGATTGGTCGTAATTGGCGTGAAACCCACTAACGACAAATGACAGCTAGGAAAGACTAGCATTTATTAACGGGGCGAAAGCCTAATCCTTAAAAGGAAAAGAAACCATGTCAGATTTGAAGCCAGTTAAAGTTAGCGGTGAGTTGTTTTGGACTAAGTGGATGGCTGAGTTCAACACAGCATTCAACACAGACAACGACAAGTACGAGTGTACCCTCGGTAACATCAGCGATGACGATGCAGCTAAGCTCACGGGCTTGGGCATCAAAGTTAAGCACAAGGATGCTATGGGTAACTTCATCGTAGCTAAGAGCAAGTACGTGTTCAAGCCTACAGATGACAACCTCAAGGAAGTGCCTATCGAGGCTTTGGGTAACGGCTCTAAGTGCGTAGCTATCGTGAGTTCGTACACACACCGTATGAGCGCTAAGCATGGTAACGCACCTAGCATCAAGACACTCATGGTCACTGAAGTGAAGACTTACGTGCCAGAAGCTGAGACGGATGACGTACCCCTCTAAGCCTCGCTTAGCTATCATCGACGCCGACATTATCTGTTACCGCATAGGTTTCGCTAGTGAAGACGTTGATGAGGCTATCTGTATGGCTCGTGTGACTCACCTTGTTGAAGAGATCGTCTACCATGACTTGAAGTGCGATGACTACAAAGCGTACATCACAGGCAAGGGTAACTATCGCAACGACATCGCAGTCACCGAGCCTTACAAGGGGAATAGGAAGGATGCTAAGAGGCCAAAGCATTATGATGCTATCCGTACCCATCTCCAGCGCCTTGGTGCTGAACTGGTAGAGGGACAGGAAGCAGACGATGCAGTGGCTATCGAGGCTACTTCAACGGGTGGTTGGATTGTCTCCATTGACAAAGACCTAGATCAGGTTGCAGGTTGGCATTACAACTTCGTGAAGCGTGAAGAGTATTACGTTACTGAGGAGCAAGGTCTTCGTAACTTCTACACACAGATGCTCACGGGGGATCGTACTGACAACATCATCGGCTTGAAAGGTATCGGGCCTAAGAAGGCAGAGAAGATTCTAGTGGATTGTAAAACTGAAGAGGAAATGTATGCAACAGTTGTTAAATCATATCTTGAAGCTGGTCTTACCGAAGAGCGTGTTACAGAAAACGGACACTTGCTGTGGTTAAGGCGAACACCAAACCAAACATTCCAAGCTCCTTCCATCTCGTCGGGTGTCATTGGTTAGTTAAGTACGTGGATGACTTGAGTGAGTACGGTAAATGTGACTGCACTACTCAAATTATCTACTTACGTACAGGTATGAACAAGACATTTACTGAGCAAACCTTCTTCCATGAGCTAGTTCACGCTATCCTGTTTGGAATGGGTCAGATCAATCATGATGAAACCTTTGTCGATGCTTTTGGTTCTTTGATGCACCAGTATGAACGGACTAAGATCAATGGTAACTCGTAAGGAAACAAGCTCGAAGAGAGCTAACGCTTTGAAGCATGGATGGCGTAGCGGCTTGGAGGAAGATGTCGCTAAGGCTCTCACTGAGGCGGGGGTTCCTTTCACCTACGAAGAGACTAAGATCAAGTACATCAAGCCAGCGAGTGAACATCTGTATACTCCTGACTTTGTTCTCGATAACGGTATCATCGTGGAGACTAAGGGACGATTCTTAATTGCAGACCGTAAGAAACACATGCTGGTAAAAAGGCAACAACCACACTTGGATATACGTTTCGTATTCTCGAATAGCAATCAAAAGCTGAACAAGGGTTCACGTACAACGTATGCTCAGTGGTGTGTTAAGAACGGTTTCATGTACGCAGACAAGACGATCCCACATGATTGGATCATTGAACGTAGAAAGAGAGTATCAGATGGACGTCAAATTACTTAAAGAGCATGAAGACGGTAGCGCTACTTACACATTCGACATGAATGACGAGGAACAACGCTCTCTTCTCAGCTTAGGTATCATCACTGCCTTGGAACGGGGCATTGAAGAAGGTAAGAAATACTTTGATGACACGGAGTACACAGATGAGTCAGCACCAACCGCTAGTTGAGTATTTCCGTAGGATCAACCAACCAACCATTCAAAAGGAGCTAACCATGTTTGATAATGTAAAAGCCTCAATGCAATTAGTGCGGACTAAGTTCACTGAGTTGTTTGCTGCGACAGAGCCTCAGTTAGATGAGATCGATAAGTTCAAAGCAGTTAACAAAGAAGACGGCTACTGGGCGTTCGAGAGCTTCACACCTGAGTACACTGTCGATGGTGAACTAGAGCCTATGCAGCACGATGTTATCTTTGATACCAACGACACTACATGGATGGAATGCCTCGATCAGATTCTAGATGTCATGGGTAAGCACTACGGCTACAACATCAAAGAGCAAGTGTACTACTCAGTCGCCTTCCCTCTCAATGCAATCGATGAGGATACAGGCAAGCCATTAGCCGGTTATGGTCGTTGTTTGAATGATGCAGTACTCCAGAAGCTATTGCTTGCTTATCCTGAGGTATATGAGTTCACTTCTGAATCATTTGATTGGAAGAAGCTTTAATGCGAATCCTAGTCGTACCAGATACGCAGTGCAAACCTGATGCTCCACAAGAGCATCTCACATGGGCGGGTAAGTCTATTTGTGACTACCGTCCAGATGTAGTGGTTCACTTGGGAGATCATTGGGACTTCCCTAGCCTCTCAAGCCACGACAAAGCAGGTAGCAAGTACTTTGAAGGTAAGCGCTACCTCGCTGACGTTGCAGCAGGGAACACAGGGATGCTGACCTTACTGAACCCTCTACACGCCCTCCAGAAGGCTCAGAAGGACGCTAAACAGAAGGTGTACAAGCCTCGCATGGTGTTCTTGAAGGGTAACCATGAACACAGGCTCACAAGGGCTGTGAACAATAACCCGATGCTTGAAGGCCTACTGACCTACGATGACCTTAACTTGAAAGATTGGGAAGTAAATGAGTTCCTCCATCCTGTATTTATCAATGGTGTTGGGTTTAATCACTATTGGCCTGTTGGGGCTATGGGTCGCCCAGCTGCCTCACCTGCTGCTATTATCAGTAAGCTGCATATGTCTTGCATCGCTGGTCATCAACAAGGTAAGCAGATCGCTTATGGTAAACGTGCTGACGGCAAGCCTATTTGTGCTATTGTCGCTGGTTCTTACTATCTTCATGATGAAGACTACATGGATCAGCTGAGCAACCGTCACTGGCGTGGCTTACTGGTCATGAATGAGGTAGAAGACGGACACTTTGACGAGATGTTCCTATCAATCGAATATTTGGAGAGAAAATATGCTGGACAAGCCGACAGTAAAGCAAATTGAGGAGTACATGGCTGCCCTTGACCTTCCAAGTGAAGCACCTAGTGCTAATGCCAAACAAGTAAGTGGAAAGCATTACAAAGACAAGGAAATCCAACCTTGGGACTATATTTACGCAAATAACCTTGGCTATTTTGAGGGAAACTGTTTAAAATACGTGTCCCGCTGGAGAGAGAAGGGTGGTATAGCCGACCTCCAAAAGGCAATCCATTATCTTGAAAAACTAATCGAACTAGAGAACAATAAATGACAAAAACAACAACTGAAATGACCCCGTACATGACCTACATCGCCAAAAGCCGTTACTCACGGTATCTGGACGATAAAGGACGCCGTGAGCACTGGCCTGAGACTGTTAAGCGCTACCTTGACTTCATGCAAGGCCACTTGGAGAAGAACCATAACTACGTGATCCCTGCGTCACTGTACATCCGACTGTACGACAACATCGTAGGCTTGAATGTGATGCCTTCCATGCGCTCCATCATGACCTCAGGTGAGGCGCTTACCCGTCAAAACGTAGCTGGTTACAACTGTTCGTACATGCCTATTGATGACCCTAAGGCCTTCGATGAGGCTATGTACATTCTCTTGTGTGGCACAGGTGTGGGTTTCTCCGTGGAGCAGAAGTATGTCAACCGTTTACCTGAGATTCCTGAGAAGCTGTATGAGTCTAATACTGTGGTTCACGTTAAGGACTCCAAAGAAGGCTGGGCTAAGGCACTACGACAAGTGTTGGCCCTCCTATGGGCTGGAGAAGTACCAAAATGGGACGTATCTACTGTGCGACCAGCAGGTACTCGACTCAAGACGTTTGGTGGACGAGCCTCAGGCCCTGAGCCTTTGGTTGACCTTTTCAAATATGTTGTCTCCAAATTCAAAGGTGCAGCGGGACGAAAACTTTCAACTTTGGAAGCTCACGATATCCTCTGCAAAATTGGCGAAGTCGTTGTTGTCGGTGGAGTGCGTCGATCGGCTATGATCTCTCTGTCTGACTTGGGTGATGATCGTATGGCTAAGGCTAAGGCTGGAGCTTGGTGGGATGGTAACGGTCAACGTGCATTGGCTAACAACTCAGCAGTGTACGATGTCAAGCCTGACGTAGGCCAGTTTATGCGTGAATGGAGCAACATTTATGAGAGTCACTCAGGTGAGCGTGGCATTTTTAACCGATACGCTTCGGAGATTCAAGCGTCTAAGAATGGTCGCCGTGTACTCGATAAAGAGTGGGGCACTAACCCTTGTTCTGAGATTATTCTCCGCCCTTACCAATTCTGCAACCTCAGCTCAGTTATTGTTCGTTCGGGGGATACACTGGAGTCTCTCAAAGAAAAAGTCACTCTTGCGACAATCTTGGGAACCTTCCAATCGACAATGACAAACTTCCCATACTTGCGTAAGGTATGGCAGACTAACACTGAGGAAGAGCGTTTGTTGGGTGTCTCTATGACAGGTATTTTGGACAATCAGTTGCTCAATAATGCCTACGATAAGGAACTCCCTGCACGTTTAGAGGAGCTGAAGAATGTTGCTGTGGACACTAATAAGCATCTTGCTGCTGAGCTTGGTATCAATGCTTCTGCTGCGATCACCTGTGTTAAGCCGGAGGGGACGGTTAGCCAGCTTACTGGTACTGCTAGTGGCATCCATCCTCAACACAGTGCTTATTTCATTCGCCGTGTACGATCTGACGCTAAAGACCCTATCACTGCTTTCTTGAAGGAGTCTGGATTCCCATCAGAGCCTTGTGTCATGAAGCCTGACTCAACAACTATCTTTTCATTCCCGATGAAGACACCAGAAGGTGCTCGTTTGCGTGAGGACTTGACAGCTATTGAACACTTGGACTTGTGGTTGGTATTCCAGCGCCACTGGTGTGAGCATAAGCCTTCAGTGACTATCTCGGTCAATGAAAATGAGTGGCCTAAGGTAGGAGCGTGGACATGGGAGAATTTTGATGAGATTACTGGAGTTTCGTATCTGCCGATGGATGGTGGAACTTACCGACAAGCCCCATATGAGTCCATTGATCAAGAGACTTATGAGAAACTGGTATCTGAAATGCCTACATCAATTGATTGGGAAGGGATGGTAGAGAAGACTGACAATGTGGAAGGCGCTCAAATGCTTGCTTGTACCGCCGGTGCTTGTGAAATTTAACTGGGGTTACGTGTTGCGGGTGATCGAGATGGTCACCTGCTTCCATATTATTGCTAACACTTGGAGACATTGGACATGATGATAGACTTTGATTGGTCAGGTGGTTTTGTACTAGGTATTATCCACACGGATGAAGCCATAGTAGAGACCGAGGAGGAAAAGTTTCAATTCTGCACAGCAATTGTTATTCACCTAGGATTCTTCAACATAGCAGTCTTATTAAACCCATCGTAGAAACGGAGAAGCCCCTCACGGGGCTTTCTTTTTAGGCTTTGTACTCTGCTTCAGTCAGAATACCTGCTTTGTACTTACCTTCAGGCTTGAAGATAGTCAGTTCTTGTTGCCTCATCTCAGGGGCAAAAGAGATGTGCATCCAGCGACCAAACTCATGGATCATCTGATCGAACTTGATACCTGCCTTCTTGACTTCCTGACACAGCTGGTAAGGAGTCATCTTGGAGCTGGAGACATCAATAGCCCAGCCGTCCATGTGAGAGCTTACCTTGGAGCCTCCAACAGCCACGTTAACAGCTGGTAGACGTAGCCATGAATTGATGTTCAATGGGCCTGTAACTGCTCGTAGCTGCTCTAGCTTCTGAGCTGCCACCTTCATGTTCTCAAGTTGGACAGTAGAGGGTTGATTGTCGATACCCTGACGGATAGCTGTATCGCTATGGGTAGCCTCTTCAAGGCTAAAGTGTTCACTCAGCTGCATCAGTCTTCTCCTCATCGTTACCGTTCATCTTGATAGCAGCCAACCAACCAATGAAGCCACCAACAATCGTTGAGAATGCTGGAGCGATGATTGGGAAGATATCCTTATTGTCTACAACACTGTTAGGCATAAACATAGCACCCAACAATGTAACAGTCATGGCGATCATCACGAAAGCTAGAGTCCTAGCGATCATCTTAGCAATATCAAATATAACCTGTTCTTTCATGTTTATTTCTTTCCTACTTTATCAGCTATCTTTTCCATAGTCCGACCACCGAAGTAGAAGGACATGACGAGCATTCCCCACTGACCTAATAGTTCCACATAAGCGCCTCTAGTCTCAAAACCAAAGATGGAAGCAACAGCGAAGCCACTATAGGCAAACAGGAGGAATATCAACGTAGCTGGACGGATGTTCTTAGACAACCAAGAGTCCGAGGACATATCAGCCTTCAGGCGATCAGTCAGGTTATTCTGTTCAATCTTGTAGAACTCTAGCTCCACTTCCTGAAGCTTCTGAGCAGCTTGAGGATCACCAGAGATAGCTTTAGCGACAGCTTCAACGCTATCTGAGACACCGAACTTAGCAGCCAGTGCGGACACAGCAGCCCCGCCTAATGGCCCCATCACAGCAGTAGCTAGGCCGGGAGCTACATTCTTTAAGAGACCTGATAAGATGTCGTTCATTTGTTTCCTTATTTATTAGGACAGGTTTGTATGTGATCTTGTATGACAATATAGAGATACAGCTCAAAGGGTAAGATGATACAAAAGAGCAGGGTAAGCAACACTAGGAAGCTTATGTAGGCGGTCTCGCTAGAACTATTGCTATTATTATTGCCCATATTTCCAGTACTATTAGAGCCACCACGATTACCCACGCTATTCGTTGTCTTATTTTGGAAAGTAGATTGTTTTTGCGTTGCCATTCCTCTTTCCTACGTTTAACTGTTAATAGGTAAGTTACTTCTTGTTTCTCCTGTACTATTCCAAACATCTCGATAACATCGCTGTAGAGAGACCCTAACTCAGGAGGGCTTTGGTACACCATAGTCTCCCTTAGTTCCTTCTGAGCCTTCTCCATCTCTTTCTTAGCTATCACTAAGTCGAGGGAGACATCAAGTAGCTCATCAGACTCAATAAACTGTGTGTCTATCCTTAACTGCTGCTCAGCTATCTTCTTGTCAATGGCTATCATTGCTTTAAAGAATATCTTCAAGTTCTTTATTAAGTCAGCCTTGATATCTTGTTCACTATGCTGTACAGGGGGCGCTCTCTTAGGTGGAGCTTTCTTAATAGTTGCAGGTTCCGGCGTAGATACCTTAGGAGGCTCTGGTGACGGAAATAGCTTACTCTTAATGAACTGCCACAGGCCTACTACCTCTTCAACGTGCTCCTTAGCCTCATCGAAGGTTTCTTTAGCCTTTAGTACTACACCTTTGTACTCTTTGTACAGCTCACATCCCTGCTGGATAGCCTCAACAGCCTTGAGAGCACCAGCAAGGAGGATTAGAGGCATTACTCCACTACTTCGTAATCAGACGGGTTGTACTGAGCAGGGGCTTGGGTCGCTTCAGGTTGTTGTTCATTAACCACACCGGTTACAACCACGCCTCGACGAGCCAAGGTATGAGCCACGCCCCCAGCAAGATCGTTCACCAGTTTGACAGATCGTGCAGAAGCCCCAGTAACATCAAATGCGTCCATCTGTTTAAAGGCTGCGTTGACCTTACGTACAGCTTCAGGATCGGCTAGGAAACGACCTAGTTCATCCTTTGTAGCTGCGTCCACCTTATTGACCAAAAAACGGCTCATAAGGTTCACACCCTTGTAAACAGGGCTGGCAATACGATCACGCAATACTGACACCAAGCCTGCTGGAGACACGCCTGTAGCCTCTTCAAGGCCGGTACGTTGCACTGTCTTCAAAGGAGTGTTGATAAACAGCTTAGTTTGCAGCTTACCGGATGTCTCAGCCAAGTCAGACAAAGCCTTAGAGTACTGAGACCCAAACAGCTGATCGTAGGCAGCTTTGTTGTCCTGAATGTAACGCAAAGGATCAGAAGAATCCAGAGCACTCTCAGTCAACTTAGCACGAAGCGTATTGATAGCGGGTTGGTTACGCCCAGCTCCTCCGGGAGACATGAACTGTTTACGGAAGTCTGGGCTAGTCAGGAACGTAGCTGCAACACCATCCAAGCCGCCTTGATTGAAACGCTGGAAAATCTTAGCGCTATCCTGAGCGTCTTGAACCTTCTTTAGTTCAGTCAACTTACCCAAGGCAGCTGTCAGCTCAAGACCTTCTCCGCTGATGTTCTTCAAGGCTTCTCGAATCTCAGGCACAGCAGCCAAGGTATCCTTATTAACTTCCATGTAGCGAGACAGCTTCTTTGCATCTAACACACCGTCTTTAACTACGCCGTAACGGGTGGCATCAGCAAAAAAGGCGTCTTGAATTAGAGGAAGAGCATCTTTTCGATCTACACTAGACAGATAGTCAGTCAATGCTGTACGGTTTTTTGTGATAGCCGGAATAGACTGCTCCACAAAGTCCTTGTACTTTACATCTTGTACTGTCTTAGCGCCGTAAGGGATACCAATACGTGCGTAGTATTCCTTGTCAACTGCACGATAAGCATCTCCTAAACCTTCAGGCATGTTATCAATAACAGCACCGACTTGCTTTTTTAGCTCCATCAAAGTAGGAAGTTGCTCATCACCTGCGTTGCGAATAGACAAGTTAACAGCTCGTTTAAGGCTGTCCAAGTCCTTCATGGACGCTTCAGGGAACTCACGAGAAGCGGCAATAAAAGGCTGGCCCGTAGTAGGATCAATCATTGAACCAGCTTCAGTCGTTTTAGGACGAAACTTAGCTTTAATCAGAGGGTACAGTGTAGGGAAACGCTTAAAGATATCATCGTTCTGAGCCTGATTAACAAAATCAAACAAGTTGCCTGTCTCTTGTGAAGAAACTTTATAACCCTGTGTCTCAGCATTCTGAAGCACAGAATCGTACTTGCCGCCAAGCTCTGTGCGAACTTGGGTTTCTTTGGCAGTTACTAGGTTACGCAGTTTATTACCTACTTCTTGAAACTCTGAACGCTCAAAGGCTAGTCCGAGATCACCCAACTGGTCTTGAACTGAACGAGCACGGCGCTCAACCGTAGGCGCAACCTTCGTTGGTGCTCCCAAGGCATTAGCCATCTTAGCTTCGGAGATAGAGCCAAATATCTTGTTTTGACGAGAAGCCAACTGAGCAGCAGCCTCTTGCTCAAGACGAGCGTACTCAGATTGAAACTTCAAGTCACGCGCTGCAAGACTACGACCTGTCTGCATCAATACGTTAGAGCCTTCAGCAGCCGCAAGCAAAGGAATCTTTACACCTGTAGAGGCTTGAAGCTCAGCTGCACGTAGGAGCTTCTCCTTTAAGGTAGGATCAGCAGCATAAGCTGAGGCAATCATCAAAGCTGCCTTTTGATCGCCGAACTCTTTAGTGAGCGCGTTAATCTTGTCTGGATTAAGTGTCTTAGCGGCTGTAATCTGATTCAAGCCAGCCTCAGCAAGAACAGCAGGATTAACAAGCCCACCAATCAATGCGCCGACAGTCCGTCCACCTTCAGTGCCTGTGTACGCTTGACCAATCTGACCACCCAACTCAGAAGATACAGCTGTGGCTGTTGGAGTTGCAGCTGTAGTGAAGCGACTAGCTCCGGGAATCAGGTAGTTGTAAGGGTTCAAACCTTCTTCAAGACCTGCACCAACAAGAGATGTAAACATACCCTGCTGCGGCAGAGCGCCTGTACGCATACCAGCGGCTTGACGAGCCTTATTCGCAGCTTCTGTGACTTCATCAGGTGTAGGATTAGCGGCGGGTGTCCCCATTGCCAATGGAGCAAAGCCTGTAGCGGCTGTAGCAAAGCCCATACCGGGGCCAGCAGCTGCGCTCAAGGGGGCTGCAACACCTCTTAAAGCCCGTTGCTTTAGGTATTCCCCAGCAGACATCTTCTCGTCTACTACCTCATAATCATCTGGATTGTATTCAGCCATTTTTACTCCGGAACCAATTTACCATTACGAACAACTTCGATTTTATCTGTTTTCTTATTGCGTAGTCTAGTACCTTCTGGAGGCATTTGAGGAGTTTTAGGGGCAGACATAGTTCCAGCTGTTTCGTTGTAATCGGGAACAACCAGACTAGGATTGATATTAACTTTACCTAAACGATCACTCCAATTCTTAGCTGAAGAGTTATATCGCTGCTCCAACACTTTATCAACTGCTGTAAGGACTTTAAGCTGATCTTCTTTTGTCTTAGCTGAGGTCGTACCCTCAAAGAAGCCCTTGACTGTGTTAGCCACACGCTCATCCAATGAGCCAGACTTAACTAAACGATCAATCTCAGACTTAGACTTCTGCTTATCACCACCAAAGGCAGATACAACAGTGTTAGCAAAAGCTGCATCGGCAAAGGGGCTGGATTGGGACTCTCTCAACAGATTCAAAGACTGTCGAACATTGGCTGCTTGCTCAATAACTGGCTTATTCTCAGACAAGAACTGCTTACGCCAATCAAGTTCCTGATTAGTCATCTTAATTTCAGGGGAGAGTCCAACATTAACCCTTGTGCCTTTACCTTCACCTTCAGCTTTGATAACGGCATCAATCTGTGCTAACTGTTCTTTTGTAGCTCCATTTTCTTCTGCTTGTTGTCTATAAGCTTGTAGTTTTGCAATATTAGGCAAGGCATTCATACGAGGCTCACGTAGATTCCTTGTAATAATAGACTGTTCTTTCTCCATTGAAAGAGCTTTATCCATAGCCATTGAAGCTTCAGCAGCAAAGCCATTAGCTTGAAGCTTCTGAGCAAGAGCTTTCAGGCCTTCAGGAGTGCTCTCTGCTCCTTGACTCAAAGCCTGCAATTGAGACATACGCTTAATCTTAGGATCAGTGATGTCCACACCCATAGCTTGAGCTAGGCCGCCACCCAAGGCTGCACCAGCTTTATAACCCATAGAGCCTAGTTGCTGTGATGGCGTCAACTGAGCAAACTGCTGAGCACGTTGGTTAATCAGTTCCTGCTGCATCTCCTCAGGAAGCATGGAGCCTCCAAAGAGCGCTTGTAAGTTATTTGTTGTTGCCATCAGTAGTTTCCTTTAAGCGAGAATATTGCCGTAGTCGGCAGCGCTGCCATAAAGACTAGGAGCTGACGTTGAGCCACCGCTCCATGACTTCAACAAAGCACTTACAGCATCAGTAGCCCCTGCAATAGTTCCTGTTGTAGCTGCGTTTTGAGCTGTCAATCCTGTCTGTTGTGTACCAGCTGCTTGTTGAGCTGCGGAATTCAAGATTTGAGCAACATTACTGCCTGAAGTAGCTTGTTTAGCACCCAAGGCAGTAGACAAGTCAAACGGATTCTGACCGAGAGCTTCAGTCGTTGCAGCACTAGCCAAAGCAGTGTTGAAAGGCTGATAAGCAGCATTCTGCAAGCCGTAACCTTGATTAGCCAAGTTCAAGCCGCCTGTCATCAAGCCTTGACCGAATGTAGTCTGTGCCATTCCTTGCTGTTGAGCTTGAGCAGCCAAATTAGCATTAGTTCCAGCCAATGAGTTATAGTAAGCAGCCAACTGAGGATTAGTAGCAGCTAAGCCTGTAGCACCCGGCCCTGTTGTGTAACCTTGGTTAGTACCACCCACTGCCAGACCGCCACGGCCTAGTTGGAACTGTTGATTCTGAATCTGAGCTAACTGTTGTTCCTGACCGGGGGCCAAGAGTTGCTGCTGTTGTTTTAAGTACTGCGCAGCAGCAGCTTGAGGGGACTCAGCAACGTATCCCTGACCTAGTTTAAACAGGCCAGCAGCGCCTGTATTAGCTTGCTGTTGAAGGGTATTAGCGCCTGCGATATTAGTTAGGTTCTGTCCTGCGTAGTTGAGCAAGCCTTCTCTAGCGGCTGCAATGTCAGGAGCGACTTGGTAGCCAGCACCGATAAGGTTACCGTCAGGGCCATACTGAAAGCCTGAAGTACCGAAGCGAGAGGTGACACCAACAGGACGGAACTGAGCATTATTAGCTGCTTGTTGTCCTAGGGCAAGTTGTTGCTGTGCTAGGGTATTCTGTCCCCCAGCTACTTGGTTAGCTGCAATTCCAGTACCTAATAGGTTTACATTTGCTGTTAAAAGACCTGTGTAGTCTGTTGGGTTAGTAGCCATTAGTATGTGCCTCCGTCGACAGTAGCTGTAAATGTTCCTGAGACAGAAAGGTTCACAGCTGTGGCGCTACCTGTCAGAGTTGAGTTGTTAGCATCTGCCTTGCTTGTGATAGCTGAGGCGATAGCATCGTATTCAGTGTTAATCTCAGTGCCCTTGATAATCTTACCTGCATTACCAGAGTTAAGAGCATCCTTGGCAGCAAAGTTAGTGCTTTTTGTGTAATTTGACATGTTACTGTGTTCTTCCTGCTTTTACGTAGACATCGAGCTTTTGAATTGATATGGCCTTACTATTAACTGTGGTCTCGAAACCTAGCTGTAAGGTTCGACCTGTACCGCCTACGTTAATAATCTTATTGTCGAATGCTGAACCACCGTACTCACCGATGTTGTACTCAGCAATGTTGTACTCAGCTACAGAAGCGTTAGCTAAGTTAAAGTTACGACTGTTCAAGATGTCGCTAAAGTCAAAGCCAAAGCGCATAACGACAGGATATCCACCACCGCCAATGACAGTAACACCAACCTTCTTCAATATCTTCAATGTAGTTGGGCTACCGAAGTCAAAGTAGTTGGTGTAGTACTTCAATAAGTAGGTGCTGGCGTTGTCTAAGTAACCACCATAGATGCCTACGTATCCAGCCTTACCAAACAATACAGACTTATTCCTTGTGTACTTCATGGCGTAAGGGATAGAACCGTCCCAAGTAGTTACCCTAGCAGCCCCATTCTGGAGAACTCCTCGCATATCGAAACAATAGACAAGACCACGAGTAGGGAGAGCAAGCAGATAGAAGGCATCTTTATCGCTATATACAGCACTGATCTCATCCTCTGTTTCAAGTGAAATCTCAGCCACTAAGTCATCTCGGACGTTAGCGCTAATGTCTCTCATAGGAGCTGACTTCTCTTGGACTGTACGCTGCATTGAACGCACACCTGAGTCACTAAGGAAAATAATGTCAGCGCCAGTGACTACAACGCTATCTCTAGCCATACAGCCAACACCAGTTAAAGTATCAGCTAGTTTTAGATTGGTAGTGTCATCAGCATTAGCGTAAATCAGTATCTGTCTACGACCGAAGATGTACAGGTAGTGGTTATGGATAGCCATGCTCATGATCTCATCAGCACCGTTAGGCCATACCTGAGAGACATCCAAGCTACCTGAGCTACCCGCTGTGAATACCTGACCGGACAGAAGATCACTGAATTGAACAGTATTCTTGTCTGTAGTTGTATTGGCTGACCATGTGCGACCGTAGGCGCTAATGACAATGTTAGCATTCTGGACAGTACCTGCGTACCCTGAAAGCTCCGATACTTTCTTAAATGTAGTTGTGGACACAGCAGGGTCAAACACTAGAGGAACATGACCAGATTGATACAGGTATAGTCTACCGTTCAAGGGAGCCATCATCCAGTTAGATGCTGTAATCGTAGGAGCTGAACCTCCACCGCCGTAGGTTAGCTTAGTAAGAGTAGTACCAACTAACTTAAATAGGAAGTTATTACCACCGGCAATGATGTAGCTAGTACCGTCATTGGTAATCAACTCACCAATAGAATGTACCTGAGCTGTGCCTAAGTCAGAATTAGTGGCATGGCCTGCTGTCCAACCTTTACGAGCACCGATACGACCGAACTTGTCGATAACGCAGTTGTTAGCAACAGTCGCGTACCCATTGTCAAGACTCACTGAGCTATCTTGAGTATTCAGGCCGTTAAAACCCGGAGCAGCGATAGAGGTTGTTAAAAGCTTTTCAGCCATGATTACACTGGTGCCCAGTTAGTAGAGTATTCGTCACGAGTGCCCTCTAGAGCCACAGCATCAGCCAAGGCTAGACGGTACATTTGATATGCCTCAGAAGCTTGTACGCCTCCGTCCTCACCCCGTTCAGCAATAGCCTTAGAGTAAGCCAATAGTTGTACTAAGTGCGGAGGAACTTTGATTATATCACTACTATTAGAAAAGTCAAGTTGTGGGATGAATAACTCGAACCGTAAGTTGTATACTGCATCAGGTAGAGGCCACACTTCAACTTTAGTGTCTCCGTTACTGTCCACGCCACGGTAGCAATATCTAGTAGGAGCTGCTCGTTGAGTTGTACCGATGTAGTACTGTCTGTTAATCCAGTTAGGATCAGTAGCTATCATCCCAATGTCTTGAGTGTCATTGATGACATCTTGGGTCTTGAAACGACTACCGATACCCGTCAAAGAGTAAGCACGAGTACCAGCTACAGTTGCTAAAGTGATAGTAGCATCTAAGGCATTCCAGTCGTAGGCGTCCTCTACTTCCCTTTTAGCATCGTTAACGAAGACACCAATGAGAGAAGAATAAGGCGTATCGGACACAGCGGTAACCTCAGTCTCACGTAAGCGAGTAAGGACGTTGTTGACTATCTGTAAGTACGTAGTTGCCATTTATTAGAATCCTTGTTTCTTCTCAAGCTCAAATGTGCAGATAATACCGAAAGCACTATTTGCCTCAGTAGTCATGTGTATTTGATCGCCTTCTTCTAATACTATACCTGTATTGGTAGTATTAAACTGGTAGTACATCTTAGATGTAAAGTTAAGTTGCTCTAAGATTGCAATGTGTGTAGTTGCACTTGTGTCGTACCAATCAATAGATAATGTCTTATTTGTACCTAGTGTATTATGTGCGTAAATCAGAGTACATATTGCTGTGTAGCCCGTTGGAACTGTGTAGACTGTTGTCTCTACACCGGCAGCTAAGTTTTTACCTACTGATATAACTCTCATGGTTACTTCTTCTTATTTGGCTTCTTAGCCATGCCAGCCTCAGACAGGGCAATAGCGATAGCTTGCTTACGGTTAGTAACTACAGGGCCAGACTTAGAACCTGAATGCAATTCACCAGCTTTATACTCGTGCATTACCTTGCCTGTTTTAGCCATCTTACCCGCTTTGGTTTTAGGTTTCATAGTTGCCATGATATTAAGTACTTGCTTTCACAGTGATAGTGCCTGAAACGTATACGGTCACGTTAGCACGGATATAAGGAGGAGGAGTAGCGATAGTAACCATACCATCGGCTGTAAGAGCTGTAGCGAGAGTAGACCAAGTTGTGTTGTCTACGCTACCTTGAACAGTTACAGTAGCTGATGTGATCCCTGATACTTGAATGAAAGCAGGTTTATTGCTATCAGTACCCATTGAAATAGAAGCACCTGTAGCGGTGACTGCGTTGAGAAGAGTTGCTAATGCCATGATTATAGTCCTTTATTATTACGATTAAATACCTAGAAGTTTCTTGAAGAATTCAGCACCGACACCGGGGCCAAGAAGAACGACAGCCATAACTGCGTACAACAAGTACTCAATCTTGGTCATGCGCTTATCGCCCTTGTCAAGCGATTCGTTAATCTTTTCGTAGCGCTGTGCACATACAGCCTCGTGAGTAGTCAATCTAGCGTCCGTTGCGTCAACTGTATTCATACATTACTCAGTAGGTTTAGTAGGCCAAACGATATCCCAAGGGAAAGTCTCTTGAGCTGTCACATCACGCAATGCTTGACGGTATGTAGCCCATGCTGCACCGTTTACAGGAGCATCAGTCAACTGTGTCCAATCAGTCTCAGCCAGCTTCTTAGTACGCTCATCACGCACTGACTTGGCTTGTTCTGCGTCTTTAGCAGCTTTGTAAGCAGCTTCATTCTCAGCAGCAGTGGTTACGTTGCCATCAGCGTCTTCAGTGTCAAAGAACGATGGGCCTAGATTCCACTTAGTGAACCACTGACCATTGATCTGCTCGATACCACCGTAGACTGAGAACTGATAGCGAGTCCCCCCAGTAGCTTGTGGGCCTTCAAAGATCACAGAAGCACCTAGAGACTCTAGGACTTCAGTCGTTGTCGTATCCCATGATGGGCCACCATTGGCTTTGATGTGTGTACGGAACTCGCTCTCGTACATTACTTGACCGTCTTGTGTTCTGATTTGCATATGATTCCTTACGCTATTGCTAAATTGTTACCATAACTAAACCCAAATTTCTTGTGTTTAGCTCTCCATTCAACAGTAGACTTTTTAATGTCTAATTCTTTTGCCGCTTCTTTTGCGGTTGCAAAAAAACCTTGAGGCGTTGTTACACCAATAGCTTTATAGTGATTTGCACCACCAATCTTTGCACTCATCTTAGCCTTAACTTCTGGTCTGTGCATTGGATTTTTATCTCCAACAGACCAAGGATGCGGAATACCACGCATAGCTAGTGATTTTTTTAGTTTTGTTTCTTCACTATCAAATTTGCCAAGATTCCCATCCCGCACATTCTCACGACCAGTTCCAATAAACACATTACCAATTTCATACGGGCCAACATCATTGTTTCGGCACATACAAAACTTTTGCGCTCCACGACCACGTTGATCCAACTTTCCAGATTCAATCCAAATAGCCATCCATTGTTCAAACGTCAGCATAAAAGGTATGCCTCTAGTTCTAGCGTTTGACTTTTGAGCTTTGTACACTTTTAAAAATTTGGTTTGTTGATCTTGAGAATACATGGCAATTCCTTTGTTAAGTTATTGCCAAATATACCATATTATGCAATTGAAAGGAAGATGTACGAAGCCCCATTTGTGTTGATAGCAGCCAAGATTGAAGCGTTTACAGCAAAACCTGTGCTTACTGTTGTTACAGAACCAAGCGTTGCCGTTTCTGCGGCGGTGCTGTTTAAAAGCAGATATGGGTCTGTTAATGTAGTCATGCCACGGGCTGTGTCATAAACGTACCAATCACCAGTGCTGTCTGTACGTTTGATAAGCACAAACCTAGCGCCGCCAGCACCAAATCCACAGTTAATGGTTTGAGTTGTCCCGTTACCCGTGTAGCTGCCTACTTTGGATACACCAGCGCAGGTTGCAAATAGGTAGGCAACGTAGGTTTCTGTGTTTGTATTGACATTTCCAGCAGTTCCGACTGAAAAAACTGTGGATGTTGGGTCTGTATTATTCCAAAAAACAGATGCAGTAACTGCTTGCCCAGTGGTGTTTAAATACATTGCTTTTGTTGCTGTAGTAGCCGTTGTGTAAACAGTCCAGTTCTCGCCACCAGTTTGTACTCTGTTTTTCACAATCATTAACTCAGGCACTGCCGCCAAGTTATGCGTTACCGTTCTATTTGCACCAGTACCCGTATAGCAAACCTCATCAAAGAATGATGGGGCGCGTAAGAAATCATATCTAACACTATTGCCACCAGAGGAGTAGGAGCCTTGCTTCCATCCAGTATTGTCTGCGGCGTACAAATAATCAATTGTGTTTATTTCGGCATTTGTGTTTGCAGAACCCAAAGTTCTACTAGCCGCACTTGTGTTTGAAATACCACGCAGACGGTCAGTAAACACTGTATTTGCACCACCACCACTAAGGTAGTTAGCCATTTGCAAATCAGTTACAAAACCTGTTGTTACAGTTGTTCCCGTAGTTACGGCTGTAGCTGTAGGCTTAAACACCTTAGTCGCATCAGTAGGCACTTTCATCGGGCCACGGCGTATGGCTATGTAGATGTAGGTTTGCGATACACCAAGACCAGTCGATTCAAATCCTGTTGCAGTTGGGTGTGAGCCGCCCGTACCTGAACCTTCAGCGTTTGAAAGGTTAGGGTACAACTGAGCAATCTGACCACCAAAGGTAGTCATACCGCGCATATTGTCATTTAACTGCCAATTACCAACGCCATCAGTCCGCTTGCACATTACCCACTGAGGCTCGTAGCCAAGGTTGACGTTTGCGTATGCGCTACCATCAGTAGTAAAAGACCCACAGCTAATCACATTGTCTGTGCCAGTTAAGCCAAAGCCTCCTGCGTTGCTGGCAAACAAATATGCAACATAATTAGAACCTGTTTCGTTTACTTGTGATGTTCCAAAATAAGGGTAAACATCAAAAGACGTAGATGTAGCCGCGCCTACGTCAGCATAGCCACCATTCAAGTTGTTAATATCGCTTGCCGATGTTGTATTCAAACGCAAATAGGATGACCCTTGCACATACAGCCAATTAGTTGAATTTGTAAGGTTTTTAACAATAATGACGGCAGGGGCTACACCAAGATTGTGCGGTATTGCCCTAGCACCAGCAAAACTATTTCCGCTCCACGTCACAACATCAAAGAACTTAGGCTGCTTGCGGAATGTCCATGAGGCGTAGGTGCAAGTTGGCACATTAACCTGACTAGAAGTTCCATCAGCCCCCAATGTAAAACCAGTAGTATTAAATGCAGTTAGACTATCAGACCATGTTTGTTGTGCGTCTGTTGTATTGGATTGCAAACCCTTGGTGGCGCCGCGTACAGTATCAAATAAAGAATGATTTCCTCCACCAGTTGGTATTGTGCGAGGTTTAATCCAGACTAATCCACCTTTTGTTGACAAGTCAATATTGTTTGTGATTGTTTGATTTGCACCAGTACCGTTATAAAGCCAAGTCGAGAACACATCCTCAATGTAGTTAGGCACAACTGGCACACCGCCACCAAAGGCATCGTAACTAGCAGCGCCGCTTGTAGCTTGTAATGGCATGGTTTACGCCTTAAATTGTGTGTTGCTTGCCAAGACTGTGAAAGTCGCAGAACCTGTCTTGATAATCAAGTAGCGGTAGCTGTCGATGCCACTAGCGTTACCAGCAGTAGGAGCGCCACCCAACCAGCGAGTAGTCACGCCAGTAGTAGTGCCATCAACCTGAACAACGTTGTTGTAGTAAGCAGTAGCACCTTGCGTGACCAAGAAAGCCACAGTCATGGATTGGCCTGTACTCATCAAAGTATTCAGGGATGTGCCGCTAGAGCCACGGAAATTAACCGTCCAGTTAGCACTTGCGTTGCTTGTGTAGTACAAGACAGACTGCGTTGTAATGTCGTAGTTGATCGTGCCAGTAGCTGCTGTGGCTGATACTGTGGTGACCTCTGCTGCATCGTTTAGGACAATGGCCGTTGCTGACGATGTGCCTGAAAAGGTCTGTGTACCTGTGAAGGTTTGAGCCGTACCAATAACAGCCAGCGTATCGTTTACAGCAGGAACGTTAAGGTTAAAAGTCGAGGCTGTGTTAGGCCCGACCAAATTGGTCTGACCGCCTAATGCTGCTTGAAAAACTAATTGACCCATGATATTTCCTTACGGTGCAATGATTAGCTGCGAAGCGGTCAACGCTCCTGTGCTTGGATTGTATTTAAGTTT